>Ga0210033_1001492_pt1 | contig 21320 bp, 26 predicted proteins | sample CryGeymeta201501_FD_185465 | JGI IMG/M metagenome (GOLD analysis project Ga0210033, IMG submission 185465) | Groundwater microbial communities from Crystal Geyser aquifers in Utah, USA - Crystal Geyser metaG 2015-01 (SPAdes) (version 2) | ecosystem: Environmental > Aquatic > Deep subsurface >... | reverse complement strand
AATCCCCCCCATCCCCCCTTTGGTAAAGGGGGGATGGGGGAATTTTCATATAAACGAGTAACGAGATCTTGCACTTAGCACTTAGCATTTAACGTCTTCTTTTAGAGGAATTGATCATGTGGCCGCGTCACCTGTTAACGGAATTGATCCGGAACGCCCTTGCGGAGGACGTCGGGGCGGGGGACGTCACGACCGGGGCGGCGCTTTTGGGGGATGAGACGGGCCTCGCCCGCGCGACGGCCAAGGCGGAGCTGATCGTGGCCGGAATCGAGGTCTTCGGAGAGGTCTTTCGAACGCTGGACCCGGCTCTCTCCTTTACGCCCCGGAAACGGGACGGAGAGAAGGCGGCGGCGGGCGAGCTTCTCGCGGAGATCGCAGGCAGCCTCGCCTCCATCCTGACCGCGGAGCGGGTCGCCCTGAACCTCCTGCAGCGGATGTGCGGGATTGCCACCCTCACCCGGCGCTATGTCGATGAGATCGCGGGAACGGAAGCGAAAATCCTGGACACCCGGAAGACCGCGCCGGGTCTCCGGATCCTCGACAAGTATGCCGTCCGCGCCGGAGGCGGCTGCAACCACCGCTTTGCCCTCTATGACGGGGTGCTGATCAAGGACAACCACATCGCGGCGGCGGGCGGGATCGGGCCGGCGGTGCGGCGGGTCCGCGAGCGGGTTCCCCACACCTTTCGGATTGAGGTCGAGGTGAAGAACATGGCGGAATTGGAGGAGGCGCTCATTGCCGGCGCCGACTCGGTCCTCCTGGACAACATGGGTCTTCCGGAGATGGCCGCCGCGGTGACAAGGGTCGGGAGAAAGATCCCTGTTGAGGCCTCGGGAAACATGACGCTGGAGAGGGTCCGGGAGGTCGCTTCCACCGGCGTCGATCTGATTTCGGTGGGCGCCCTGACACATTCGGCGGCGGCGGCGGATATCTCCCTCAATGTGGTCCAGGTGAAGTAAATGCAATTCGACGCAATGGCATTGCAGTCGCGTCTGACAGGGAGAAGGATCGGCTGCCGGCTCCACTGCGAGGAGACGGTCGATTCGACAAACCGTATTGCGCTGGAACTTGCGCAGGCTGGCGCCCCTGAGGGAACGGTTGTCCTCGCCGACCGGCAGACTGCCGGAAGGGGCCGGATGCAACGGAGCTGGCAGTCGCCGCCCGGGTGCAATCTCTATCTTTCCATCATTCTCCGCCCGACGATTCCGCAGCAGGAAGCCTCCCAGATTACTCTGATGGCGGGGCTGGCCGCGGCGGAGGCGGTTTCCGAAGCCTGCCCGGAGGGGCGTGTCGGGATCAAATGGCCGAACGATATCCTGATCGGCGGCCGAAAGGTCTGCGGGATACTGGCGGAGGCGAGGACGGACCGGGGGAAGATCGATTCGGTCGTTGTAGGGATCGGCCTTAACGTGAACATGGGAAAGGCCGATTTCGATCCGTCGCACCGCGAGACGGCCACTTCGCTTCGGGAGGAGACGGGCAGGAACCATTCCCGGGAGGATCTGTTTTTGTCGCTTTGCGGGCGGTTCGAAGGGTGGTATGAAATCCTCGAACGGAACGGATTTGCAGCGGTGCGGGAAGGGTGGCTCGCCCGCGCGGAGATGACGGGAAAACGCATCCGCGTCCTGTTTGGCGATGAGATGCGGGAGGGGATGTTTGCCGGCATCGATCGGGACGGGGCGCTTCTGATTGCGGACGAACAGGGTGTCGTCAGTCGAATCACCGCCGGCGACGCCACGATCATCAAAGAGTAAGGAGACCAGCAGTCTTGCGGCCTTATTTACGGCTTCAGCGTTTGCCGCAGACAGAACTTCCTATTTGAGTGAGCTGTTTCTCAATCTGCCGGCGCAAACCTGATGGAATCCCCTGCTCCTTTGCCAATGCTGAAAATGTCGCCACGGCGGATTGCGCCTGCCCGATTATCAGCCGGGCATCTGCGGCCTTGATGGACGCCTGTTCTGCCAGCTTCAGCAGGATGGAAATATCAGGCTGTCTCCCTTCACCCAGGTATGCGGTATAATGCTCGCCTCCGGGGCCGCCGGCAAAGGTCACGTCATATACCGGTGATAGCCCCCATCCACCGTTTCCATCCAGCAGATAACCGTGATTCTTTGCATGGTCGTCCCGGTTGCCGACGAACAGGTTGAATACAGCCCGGCGATACTGTTCCAACACATGCCTCATGTCGCTTGTCAACGACCATGCAAGTTTCAGCAGATCGGCGTAATCAAGCGACGGCAGACGGTGGTCTGCATGCAACAGACCGCTTGCCGTTGCCGAATGCAGACGGGCCGATGGTGAAGGACGATCAAAGCGGCGAACCGCTATATGCCATACACCGCTGCCGTCATCTATCAATCTACTTTCCGGAACCGTTATCCCGGCAGCCGCGGCCATGGCCAGACAGATATGCTCCAACGTCCCTTCATAACGACCGTACTCGCTGGTGATGCTTTTGCGCGAAGCTGAAAACTTTACCAGCCAGTGCGAGTACCCCTCCGGCAACGATCCGGCGCCGGAAACAAAGTTGACGCCATCCGGCGCACAACCGATCAATGCCTTTGGCCTTGCTCCCCCGGGCGAACCGCCGATTCTGGCCAGCAACCGTCCGGCATCCAAAATCCTCCCCTCAAAAAGCTGGATCGCCTCACGGGCCGTAACGCCAATCTGAATCGCCTCGAGTAAAGCTTCGCTGCTGCGCAGGGATGGCTGATAGCAAAGCGCTCCCATCGCCTCATCACCAAGCCATGCCAGCCGTTGAAACGGTGAAATATCGTTTCTGGCAATCCCCTGGCGCATGAAATGGCGGTCCATGATCAGCATCCCCCAGCCATCGGGAAGGGAATCAGCGCACAATCCGGGCAGCCGATCCGGCAGACGTCCGCTCTCAAACCGGTAGGTTTGCTCTGCCAGCGGCAAGTGAAAAGGGGATAATTCAACCCCGCCGGAAACCCAGGCAGAATCGTATTCGAACAGAACTCGGCCATTGGTTTCCGCCAGTACGCCGACCGGAGTTTTCACCAAACCATTGTCAAACAGTATCCGGATTTCCTGAAAGCTCATGTTTTTCTCCGCGCCCGCTGCCGGGGCTTGGTGACATGCTGCGCCCGCAGATCGGCTATGCTTGCGGGTTCATCAGGGGTCAGGGCTGCAAGCAGGCGCTCCAGGCGTCCCAGAGCGGCAAGCGCCCGCACCAGGGTATCGGTAGAGCATACCCCCCGTTTTTCAATACGCGCCAGCGTGGCAATGCCGACACCGGAACGCTCGGCAAGTTCATCCAGGGTAATATTGGCGCTCAGCCGGGAAGTTTTGACAAACCGGGCAATTGCCTGCAAGATATCTGAGGGAGTTGATAATTGCATATGTCACCTTAATATCAAATATGATATTTAAAGAACTATTTATGGGCTTATGTTACCATAAATGATTATTTATAGCAACCGGAACGTGACTTCAAGTCGCAAGGAAAATCTCATCTAATTGCCGGTTCAATCTTGTAGATTGAACCATGAGTTAACAATCCGGAGCAATCTACAAGATTGCTCCAGCAGAGATGTAGGGTGCGTGAGGCGTATGCCGTAACGAACCGAAAAGGCTCCATTTATTTTCTCAAAAACGGCTTTAACCAGGAGATGCCCAGAATAATTAAGGGGATGCCGAAACATTTTTTTTCCTGCCCCTTGTCAAGATCGGGTTTTATCAAAATTCGGGTGCAACTGGGGGTGGTTCTAATTTTTTTCTTTCGGTATTGTCTTTGCCGTTTCACTCTGTTATGGTCATACCCTGTCATACAAAGGAGGTTCTTATGGGAACACGTCAGCGTGCAGTGATGAGTCTCTCTCTTTCTCCTGATACGGCCAAGGAATACAAAGAAATCGCCAAAACGGAGGGGAAGACGATCAGCGGCCTGTTTCGCGAAATGTTCTTTTTCTACAAGCAGGAGAAGCTGAAAAAGGAGTTTTTCGCCCAGCAGGATTATGGCGTTGAAAAGGCAAAAGAGCTGAACATCTCGGAAGAGGAAATTGAACGCCTCATCTTTGCGGGGCGATAAGGTGCAAAAAGTCGTCTTCGATACGAATGTCTATATTTCCGCAGTATTAGACCAATCATCGTTGGGGGTGAATCATGAATGACTGGATTGTCGTAGATTCAACAATCTGTGCGGGCAAACCGACCGTACGGGGTACCAGGATTATGGTGAAGAATATTCTTGGCATGATTGCCGGTGGTTACGCATTGGATCAAGTAATGGAGGCCTACCCTGAATTGACCCGTGAGATGGTTGAAGCCGCGCTTCAGTACGCCATGATGGTTATTGACGAAGAAAAGGTTCTGGCTCATGCCTGAGACAGCGCTTCACATTCTCCTGGATCAGAATATTCCTTTTGACGTGGCGGTGTGGCTTCGCGCGCAACGCTCCTCTTGGCTGGTTCGGCATGTCAAGGCCCTCGGATTCGAAGGCCGTTCCGATGATTTCCTTTTTCGCTGGGCTCAAAAGGAAAAAGCCATCGTAATTACTTACGATGAGGATTTTGCCGACTCCCGCCTGTGCCCTTTGGGACGGCATCATGGTGTCATCAGACTCCGCGTATGGCCGACAACCATCGAGAAGACGAAAGAAGCGTTGGATCGCTTGCTGCATCAGCTTCCGACAGAAGAGTGGATTGGCAGCCTCATAATCGTTGATAATCAGAAAATCAGAGTACGAAAATTATGAAATCCGTTCCACACCATGTAAAGACTTTTCGTGAACTGACTTCCAAGGTCGCTAATTTGACATTTCTAAATCCCAATGGTTTATTATTGTTCAGGGGCGAGTCGAACGATGGCAGTCAAGTGGGTTAAATTACGACGCCAGTAAGTCATAACCATGCGAAAGAAATATTCAGGACTGCTTACGGCAGATAAAAATTACGTTCCTGCTTCGGAGGATGACGGCGATGAGCTTTTTCCGAATGGGATATTTGTGTTCAATATTACAAAAATTATTGAGTATATTCGAACTCATAAGGATGAAATACCGATGGAAAGCATTGAGGTAAAAGCATACTCAAGAGGCTTGTCAGTGCTGAATGAGAGCCATATTGACCAGACAGATATTTCGATCCCCCTTATTTTGGCTGAAATAAGCCCGACGAGATACAATGTGATCGATGGTCGCCATCGACTTGAAAAGGCTCATAGAATGGGCATTGAGCATGTTACTGCCTACAAACTCAAGCCTCGACATCACATGCCATTTCTGACCTCACTGAAGGCATACCATACCTATATCGAGTATTGGAATTCCAAGGTCAAGGCTATGGCGTCATGATTCGACCGATCGGGAGAATCCACACTTTATCTTGCATCTATCGGGAAAAGGGCTTAATAACCAGAAAGGCGTGACAAAATAACCAACCATCCCTGAGGATCCAAAGGAAAACCGGCGAGGGAGATGATAACCATGAAGAACGTAGAAATGAAACTTGACGGCAACATCTTGACCATTAGGGTTGATCTGACGAAAGACTTTGGCCCATCATCATCAGGAAAGACCATTATCATTGCCTCGACAGAAGGGAATGTCACCGTTGATGGTCATGAAGAGGCTAAGGTCGGGCTGAACGTCTACCGGAAGAAATAGCGTGTAACCGTTGCTTTCGGTTCGAAAGACGCAGTTTTCAGAGGGTGATTTTTCGGGAGAGCGGGGATGAGGACAACTTCCTGAAGTCAAGAATCCGGCAATTTTGACCGGCATACTTTCTTTCAACTGGCAATAGTTATTATCCCAACATCTCCTGCGGTCGTTTTCTCTTAATACACAATCGCCACTTTCATATACTAGACTTATGAGCCAATTGCAAAACTCAAAATTCACTGGCAGCCGACACTGCGTAAACTAAAGTCATAACGTCAAACCTGGGGCAGAATTGATAAATATAGCCAATATAACGCCAAAACCCTCAAAATATCCATTTTTTGGACACAGCTATGCCGTGCGGGTGACTCGGTTGCAACCACGTTTAACTTGTAAGCATTTTATATCATTCATCCTTATCTCATTCCAGGAGTCGGAAGAGCTGCGTTGCCGTTATCGCGATCAGTCCGAACATCAGATGCGTCATCACCTTGGCTGCCCCGCGCACTCGCACGAACCTTCCACCATAATTGTCCTTCAAATTCGAGTTGACCCGCTCGGCAGTAGTACGATTCCTGAAACGCACCGCTTGCGCAGGATCCATCTCTTTCTTTTCCCCTCGTCTGGGGTTGGTATCGATGATCGGGACATGCCCCAGTCCGGCGCTGTAGCTCCTGATCTGCGGCGCATCGTAGGCCGAATCCATCAAGTCGTAAAGACTGATGATTCGTTCGGCGGTCATTTGCGCCAAGGGGATGGCTGCTTGAGAATCATGCAGCGAGGCCGAACTCATAAGAGCGCTTACTGGAATATCCCCGTCGATCGAATCAATATGCAGCTTGTAGCCGGTCCAGCTTGTCTTGTATCCCTTGGCATTGAGCTTGGTACCCACGTCACACCGCCTTGGCAAATCGGCCATGTTCTCTGCCAAGCTACGGCCAAGCTGCAAATCCAACCGCTTAGGTTCTTTTGCCGCGATGATCTCACCCTGGCGTGGACGGCCTCGCTTGCGTTTCGGCTTGCTTTGGGCCTCTTTAGGATCTTTGCGAAAAGGCTTCTCCCGAGCTTCGATCTGTGTTGCATCACGGCTGACATGGCCCGCAAGCTTTGGTCCGGCATGCTGCTTGACCATCGCCTCGTGAATCTTCTCCCCCAGACCACCGCGCGAAAATTCCTCAAACGCCCGGGAAAACGTGGATTCCGACGGAATCTCTCCCTTGCTCTCCCACCCGCACAACCGCCGCAAGTTCTTGCTATCATGCAGATAAGCAAGCAACATTTTAGTAGTCGGAAAATTGTAAACCGCCTTGGCCACGAACGCCTCCAAAATGGCCAGCCGATCGTCCCGCTTGCGCCCGATCCCTTGCCACCGGTACGGGCTCATATGCTTCTGAACTTCTGCCAGTTCGATCACCCGTATAAATTCCTGCTGCTTTTCGGTCAGAGGATCCAGTTCCTTTTCCAGCCAAGGGAAAAGAGTGTGCTGTATGCTATGCCATATGTCGAAAAGTGGGCTCATTCCTTACCGCTTACCTCCTTTTTTATTGATCGGAATTCAAAGCGGAATTTAGCACACTCTCCTTCTATTTTCAATTATTTATCTAAATTATTGTGGATGGCTTTCGCCCTCCGTTTGATATTGAAATCAGGGTTCGGGTCATACCCGTGGTTCATGTATCGGCGACTGCAAATTCAGCTTAATTTCGACTTTTGCAATTACCTCAACATATAACCATATTCTCAGAACTATTCTGGCCGGAAACTTAATTTTTGCCGATGAAACACAAATAAGCTATCAAGACGGGTCTGGGTATGTCTGGGTTATTGCCAGCATGGAGGAAACATACTATGTATTTACCGAAACCCGAGAAGGTGAATTTCTGATAAAGCTATTAAAAAACTTTAGTGGTGTCCTCGTATCGGATTTTTATGCTGCCTATAATTCAATTACGTGCCCTCAACAGAAGTGCTTGATTCACTTGATTAGAGATTTGAATAATGATTTTTTTAAGAACCAATTAGATGAGGAATTTAAGACGTTTCTTCAGTTATTTACCGGACTGCTGCGAAATATTATTGATACAATTGACAAACGAGGATTAAAAAAAAGGTATTTAAACAAGCATCGTAAAGAAACAAAAAGATTCTTTGCTGAAATATACCGACAAGAATATACATCCGAGTTAGTGAAAAGTTATCAAAAAAGACTCACCAAAAATCAAGAGGTACTCTTTACATTTTTGGAATATGATGGTGTTCCTTGGAATAATAATAGCGCAGAACATGCAATAAAAGCATTTGCGGACTTTAGAAAGAGAATTGGTTATTTATTCTAAAGAACTACATTAAAGGAATTCCTGATACTGCTCAGTGTATGGCAAACATGTAAATCTAAAGGTATTAATTTCTTAAATTTCTTATGTTCTAGGCAGCAAGATATAGATCTATACCAGAATTCCCCATCTTCTGAGGCAACAGTATCACACCGTAAAATATAACCGTAAAAATTAACCTTGACAGGTGATAGCACATACGCTATCATATAGCCCATGAAAGACAAGGATGACCTGGAAAATCTCCAAAATGTCCTATTTGCCGATCTGCTGAAGATTTGTAAAAAATATTTCGGGAAGCCGAGGATACGTGGCAGTCATTACATCTTCAAAACACCCTGGAAAGGTGATCCGAGGATAAACCTGCAAAAAGTTGATAAGATGGCAAAATTTTATCAGGTTAGAGACGTAAAAAAGGCCATTGAGAAAATAGAGGCTAAGAAAAATGAAGAATAGCATTGATAAATATACATACCGGATCGAGTGGTCAGAGGATGACCAATGTCATGTGGCCAGATGCCTGGAGTTCCCTTCCCTGGCGGCCCACGGTGATACAATCGAGGAAGCATTGAGGGAAATTGAATATGTCGTAGCGGAGTCCGTCAAGTGGATGCAAGAAGAAGGTGAAGCAGCGCCAGAACCATTGGGACTTAAGAAATTCAAGGGCCATCTCACTTTGAGAATCCCCCCTGAAAAACACCGGGATTTGGCTATCCGTTGCGCTGAGGAAGGTATTTCACTAAATCGCTTTATATTGTCTCGCCTTGCCACATAAGAAAAGGCCGTCACATTGCACCTTTCCTTTGTTAATCTGCAATACCGTTAGCAAGGGCCTCTTGTTTGTTTGTAGGTGGAGCCAGCTTTTATCATATACCCTTTTCTCTTGATAAACGATCGCAGATTGCCAAGAGGAAGGTGGAAGAAATAGCGTGCCTGTCGCCATGGTTTTATATCATACCACGCCGTTCGCTAACAGCATAAACGAGGTATGGGAAAATGTCCCCAGTAGTTTTAAGGTCCGGTCCGTACAGGTTTTACTTTGTCAGCCACGACCTGCACGAACCGCCGCATGTGCATGTTGACAGAGATGACCTTTCAGCCAAGTTCTGGCTCGATCCCGTGGCATTGGCGTACAATCTCGGTTTTCCGGCGAGGGAGTTAAGGAAATTGGAAACGCTCACATCGGAGCGCCAAAACGCATTATTGGAGGCGTGGAATGACTACTTTGGAACCTAAGGCAGGTGAGCGTGTCACTGACGTACGCTTTACTGACGACGCGATTAGTGTTGATCTTTTCGACGGACGAACCATAACGGTTCCCCTGGCCTGGTACCCGCGTTTGCTACACGCTGCGCCTGAGCAGCGGGCGAAATGGCGCATCGCCGGAGCAGGGTATGGAATTCATTGGCCGGATATTGACGAAGACCTTAGTATTCAAGGTCTTTTGCAAGGCGCCCCCGCTCCTCGCGGAGCAGCCAGGGCTGCATAGAGCAATGATGGAATTTTCTTTGCTGGCGCAGGCTTGAAATCTGATGACAATACTGATTTCTGACGATATTGGCACGACATCACTTTTATTGTTCAAGGCGGAGCACATGCGAGGCGACGCTAAGATCATCAAGGGGTAAAAACATGCTTCTGGTCATCGATGTGGGAAACACGAATACGGTCCTCGGCCTTTACGATGGGGAGGAACTGGTCCACGATTGGCGGATCCGGACGGTCATCGATCACACCGTCGACGAGTATGGGATGCTGATCCTGAACCTCTACAAGAACAGCCGGATCAGTTCGAAGGCGATCAAGGACATCATCATCTCCTGCGTCGTCCCGCCGATGCTGAACATTCTGGAGCCCCTCTGTCAAAAATACTTCGGCATCGAACCGCTCATCGTCGGACCCGGAGTGAAGACGGGCATGCCCATCTTCTACGACAACCCCAAGGAGGTGGGGGCGGACCGGATCGTCAATGCCGTAGCCGCCTATGAAAAATACCGGAGGGAGATGATCATCGTCGATTTTGGAACCGCGACCACCTTTGATTACATCTCGCCCAGGGGGGAATACATGGGCGGCTGCATTGCCCCGGGGATCATGATTTCCTGTGAGGCCCTCTTCGAAAAGGCTTCCAAGCTCCCCCGGGTGGAACTCTGCAAGCCAAGCTTGATCATCACCAAGGATACGGTGAGCGGCATGCAGGCGGGCATCATGTACGGCTATGCGGGGCTTGTCGATGGGATCGTCGAGCGGATGAAGGCGGAAAGCGCTTCCAAACCGCTCGTCGTGGCGACCGGGGGGCTGGCCAACGTAATCGCCCGGGAGGCGAAGCATATCGACGTGGTCGATGAGATGCTGACCCTCGAGGGGTTGCGGATCATCTTCGCGCGGAATCGGAAAAATGTAAGGCGTGAGAAGTAAAGCGTGAGGCGAACATTTCTCCCGCGTGTTGCCCGTGGCTTTGGTTGATGTAAGGGAAGGTCAATGCTGAATGTGGGCCTGACAGGGGGGATTGCCAGCGGCAAATCGACCGTCGCCCGGATGCTGGCGGAGAAAGGGGCCGAACTGATCGACTTCGATGAGATGGCTCATGCCGTCCAAGATCCGGAAGGGCCGGTCTGGCGGGAAATCATCCGCCATTTTGGAGAGGAGATCCTCCACGAGGACCTTTCGATCGATCGCCGCAAGTTAGGCGAAACGGTCTTCGCCGATCGAACGAAACGGGAACTCCTCAACCGCCTCGTCCATCCGGCGATCTTTGCGGAGTGGCAAAGGCGGCTGGCGGAGATCCGGGCGAGGCGCGCGGATGCGATCGTCGTGTCCGATATTCCGCTGCTCATCGAGGCCGGCATGAAGGGGATGGTCGATCTGGTTCTGCTCGTCTATATCGCCCCCGAAGAGCAGATTCGCAGGGTGATGGCGCGCGACGGTTTCAACCGGGAGGAGGCGGAGCGGAGGCTTGCCGCGCAGATGCCGATCGAAGAGAAACTCCGCTCGGCGGATATCGTTATCCGCAATGGGGGCTCACCGGAGGAGACGCGCCGGGCGGTATGCAGGGTCTGGACGGAGCTGAAAATCCGGGAAAAGAGCCGCCAGGAGGGGATCGGTCGCTCATGATCTGACCGGATATTTTTCAACCGTCGGCAATGGATCGTCGAAAAGTGGGGACGAGCGGCGCGTGGCGATGGAGTTCCGGGATGTGCTTTTTGAGCACGGAAGTGCGATAGCCGCACTTCCTTCTTTCGGCGCTAACCTTTTGGCTTGCCTTGTACGGCCTTCCGCAGAGAGCCGCACGAGCCGCGTCATCTCCAAGTGGTCGTTATGCAGAGATAAAACAGGTTTGTCGGTTTATTGAATTTTCCGTCGGGCGTTTGTCTTTATTGGCACTCATCTTGCTGTAAAATAACCCATTGTCTTATGTTCGTTAGTTTGTCATATTTAACGCGATGAATTCGGGCAAGAGGCTTTGTGCATGGATATTCACGTATCAATCATTAGGAGGTAGCTATGGCTCGATTACAGGAGCATGAAGGGAAAGCGTTGTTCAAGATCGCCAAGATGCCGATCCCTCAGGGAGCGGTTGCAAAAACGCCCGCGGAAGCGAGGCAGATTGCGGAGAAGATCGGGAAACCCGTGGTCATTAAGGTTCAGATCTGGGCCGGCGGCCGCGGAAAGGCAGGCGGCGTAAAATTCGCCGATACGCCCGAAGAGGCGGAAAAGATAGCGGCCTTGCTCTTGGGGGCCACGATCAAGGGCTATCTGGTGGAGAAGGTTCTCGTTGAGGAGAAGCTAAGTATCGACAAGGAGTACTACGCCGGGATCATCGTCAACGCCCAGGCGGACGCGCGCTGTCCCGTGGTCATGTTCTCCACGGAGGGCGGCATGGATATCGAGTCGGTTCCCCAAGACAAGATCGCCCTCATGAATGTGGATGTCATCCGCGGATTCAAGATCTACGACGCCCTCAATCTCGCAAACAAAGTCAAGGTCCCCAGCGCCCACATTACGCAGGTCGCCCGGCTGATGGTTGGGCTCTACGAAACCTTCAAGAACTATGGCGCCCGCCTCATCGAGATCAATCCCATGGTCGTCACCAAGGACGGCAAGGTCCTCGCCGGCGACTGCCGCATCACCATCGACGATTCGTCCGTTATCCGTCATCCCGAGCTGGGGATCAAGGTGGCCCGCGAGTCGGGAACCCCGCCCACGGAGCTCGACAAGATCGCTTGGTGGGTGGAGGAGAAGGATCTGCGCGGGACCTGTTATTTCGCCGAGATGAACAACCATATCCAAGGGGAGTGCTTCGGGACGATCGGTTATCACGGCATGGGCGGCGGCGGCGCCATGCTCGGTGTCGATGGTCTCAACAAGCAGGGGCTGCGAGTGCCCGATTTCGCCGATACAAGCGGAAACCCGCCCGCCTCCAAGGTCTATCGCGCGGTCAAACTCGTCTTCTCTCAGCCGGGGATCGACGGCTACATGCTGGGCGGTTTCATGGCGGCCAACCAGGAACAGTGGCACCACGCCCACGGCGTCGTCAAGGCCCTCAGGGAGGAACTGCCCAAACGTCCCGGGTTCCCCGTCATGCTGCTTCTGGCCGGCAATAAGGAAAAGGAGTCCCTGGAGATCCTGAGGGAAGGGACGAAGGATCTCAACGCCCGGATCCGGATCTACGGCGGCGAGCGCGTGTACGATACGGTCGGGCTTGCGGCGGAGATGAAGGAGATGGTTCTCGAATACAAGAAGGAAAGAAAAGGGTAAAGGAGGCCACCCATGGAGTTTCAGGAACAGACGATCAAAATCATCATCGATGAGAGCAAGTGTCCGGAGTGCGAATCCAAGGCCTGTATCGCGGCCTGCAAGACCTACGCCCGGGGGATATTGATCCTGAAGGACGGCAAGCCCGCGGTCGAGGGTGACGCCAAACGTCTCGGGACGGAGTGCCTGGCCTGCGAATATGAGTGCCGGTTCAGGGGGAAAGGGGCGATTCGGATCGAGGCGCCCATCCCGGGGCTGGATGAGTACCGTAAGAAGCACGGAATATCTTAAACCAAGAAGGTGGTGAAAATATGGCTATCTTGCTGACAAAATCAACAAAAGTGGTGGTTCAGGGGATTACGGGCCGGGAAGGCTCGATGCGCGCCAAGTTCATGCGCCGCATGGGAACGAACGTCGTCGCCGGCGTCACGCCGGGCCGCGGCGGCGAGGAGGTGGACGGGATCCCCGTTTACAATACGGTCAAGGATGCGGTGAAAAACCACGGCTTATTTGATGTCTCCGTGACCTTCATCCCCGGAACGGGCTTGAAGGACGCCGTCATGGAGGCGCTGGACGCGGACATCAAGTGGATCGTCATGCCGGTCGAGCGCGTTCCATTGTACGATATCCTCGAGATGGTCGCCTACGGGAAACAGAAGGGGGCGATGCTGCTGGGTCCCGGCTCCATCGGGGTGAACACCCCGGGGATCGGCGCGCTGGGTTGGCTGGGCGGTTCGGTCGAATTCGCCAATAAGCATTTCGTGCCGGGACATGTCGGGGTGATCTCCCGCAGCGGCGGGCAGTCGGGAACGCTTCCCTACGTCATTGCCCAGGCGGGGTTCGGCGTCAGCACCGTCCTTCACGTTGGGACGGAGCCGGTGACGGGCATGTCCTTCTCCGACGTCCTCCCGCTGTTTCAGGAGGATCCGGATACGGATGTGATGGCCATCTTCGGCGAGATGGGCGGCTCCCACGAGGAGGAGGCGGCGCAGTTGGTGAAGTCGGGGAAATTTACGAAACCGATTATCATCTATGTCTCTGGCGCCTGGGCGCCCGCGGGAATGAAGTTCTCCCATGCCAGTGCGATCGTCGAGCGCGGCAGCGGCTCCACGCAGGACAAGATCACGCGGCTCCGGGAAGCGGGAATCATCGTGGTCGATAATCCCAACGAGATCCCGGGGAGGCTGAAAGAGCTCAAAGAGCAAGGAAAACTGAGGGTAAAATAGCCCACAAGGGAAAACTGAGGGGACAGATTGTAAGGGCTCGATTAATCGCGCCCCTACTGTCCCCATCACGAGCGACAAGAATGAAAGGAGAAACGATTATGACAGTCATGAGATCCGTATTCTACGTACCGGGGAACAACGAAAAGATGGTCGGCAAGGCGCCGGAATTTCCGGCGGACATCATCACGCTGGACCTGGAGGACTCCGTTCCCCCCGCCGAAAAGGTAAAGGCGCGCGAGTGCGTCCGCGAAAACCTGAAATTCGCCGGCGCCGGCGGCTCCAAGATCTATTCCCGCATCAACAACTGGGAAACCCTGATGACGAACGACGACCTCGAAGCGATTGTCCATGAAGGTCTCTCCGGCGTCTGTCTGGCCAAGACCGGCGAAGCGGACAACGTGAAGCGCCTCGACTGGAAACTGGAAGAGTTGGAGCGCAGAAGGGGTCTCAAGGTAGGCAGCATCGCCATTCAGCTTCTCATCGAAACGGCCAAAGGCATGGTCAACGCTTATGCCTCCGCAACCGCAAGCAAGCGCGTCAACTCCCTGATCTTCGGCGCCGTGGACTACACGAAGGACATGCGGGTGAAGCTGACCTCCGAAGCGCATGAGCAGCTCTACGGCCGGTTTTATACCGCCGTGGCCGCCCGCGCCGCCGGCTGCGTCGCCATCGACTGTCCGTTCGTCGATTTCAAGAATGTCGAGGCCTTCGAGAAGAGCGTTCTCGAAGGGCGGCAAATGGGGTATGAGGGCCGGATGCTCATCCATCCGAGCCAGATCGAACCCTCCCACAAGCTCTACATGCCGTCGGCCGACGATATCGAGTGGGCGACCGGCGTCGTGAAGATCTTCGAGGAAGAGGGGATCGCGAAGGGCGCCGCCGCTGTTTCCTTCAAGGGCAAGATGGTCGATACGCCGGTCTATGAGAATGCCCGGCAGATCCTGGCGACCATGAAGGAAATCGCTGAGATGGAAGCAACGCGGAAGAAGTAGTGTCCCGCTGTTCCGTTTTGTTTTAAACACCGGCCGATTCGCATGGGGCGCCGGACGGCTGGAGAGTACGAAGGGGTTCAACATGGAAAAGGATAAAATGATCAGCGAACTGGTCCGGCTGGTGGGCAAGGAGAATGTGCTCTGTTCCGATATGCACTTAAAACTCTATGAATATGACGCGTCGCTAATCCGCTCGAAACCCGACTGCATCGTTTGTCCCACATCGACGGAACAGGTGTCAAAGGTCGTCAAATTCGCCCATGATCACAAGATTCCCGTCATCGCCCGGGGATCGGGCACGAACCTGAGCGGGGGAAGCGTCGCCGTTCGGGGCGGCATCGCCATTGTCCTGACGCGGATGAACCGGATCCTGGAGATGGATATCGAAAACCTGCGCGTCGTGGTCCAGCCCGGCGTGGTGACGCTGGACCTGAAGAATGTGCTGGCCCGGCACGGTTACCTCTACCAGCCCGATCCGGCGAGCGAAAAAGTGACCACGATCGGGGGGAATTTCGGCGAGAATTCCGGAGGCCCCCACTGCCTGAAATACGGGGTGACCAGCAACCATGTCCTGGGAGTGGAACTGGTCCTCTACGATGGCCAGGTCGTTGAGGTGGGCGGCAAGGCCCTCGACAACCCCGGCTATGACCTGATGGGCGTTCTGGGGGGTTCCGAGGGAACGCTCGGCATCGTCACCCAAGCGGTGCTCCGGATCATGCCGAAGGCGGAGGCGGTCAAGACGATGCTCTGCATCTTCAATTCCATTGAGGACGGCGGCAATACGGTGACCGCGATCATCGGGGAAGGCATCATTCCCGCTACCCTCGAGATGATGGACAACCTGACCATCAAGGCCGTCGAAGAGGCCTATCATGTAGGCTTTCCGACCGATGCGGCGGCCATCCTCATTATCGAGTTAGACGGCCTAAAAGACGGCATGGAGAGACTCACGGAGCGTATCCTGGCCATCTGCAGGCAGCACAACGTGCGGGAAATCCGGGTTGCCAAGGACCAGGCGGAGCGCGACAAGATCTGGGCCGGTCGCAAGGGGGCGTTCGGCGCCGTCGGCCGGCTGCGGCCCAACTATCTGGTCAACGACGGCACTGTGCCCAGAACCCGATTGCCGGAAACGCTGGCCAAAGTGGTCGAAATCGGCAAAAAATACAAGCTTCCGATCGCGAACGTATTCCACGCCGGAGACGGGAATCTGCATCCGCTGATCCTGTTCGACGAGCGGGACAAGGATGAACTGACGAGGGTCCATGCAGCGGCGATGGAGATCATGAAGCTCTGCGTGGATATGGGAGGAACGATCAGCGGCGAGCACGGCATCGGCGTGGAAAAGATTCAGGGGATGTCCTTCATTTTCAGCGCCAGCGACATCGCCGCCATGAAGAAGGTCAAAGCGGCCTTCGATCCGGAGAACATGTTCAATCCGGGAAAGGTGCTGCCGGAGACGGAAAAAGCCGCATAACGCGAGGAATGTCGAGGAAAGGAGACCGGGTATGTCCCATTCAACCCAATGGGTTTCCGCCCTGAAGGGAATCATCGGGGAAACCAATGTGATACAGGATCCGGATCAGCTCAAGGGCTATGCCGTCGACGGCCTGGCGCCCAGGGCGGTCGTCAGCCCCGGAAGTGTGGAAGAGGTATCGAAGCTGCTGGCCTATGCCCATTCGGAAAAGCGGACCGTTGTCCCCCGCGGCAACGGCACCAAAATGGCTGCGGGCGGGATTCCCGGAAAGATCGATCTAATTCTCTCCATGTTGCGGATCAACCGGATTACCGAGCACGACATCCCCAACCTGAGCCTCTCCGTGGAAGCGGGGATCACGCTTTTGGAGGTGCAGAAAAAGCTGGCCGGCGCCGGCAAGGGTTCGTTCCTGCCCCTGGATCCTCCCTATACGGAGCGAGCGACGATTGGCGGCATCATTGCCGCCAGCACGACGACAACCTGATCCACTCCAAGGTCCCCATCCGCTCCTTCGAGGACTTCAAGGGGAAGAAGATCCGGTATCCGGGCGGGATCATCGCCGACATCTACCGCGCGGCCGGCGTCTCCACGGTCCTGCTCCCCGGCGGGGAGGTCTATCCGGCCCTGGAGAAGGGCGTCATCGACGCCTCGGACTACGTGGGCTGGGCGATCAACTACAACCTGGGGTTCGCCGAGATCGCCAAGTACATCATCATGGGGCCGCCCTCCACCCCGTGTCTGCACCAGCCCGTCGACTTGATGAGCATCGAGATCAACATGAATTCCTGGAAGAAGATCCCCAAGCACCTGCAGGTTCTGTTGGAGATGGCGGTGACCTGGCACTCCTGGGATCACTATACGGCGATCCAGAAGGCCGACCTCGAAGCCGTTCCCAAGTATAAGGCCAAGGGTGTGGAAGTCATCCGGTTGAAGCCATCGGACATCGAGAAATTCCAGAAGTTCGCCCCCGAGCTCTGGGTGAAGTGGGCGCAGAAGGACCCGCTGGCGATGAAGGCCTTCAAGTCCCAGTGGGCGTACATGAAATCCGAGAAGATGGTGTACTACACCGATAAGGACATGGTGGACCACGCCGGGAAGAAGCTGGTCTTCTAATCACGATTTCGGGGGGGAGGGATTCCGTATCCCTTCCCCTTTTTTTTATTTTTATCGAGAACTTCGGAACGTTGATTCGGAACGGTTCATTCCCCGGGGGGAAAAGATCAATGGATTTCAGGAAAGGTATAATGCAATGGATAAATTACGAACATTCATGATGGCCGTGGAGAAGACCAACGTCTTCGTGGGCAAGATGATGGCCTACGTGTCGCTCATCTGTGTCGCGGTCATCTCCTTTGAAGTGATCATGCGCTATTTCTTCGGCATGCCGACGAACTGGGGACATGAAACGATGTTAACCCTGTTCGCCATGTACTACGTCATGATTGGCGGCACGGCCCACTTCTACCGGGCCCATGTGCGGGTGGACGTCGTCTATGCCTCCCGGACCCGCCGGACGCAGGCGATCATGGATCTGATCACCGCCCCGTTATTCTACCTCTTTGTGCTGGTCTATATCTACACCTCCTGGAATTTCTACTGGAGCTCGCAGATGATGAACGCCGGCAACACCTTTCTGGGGATCGAAATCATCGGTGAGAACTCCTTCACCGACTGGGGGCCGCCGCTGTATCCCGTCAAGTTCCTGATGCCGTTCGGCGGGGTCCTGCTGCTCTTGCAGTGTATTGTCTGGACCATCCGCGACGTCTATACGGCCCGCACCGGGAGGGAATTCGTATGAGCATTGAATATCTCACCATACTGATCTTCGGCACCATGGTGTTTTTCCTCTTCATGGGGCTGCCGGTGGCCTTTTCCTGCGGCGTCACGGGCATTATCTTCACGGCGATCATCCAGGGGCCGTCGGCCGTCAACATCGTGCCAACGCGGATCTTCGGTCTGATGGTCAACTATCTGTTGGACGCCATCCCACTCTTCATTCTGATGGCGAATATCCTTGAGCGGAGCGGGATCATCGAGGATATCTACCACATGGTCTATAACTGGCTGGGCTGGCTGAAGGGCGGCCTCGCCACGGCCACCGTCGCCGCCTGCACCATGATGGCGGCCATGGCGGGCGTCGTGGGCGCCACGGAGGTGACCATGGGCCTGATCGCGCTGCCGCAGATGCTCAACCGCAAATATGATAAGTACATCGCCCTGGGCTGCATCCTGGGCGGCGGCACCCTGGGGATTCTGATTCCCCCCAGCGTCATGCTGATCGTCTATGGCATGGTGGACAACTGCTCCATCGGGCAGCTTTACGCCGGGGCCTTCCTCCCGGGCTTCCTGCTGGCCGGGCTGTTCATCGCCTACATCACCATCCGCTGCTATATCAACCCCAAGTTAGGTCCGCCCGTCCCCAAAGAGGAGCGGCTGGACTGGCTCGGACTGTTCAAGGTGCTGACGCCGATCATCCCCGCCGCGCTGCTGATCTTCCTCGTTCTGGGAACGATCATCGTCGGGATCGCGGCGCCGACGGAAGCGGCCGGTGTGGGGTGTCTGGGGGCGTATCTTATCGCGATCTTCAAAGGCCGCATGTCCTGGAAGAGCCTCGTCTTGGCGGCGGAAAACACGATCAAGGCGTCCGCCATGGTCTTTTGGAGCCTGTTCGGGGCGAACATCTTCATCGCCCTGTACATCATGGTGGGCGGCGGCGACTTCGTCAGCGGCCTGCTGCTGGGCACCGGCCTAAGTCCATGGACGGTCATCTGGATCATGATGCTCATCCTGATCTTCCTGGGGATGTTCATCGACTGGGTCGGGATCATCATGCTCACCGTCCCGCTCTTCGGGCCGATCATCCGCCAATTGGGGTTCGACCCGATCTGGTTCGGCGTCCTCTTCGCCGTGAACATGCAGATAGCCTTCCTGTCGCCGCCGTTCGGCTTCTCACTCTTCTACCTGAAGAGCGTGGCCCCGCCGGAGATCTCCACGGTGGATGTCTGGAAATCGGCCGCCCCATTTTTGGCGCTGCAGTTCATCGGCCTGGTGGTGTGCATGTATTTTCCCGATATCATCTTGGCCGGACCCAAGTATTTCTTCCGGGGCGTGCAATAGGGATGGGGTTGGCGCCATCGGAAATGACGCTCTCGGAGAAACCGCTCCACCGGATTTCCGGGCCGAATGCCGGCGGTTTCTCCGAACCGTCGGACGGGGGAAACGATCTTATGGATCAGGAGACGGAGTCGTCACATGTTTTCCAGGCCCCGGCGGCGTATGTGATTCTTTTCTACCTGTTGCTGCTGGCATGGACCGTCGGGACAGTGCCTCTGGTTTACCTGAAGTTTCGGCAGGGAGGGTTTCTGGGTGACTGGCTCTATGCCGTGATGATCGGATTTTTTTATCTTTACACCTGGTTCTGGTCGCTGGGCCTCTTCTACCGGATCGCTATGGACGGCGAAGGACGGATCGTTTTGAGAAGTCTCCGACGGAACTTGGAAGTCACGGCGAAGCAGGTTCGCACCATCGAGGGATCGCGCTTTCCCGCCGGATTCGGTTTTATCAAGATGAAACTGTCCCGGGAGAGCGGCTATCTTTTCTGCCATGGGAAAAACAGGGAATTAGAGGAGATTCTGCTGGGAATCCGGAAGATGAATCCGCTGGTGAGGACCATCCGGATATAGCTTTCGGGGCCGGAATGGATATTCGGCTCTGAAATCAATTGGAAGGAGAGTATGCGATGACTCAGATGTTTACAATTCCTGCAAACACCATTTTGATCTTTGGGATCGTCATTGTCCTGGCGGTCATCGGTTTTGTCATCTATGGCTGCATCAAGGGATGGAAGAACGTCATGCCGGATTATCAGGGAAAGAAGGATGAAGTGACCATCGTCGATTAAAATTTCTCCGGGCGATTCCGCGCCCCCGCCTTGTCAGCGCGCCTGCATGTTCCGGAGATCTTCCGGGGTGTTGACATTCAGGAACATCCGTCCCTCCGGGTCAAAGGAGCGGAGAACCTCGGGGGGAATCTTGAGGAGCCGGCGCCCCGGATAGAGCTCCTTGATCTGCAGGCGATTCCGGTCGAGGAGGCTTCGAATCACCGGGAGACACCGGCGGGTGTAAACGGCGTGGAGCGGCTGGAGTCCGTCGGGGGGGGCCGGAACGATGATATCGTATCCCGCCGTCTGCCGGATCATATATTCCAGAAAGGCCCGGTTCAGAAAAGGCATGTCGCAAGCCGCGACAAAGACGCGCTCATCCAAAGCGAAGAAAAGTCCCGTGTAGAGCCCGCCGAGGGCGCCCTTCTCCGGGAGGATATCGGTAACGATGGTCGCCGCCTGATCGAGATAATCGAGCGGGGAGGCGGCTACGATAATCACCTCCGGGAAAACCGCCCGGAAGAGCCGAACGGTCCGGTCGATCAGCCGTTCGCCTTCGATGCGGAGAAAGGCCTTGTTTTGCCCCATCCGCAGGTTTCTGCCGCCCGAAAGGATTACACCGGTCATCCCGAAACCTCCTTGCGCTTATGCGCGCGGTAGCGCGCGTCGAGGATCACGACCCTGCCCCGGTCCGCCTCCGAGCGGATCAGGCGGCCAATCCCCTGCCGCAGTTTGATAGCGGTTTCATAACGGTAGCGCCGCCAGTACTCCTCGCTCGGGAGAAGATTCCGCCGCGCGATTTGCAGCGGATCCTGGGGGTGCGGAAAGGGGAGGCGGGTGATGATCACCTGGGTCAGCGTCTCGCCCGTGAAATCGACCCCGTACCAGAAGGTGTCCACGCCGAAGAGGACGCTCTCCCGGATCGCCCGGAACTCGTCGCAGAGGGAGGCGGTCGGGACGCCGCTCTGCTGGAGGAGGAGGGGATAGCCGTCGGCGCGGATCTCATCCGCCACCCGCGCGGAGATCGCCTCCAGATCGCT
>Ga0210033_1001490_pt1 | contig 21327 bp, 19 predicted proteins | sample CryGeymeta201501_FD_185465 | JGI IMG/M metagenome (GOLD analysis project Ga0210033, IMG submission 185465) | Groundwater microbial communities from Crystal Geyser aquifers in Utah, USA - Crystal Geyser metaG 2015-01 (SPAdes) (version 2) | ecosystem: Environmental > Aquatic > Deep subsurface >... | reverse complement strand
CGCAGGCTTTCGCAAAAATTTTGAACGCCGCGGGAGTCAATTATGCCGTGCTGGGAAAGAACGAGCAATGCACCGGCGACTCGGCGCGGCGCGCGGGCCGCGAGGATATTTTCTTCGGGCTGGCTTCCGCGAACGTGGAAATCCTGAACGAGGTTAAACCAAAGCGCATCGTCACCACTTGTCCGCATTGCCTGCACACGCTCAAAAATGAATATCCCGCCTTTGGCGGAAACTACGAAGTGATCCATCACACGCAGTTCATCAATGAACTTGTGGGAGCAGGGAAAATACAGTTATCAGTGACCAGTGATCAGTATTCAGTGACATTCCATGACCCGTGTTATTTGGGGCGGCACAATAAGATTGTTGACGCGCCACGCAACACGCTACACTCCGCTGGTGTGTTGACCATTGAAATGCCGCGTCATTCAGAAAAATCCTTCTGCTGTGGCGCGGGCGGCGCGCAAATGTGGAAAGAAGAGGAGGCTGGCACGGGGCGCGTCAACGAGGCGCGCTACGCGGAGGCCAAATCCACCGGCGCGAAGATGATCGCGGTCGGCTGTCCATTCTGCCTGACGATGATGAACGACGCGTCCAAAGCGGACAATGATTCGATGCAAGTCAAGGATGTGGCGGAGATCGTGGCAGAACGGCTCAAGTAATTGGTGATTGGTAATTGGTGATTGGTAATTGGTAAATGGTAAATGGTAATTGGTGGGCGGATTGGCTCGGAAGGGTCAATCCGCCCCTTTTCAAGGTGGTACTGAATATGGTACTATCAAGCAGGATGGACAAAATGAGTCAAAAACGCAAACTCTACGAGAAAATCAAGATCAATCCAAATAATGTCCGCTTTGAGGATTTGGACAAATTGCTTCAATGGTGCGGCTTTATGCCTCGCGTCCAAAGAAGTGGAACAAGCCATCATTACTACTACAAACCAAATTGTGACCCGCTCTCCATTCCATATCACCGACCCATTAAACTCGTTTACGTTAAACGCGCTTTGAGGTTGGTAGAGAGATGCGGCGGTCTCGATGAGCAGGAGAAATAAAATGGAAAAGACAATTGATTACTACATGAATTTACCCTACACCATTGAATTAATTCCAGAACCAGAAGGCGGATGGTGTGTGGCAGTTAAAGAACTACCAGGCTGCTTGAGCGAGGGCGACACTGTTGAAGAAGCCGTTGAAATGATCCATGATGCCATGCGCGGTTGGCTGGAAATATCTTTAGAGGAAGAGCATGATATTCCCGAACCCAATTTGGATGAGGAATTCAGCGGCAAGTTCGTGGCGCGCCTGCCGCGTTCCCTGCACCGCCAACTGGTTGAGACGGCGGAACGCGAGGGCGTGAGCCTGAACCAATTCGTCAACGTGGCGCTGGCCCGCGCCGTGGAGCGGACGAACCCATCGGTAAGTTATCCCGTCAAAGTGGAACAACCGCTGGCGGTGGCGGAGAAAAAGGGCAAGTTTGTTGCGAGGAAAAAGTAGTTATACGAGGAGCGCCTCCATGTTAAGTCCAACTTTTCGCTTGTTCATAAGCAACCTGATTGTATTATTCTTACTCGGCGCCTGCGCGCCAGCCAGCGCGCAGCCCAGCGGCCCCAGCGCGGAGGAAATTAAGGCGCAAATCTCCACATCCGTCGCACTCACCGTTTCGGCGCACAAAACCGAACAGGCCGCGCTGGTGTCTCCCACCCTTCTTTCCACAGAGACCTCCCTGCCCACCCCAACCGCCAGCCTCTTCCCCACGCTCACCCCCTTTCCCACGACCACGCCCCGCCCCATTGGCGGAGGCGGCGCGCCATCCACCCCCGCGCCCTACGCGTGCAGTGTGATCAACAAGCTTCCCGCCGATAATACGGTCTTCAAGCCGAACAAGGATTTCGACGTGAAGTTCCGGTTGATGAATGTCGGCACAAAGAAATGGGAACAGGGCGCCGACCTGCTGTTCGATAGCGGCGCCAACATGCTCACCGCCAACACGCGCTATGAATTGCCCCAAGTGAATCCCGGGAAAATGGTGGGGCCATTCATCTTCGACGCCAAAACCCCCAAGAAAACCGGAACCTATACGATGACGTTTAAAGTCCAGGGCGGGCTTTGCTACCCGTATATCAAGATCATCGTAAAAAAATAGCGCCCCGCCGCCTCATCCATGAAAAATGCGGCTGTCATTGCGACAGCCGCATTTTCGATTTCCAAAAGTCGAATTACCCGCCGCTGACCTGCGCCAGCAGGTTGCGGTAGGCATTCGCGTTGGGAGGATTCATCATCAGGATCTGGTTGATGGCCGCAATGGCGCCATCCTTCTCACCCTTATTGAGCAGGAACTCACCGACCTTGTCCAACTGCGCGATCGCATCCGTAGTGCGGCCTGCCTGCTGGTAAAGTCCTGCCAGGGCGCGTCGCAAGGCGGGCTGGTCGCCATGTTCGATGAGCAATTCCTCGAGGAAGGAAGTCGCGTCCTCGCCTTTGTGGTTGCTTTCGAGATAGGTCAGGTAATTTTCCAGTTCGGCCAGCGCCTGCTCGGAGTGGGCCATGCGCAGGTTCAGTTCGACCAGGCTCTTACGCGCGCCTTTGTCTTCGGGGCGCAAAGTGCGGATCTGCTCAAAGACGCGCAGGGCTTGTTTCCAATCCAGCCTCTGCATGTCAATGTCCGCCATGCGTTGCAGGATGTGGACGTTCCACGAGCGGTCCGCATTCCCCTGCTGGACGAGCCGCAGGGCGGTGGTATACGTCTTGCGCGCCGTATCCAGTTCGGCCAGGCGATAGTAAATATCCGCCAGGTCGAGATATTCGTTGACGGCATCGTTGACCTGTCCACGCGCTGCCAATTGATCTATCAGCCGCGAACGGGCGGCCAGGTCCATGGGCGAAAGTTCAATGACGCGCCGCAGGAGTTTGGTGGCCTGGTTCGGTTCGCCGCGCACACTGTAGGCCTGCGCCACCGTGGTGAACTTGGCGATCGCTTCGGGAGTGCGTCCCTCCTGCACAAGCAGGTCGCCCATCAACGTATGGAGCGGAAGGTATTGAGGCGCGTAGGTCAGGGCTTCGTAGGCCGCGTCCATGGCCGAGCGCAGGCGTCCACTGCGCGCCAGGGTGTGGATGGTGTTGATGCTCTCCAGCACCTGGCTGCTCTGCGCCTGGATGACGATCTCAGCCAACGGCAACGGCACATCGCCTTCCGCCTTGGGAAGTTGCTCGCGCGCCTTGAGCAGGATCTCGCGCCAATCGGGACGCAGGAGCATTTTGTGGATATTTTCGCAAATAATCTTGAGCGCGCTCTCATCCTTTTGGATGGACTGCGCCTCGATGATCGGTTCATACAACTGGCGGATCTCGTCGGATAATTCCGCGGGCACCACGTACGAATCGGCCAGTTTCAGGGCCTCGAGATATTCCACCGAGGCTTCGTTGGTGCGCCCCATTCGGATCATGATCTGCCCCAACAACAAACGCGAGGCCAGGGCGAAATCGGCATGTTTGACCGAGTACTGGAGATTGCGAAGCGCGCTTTCCAGGCGTTCACTTTTGAATCGCAACAACCCCAGGTCAAAATACAAGGACGGATGCTTGAAGCCCGCTTCGAGCGCTTTTTCCAGTTCCTCTGCCGCCTGCAAATCGTGGTTCTTGGTCTGCGAGTCGATGGCCTGGCCGAGGTGCATCACCACCTTGGTCTGCTCGGCCTGTTGCAGGGACAGTTGTCCCGTGCCTCTCATGATCGCCTGCAAACCGCGTCGTTCCTGCGCCGCGGGACTCTCGTCGTTGTACTCGAAGAGAGCCTCCGCCAGGCGCGTTAACGACTTTTGACGCGCCTCCGCCACCGGGTCCAGGCCGCTCAAGACGGGTTGCCGCGGCGCGTCCAATTCCTTGACCTGCGACATGCGGATCGGCCCCGTCCCGCCTTTCTGTCGCACTGGCTTGGGCAGTAACTGTCCCGATTTCAACAAGGCCTGCGCTTGTCGGGACTCCACGCTTTCGGGCGAAAGCGCCAGGGCTTTGTTGATCAACTTGGCAGTTTTTTCCGGGTTGCCCGCGCGCTGAAGCAGGCTGGCAACGGCCAGGTATTCAGCAACGGCAGGTTTGATATGGCCGAGCCGTTCGTGCGTGAGCGCCAGGCGCGAGTGCGCCATGATGTGATCGGGATTGAGCGTGGTGACGCGCACCCAGTTTTCAATGGCCTTTTCCACTTCGCGTTGCTTGATGTATAAATCCGCGGCGCGCATGGCCGCGTCCACCGCGCTCTTCAAGTCACCCAGCCGCTCGCAAAGTTGGGCGATGCGTTCCATCGAAATGGGATCTTCGGGGGAAAGTTGCGCCACGCGTTTATAAATATCCAGCGCCTCGCTGAAGCGGGAGAGTTGATGCAACGCCAACCCCAGGTTATTGAGCGCCTTGGGCTGGTCGGGGATTTCCTGCAAGGCGGCGCGATAGGAGGCCGCCGCCTTTTCCCATTGCTGGTCCCAGGCGGCCGAATGGCCGTCGTTCATGTATTTTTGGAATGTATCTTCGCGTCCGGGCATGGCTCTATTTTACTCTACAATTATTTCATCCCTACAATCATTTCATCCCTTCGGGATTTCGTTCATCCCGCAGTTCAACTGCGGGATGAACGAAGCGACTATTCGATCACTCGACTACCAAATTACCCAACTACCAAACTACCAAACTACCCAACTACCTGCATCTCGCCCCAGTTCTGACCCGCGCGGGCTTCCGTCTCGAGTGGGATATCCAACCGATAGGCGGATGCCATCACCTCTTTGACGACGCGCACGGCCGCCTCCAATTCGCCGCGCGGACATTCGAGCACCAGTTCGTCGTGGACTTGCAGGAGCATCTGCGCTTTGAGATTAGCGGACTTCAGCGCGGAGGGGATTTTCAACATGGCAATCTTCATGATGTCCGCCGCGGTACCCTGGATGGGCGCGTTGATGGCCTCGCGCTCCTCGCGGTTTCGCAGGTTGCGGTTCATCTGTCCTTTCAAGGCGGGGAAGTAGCGGCGGCGTCCCAACAGGGTTTCCACGTAACCGGTCTCCGCTGCGGATTTGCGGATGCCGTCGAGATATTGTTTAATACCCGGAAATTCCCGGAAGTATTCCTTGACGAAATCCTCGGCCTCGGCCAGCGTCAACTCGGTGGAGCGCGTCAGCCCAAACGCCGACATGCCATAGATCAAACCGAAGTTGATGGCCTTGGCATGGCGGCGCTGATCCTTGGTCACTTGTTCGAGCGGGATATTGTAGATCGCGGCGGCGGTCGTGGCGTGGATATCCTGTCCTGCGCGGAACGCGGCCAGCATCCCCGCGTCCTGCGCCATGTGCGCGACGATGCGAAGTTCGATCTGCGAATAATCCACCGAAAGCAGGACGTTGCCCTTGTCCGCGATAAACCCGTTGCGGACGCGGCGCCCCAACTCCGTCCGCGTAGGAATTTGTTGCAGGTTTGGATTATTAGATGATAACCGTCCTGTAACCGCACCTATCTGATTGTAGGAAGTATGAATACGCCCTGTCTTTGGGTCAACGGATAAGGGCAGGGCATCAGCATAGGAATTTTTTAGTTTGGCAAGCTCGCGATGATTGAGCATCAATTCCACAACGGGGTGTTGACCAACCATTTCTTCCAATACGCCAGCAGCTGTTGAATAAAAACCAGTGGCAGTCTTACGACCACGGTCAGGCTGTAAACCTAATTTGTTGAACAGCGCATCAGATACTTGTTGGGGAGAATTTAGATTAAACGCACTGCCAACATAACCATGGACCTGCTTTTCAATCTCTGCAAGTTGTAGACCCAATTCTTTCGCCAAGTTTTTGAAATGAGACGGATCAATAAGAACGCCGATCATTTCCATTTCTGCCAGCACCGGCGTGAGCGGCATGTCAATCTCGTCCATCAATTTCTCGCCGTTCACTCGTTTAACTTCCGTCTGCATCACCGGCAACAGCCGCAGCGTGGACTCGGCGTCCGCGGCCGCGTAGGGCGCGACGGCATCCACGGACACGTCCGCCATGCTGATCTGCTTTTTCCCCTTGCCGATCAAATCCTCGATGTGAGTCATCTCCACGCCGATGCGCGCGAAGGCGAGATTCTTCAAGCCCATGTTGCGCGAGGACGGGTCCACGATGAACTCGGCCAACATCGTGTCGAACGTCAGCGGCGCGACGCGCAGTCCAAATTTTGCCAGCACGATGAAATCATATTTGGCATGGTGCGCCACCTTGCCGATCTTCGGATTCGTCATCGGGGCGCGCAGGGATTCGATCACCTCATCGAGCGGCAAATTCCCCCCGCTCACATGTCCAACGGGAATGTAAATCCCCTGCCCCTCTTTGATCGCAAGTGAAATCCCAACGATCTCGGCCTTCATTTCCTCAGTCGAAGTAGTCTCGGTATCGAACGCGATCACCTTCGCCTTGTTCAACTCTTTGACCAGCACGGACAACTTCTCCGCCGAGTCCACGATTTGGACTTCGATGGATGACTCAATCTTCGGAGATGCGACAAACTCCGCGGGCGACTCGAACAGCGACAACTGGCCTTTGCCTCGCGCGGGACCCGAGGCTGGCGCGGCCTTTGACGCGCCCGTCAGCGCCGCGACCTTCGCGACCAGCGTGCGGAACTCCAACTCGGTCAGGAAGGCCGTCACAGCCGCCGCGTCGAAGTCGTGAGCGCGCGCCCGCTCCAGGTCAAGCCGGATCGGAAGGTTGGTGCGGATCGTCGCCAGGTCGCGGCTGAGGGTGGCAGAGTCGCGTCCCTGCTCCAGTTTCGTCCGCCAGCGGTTTTCCACCTCGTCGAGGTGGGCGTAGATTTCATCGAGTGTCTTGAATTTAGTCAGCAAGCCGAGCGCGGTCTTTTCGCCCACGCCCGGCACACCGGGGATGTTGTCGGACGCGTCACCGACGATGGCTTTGTAATCCACCACCTGCTCCGGGCGCACGCCGAACTTGCTGGCCTGCACATCTTCGGGGGTGATGAAGGTTTTGTCGTCGCCCGCCACATAGACGGCGACGCGCTCGTCCACCAGCTGCAGCAGGTCGCGGTCGCCGGTGATGATCTTCACGCCCAGCCCCTGCGCGGCGGCCTGGCGCGCCACCGTGCCTAGCACATCGTCGGCTTCGTAACCTTCCATCTCGAGGCGCGGAATATTGAAGACATCCACCAACCGGCGGATGCGCTCGATCTGCAGGCGCAGGTCGTCGGGCATTTTTTCGCGCGTGGCCTTGTAGGCGGGATAGAGTTTGTCACGGAAGGTCTTGCCCGTGTCGAAAGCCACCGCGATGTATTCGGGCTTCTCCTGCTCGAGAATGCGGACGAGTTCGCGCGCGAATCCGTAGGTGCCTGCGGTCGGCTCGCCCTTCGATGTCTGCCAGCGCGCGCTTCCCGATCCGCCGGCAGTCAGGGCGAAGTACATGCGGTAGGCCAACGCGTGGCCGTCTATGAGGTAAAGGGTAGGAGGCATGTTGAGTTCCAGTTATCAGTGATCAGTTATCAGTGATCAGTCATCAGTTCATCGCCGTCCTCCCGAAAGAGCATCGGGACTTCGTGAGCGGAGGTCTGAGCGGAGCGTAGCGGAGACGAAGACCGCAGTCGAAGGACGGGTTACATGAGCAAGAATTGTTTGAATCTACTTGCCCTTCGACTGCGCTCCCTCGACTTGCACTCGGTCGCTCCGCTCAGGGCGGCGGGTAGAATGAAACGTGTGTACGTGTATACCTGTGTACCTTTATACCTGTCTACGTACCCAAACAAAAAAACGCAGAGCGGTGGGAGGCATGCCTCGCGCCCTGCGCCGCGCACAGGCAGGTTGGTCCGCGTCTACTTGCGCGGCTGGGAATCACCCTGCCGCTGGCGCGTCTGCTTGATGTAATCCCTGACCAGTTGTTGCGGATGCGGCTGGGCGCCGCCCATGATCAGATAACCGGGCGCCCAGAAGTCGCCGGAGGGATTTTCCTTTTTCATGCGCGGGTATTCCGCAAAAATCTTCCCGGAAATTTGCTGGCGCATGATGCGCATGAGATAACCGGGCGAGGTGTTCGGCGGCACGCTCACCACCCACTGCATGTACTCCGGGCGGACGGCCATGAACTCCAGTCTCCAGCCAAAAGCGATGCAAATACTGGGAAGCCATTCGCCCAGGCGCGTTACAAGGTCGCCGGTCAGATAATGGGAACTAAAGCGCGGCACGAGCAGGCAGGCATAATTAAGATGATACAGTCCGGGCGAGGCGGGTTCCAGGATGACGCGTCCCGCCACCTCGGTGATCGAGTGCGGGCGGGTCTCATCCAGTTCATCGGGCTGGGGCGGACGCGCAGGCGTGGCCGGGCGTTTCGCCTGGGAGGGCGCGGTCACATCCAGTTCCTCCACATCCCGCTTGACGGTCTCGTTCAGCATCAGGTCGCGCAACGGCACCGGCGGCGACGATTCGCGGCTGATGACATGCGTCCCTGCCAGCGGCGTGGAGGGCCGCGTCTCCAGCGTCGAGTGGTCCACCTTTGGCGCTTTCACCTCAGGCATGGACTCCACAGACGTTTCCACGCGCATGACCGATCTCAGCGCGGGGATGGGCGTGGGGATGTCGCTGATAATGGACGAGATGGAGGGGAGATTTAGATCGTACTCGTCTGACGGGACCGGCCCGGTCGCGCGGACCTTTGGGGCGGGTTCCTCGACAGATGGCTTGCCTGGCCCCGTCTTTTCCACAGCCAGCGAGCGCGCCAGCGAATTGGCCTGCGAGCGGATGGTGCTAAAGGGTGTTTCCGCGTCGAAGACCAGCGCCAGGACGGTGTCCACGCCCAGGGTGGTGGCATACAACATGTGCTCGGCGCGGGTGGTCTCGAGCCGCGCAAAGCGGAGCAGGTCGCCGCTTTTTTGTTCGTCCCAGTTACGGGTGACGATGCGAACCAGTTCGTTGGCGGTCTCCTGCGAAAGGCCGCCGGCATAGGCCCACAGCGTTTTGCCGCGCGTGATCAGCGCGGCCTGCGCGGACGATTCCAGCGTCAGGCGCGTGAGCCGTTGCGCAGCCTTGTTCACATCCTGCAACCAGAGCAGGTCGGCGCTTTCGGGCGCGGGCATGGGAATGTCGGAAGGAATATCGGGAGCAAGTTCGGCGACAGGTTTGGGAGTTTCCCCAGCGGGAACGGCGTTGAGCATGTCCATCAGTTCAGGCAGGTAGAAGGGTTTGCGGAGCAACGTCCAGGGGCGGAGCGTATCCAGCGCGGGCGGCAAATCCTCGTCTGAAACGATGACCAGCTCCACGTTCGCGTGAATCGTGCGGAGGGCGCGCCCAATTTCGAGGACGGCCTCCATCCCCAAATCCACATCCAGAAAGGCCATTTCACAATCTTCGCTTTTTAACTGGACGAGCGCGGTCGGTTCATCCCCCGCCACAAAAATGCGAAATTGCCCCGTCTCTTCCAGGCTGGAGCGGAGCATGGAACCAAAACTGGTCTGCGGCGTGACAACAAGCAGGGATTTGGTCATGTTTGATAGTGTATCACTTTACGAAACCGAAGGCAAGTGAGAGGGGAAAATGGAAACACGCGGCTTGTCGGGCCGCGTGTCATAATTGAAAGGCAATATGGCTTTTTTACTTGGTTTTACTTCTTGATGTGTTTTACTATGGCTCAAAACCAGGGATAATGGTGAACGTATCGCTGATAATGCGCCATACGCCGCCTTCGCTGACCAACAAGAAAGTATGCCGCTCTCCTCCATGAGGGCGTGATGTTACGTTAGAGCCATCCGGGTTGGTGTGAACAAACTCGCTCCAGTACTTGATATCCACCACAACTTCTGCATTGCCATCTTTGATCTGAATCTTCAAGTAAGTAATGTTATCAATGCCAAAATCCTGCGCACGGAAACCGGCTATTTTTTCATTGTAACGTCCATAGTCAATATAGTTTCCTTGCTTTTCTAATTCGGAAGCATTTGGGCTAACGAATTGAAATGGCGCGATTTGCTCAACCTGTTTTTCGGACGGCGGTTGTGGGGGCATCTGCATCGTTTTATCCACATTGACATCAGTGAAACTTGCTCCATTTATGGCAGTTGCGCTGTAATATTGGCTTAAGCGGTTTTTATAGTCTGCCTCAAGACCACGGTTTCGATCAAGACCGGCTTCAAGCCGCAACTTCCAGCCATTTTCAATGGTGGCCTTAATCAAATCTACAACCGCTCCCTGTGGAAGGTTTTCCTGCGCCAAGCCGGAGGAATCAACCGGGTTATCTTCGCCTGCCAGCGACTCGTTTACAACATCTCCCTGTGAGGTGTCAATTCCACTTTGAGCAATGGCGCTAATTGCCATCCCGCCGCTCAAAATAACAACAAGAGCGATTGCTATTCCCCAAATTACCTTTGTTTTGCTGTTCATTTCTGCCTCCAAATTTAATATTTAACGTGCCATAATCCAATGCGGGTAGTCTGCCAGTTAGGATTGTAAGGCTGTAATGTCCAGAAGGCATGATAACGGTCCGTTGTGTGCTGGTCGACAAGGTCGCCGCACCAGCCACTAACAGGATCGCAACCCGTATAAGCAACCTCAATAGAAGCATGGTCCCAAATGCCATCTCCAGTCCAATCATATCCCAGAATATCACCATACCAGGCGCTGTTGGAAGTTCCCGGATTTTGGTAACCCCACCATTCTCCCCAGCCTCTGGCGTAAAGCAGGCTTCGGAAGTTGCCCACAACAGACCAAGAGTTGGTCCATCTCCACCCCCACCATTTTTTCTGCATAAACCATTTTGGGGATGTATATTGCATGGCATAGCCGCCACCTTCAGGACCGATTGTTTGGGAAGCAAAATTGGTGCAATCCGAACTGAAACTTTTGTAATTCGAATTACGGCCCATTGCCCAGTTTTCCGCATAATTCTTGGCTGAAGTGCGAGAAAGGGCCAGCGGAGCGTATAACTGGCGCGCTTGTTCATTATTATTGTTTGGCAATGGAAAGAACGCTGTTACACTTAATATCGCGACCAATGGCAGTATAACCGATATGAGTATTGATTTAATTCCTCGCATCTTGAGCCTCCTTGTGGTGTCTCTTAATTTGTCTGTATGATTGTTTTGATTTTACCCCCCCCCGCAAATTTGTCAAGGAAAGTGACGCGCAAGGGGTTCCTACAGACGCAAGATTTGTATGGGGTGTGCGTCAGTTTTTTGGAAAACCATTAAACACGAAGGACACCAAGTAGACAAAGGTGGGAGAATTTTTAATTTTGCGTTCTTTTCCCCTTTGTAGCCTTCGCGAAGCACCCTGTGGGTTGTGTGCTTTGTGTTTAAAGGTCTTCCCGCAAAAACCTCAAGATTCTGACGCCCACCCGATTTGTATAGTCAACTTGACTTTATTTCCAGTCCGTGCTATTTTAGGTAGGACTTTCGCTTTTACGGAGTCGAAGTCTCCTGACTTCGGTGCAAAATCAGGCCCTTTGCAGGGTGCTTCGCGAAGATTTTGCAGTCCAAGCGAAAATCCTGTTACTGATGTTTGAAAAACAAAAGTCCCTCTCGTCCGTCATTGCAACCTTCGGGAAGCAATCCCCTGCCAGAAGGGGGAGATTGCTTCGTCGGGAAGTGCACCCTCCTCGCAATGACGGAATCAAACGGACATTATTTATTTTAAAACTCAGTAGGTAAGATACTATTTCAAGGATGGATTATGCAACGCGAACGTGTTTCTGAAAATGTGTACTGGTTCCAAAGCGACGTTTACGCGCAGGTTACAGCGGGAGTCATTGTGGGGCCGCAATGGGCGGTGGTGGTGGACACCCTGGCCCTGCCGGATGAAACGCTGGGGATACGCGACTTCATTGAACGGGAATTGAGCGTGCCGGTGCGTTACGTGATCAACACCCATTATCACGCCGACCACGCCTGGGGCAACTGCTTCTTCCCCGGCGCGACCGTGATCGCCCACGCCCGTTGCCGCGAACTGCTGGAGGAACGCGGCCGGCCTTCGCTGGAGACGGCCCGCAAACAGAACAACACCCTGCGCCAGGTGAAGATCGTCCTGCCGCACATGACGTTTTCATCGGGCGAGCTGACCCTGCGCGTGGGCAAGAAAAACCTGACGATCCTGTCCACCCTCGGCCATAGCGAAGATGGGATCGCGGTGCTGGTGGAGGAGGACCGCGTGCTGTTCGCGGGCGACGCGTTCATGCCCCTGCCCTACGTGGTGGACGGTGACCTGGAGGATATCAGCGCCTCCATCCGCAAGATCGGGCGCATGGGATTGGAGAACATCATCCAGGGACATGGCGACATTATCTTAAGGGGCGAAATCGAGGCAGCCGTGAAGGAGAATCTCAACTATCTGGCCAACCTGAAGAAAAACGTCAAAGCCGCGTTGCGCCGCCGCAATCCCGAAGAGATGCTTGAAACGATCACCATCGAGACGTGCGGGAAGAGCCGCGTCTACCTGGGAGGGCTGGCCGAGTCCCTGCACCAGCGCAACCTGCGCGCGCTCATCCAAAAGTGGTCGGTGGAGGGGGCTCCGAAGAGCAAAAAATAGCCAACCGCGAGGTTCTGGAGTAAAATGATTAAATGATTTCGTTCGATCGTTCCCGCCGTGAGCGGCGGGTCAACCCATTCAAAAAGGAGAATTTCACATGTATCACACCATCATCATAGCCGGCAATGTTGGAAAAGACCCCGAAATGCGCTATACGCCCTCCGGCCAGGCAGTCACTTCGTTTTCGGTGGCTACCAACCGCCAGTACACAGGCTCAAATGGCGAGCAGGTAAAGGAAACCATTTGGTTCCGTGTTTCCACCTGGGGCAAAACCGCAGAAGTCTGCAATCAATATGTCAAAAAAGGCTCCAAGGTTCTTGTGGAAGGCAGGCTGACGCCCGATAAGGCAACCGGCGGCCCAAAGATCTGGACAAGACAGGATGGCACGGCTGGCGCATCCTACGAAGTAACCGCCAACACCGTGCGCTTCCTCTCCTCCCGACAGGATGGCGGCGACAGCGGCGCAGCCGCGCCGATGGACGCCGGAGACACGACCGCGCCCGCCGAGGACAATATCCCGTTCTAAAGCAGGCATCCGCATGGCAAATCCCCCTCGACCCGTGCCCACCAGCCTCGAAGTCCCGCCCGGGATGGAGACCATCTACGCCAACCTGGCGCGCATCTCCCATTCCCCAGCCGACATCGTGATGGATTTCGCCCACGCCCTGCCCGGCGAAAACAAAGCCGTCATTAAAGCGCGCGTACTCATGTCGCCGCTCAGCGCGAAACTTTTCTACCGCGCCCTCGGCGATAACATCGCCCGTTTCGAGGCGGCCTTCGGCGAGATCACCATACCGAGCAACACTTCGCTGGCTGAACATCTCTTCCGTCCGCACCAGCCGCCCGAACCGCCCGCGGACAAAAAAGAGTAACATGCAGAAACTCGAATCGATTGCGGAACGGATCCGCCGCGACTTTGACGCGCGCACCGCCGCGCGCGACAAAGCCCTCGCCACCGCCCGGCAATTGACCCGCGCCTGCTCGCTTGCCATCCGCGCCGCCCACCGCCTCGAAACGGACACTTCGACGCGGCTCAGTGCAGGCACTTCGACGCGGCTCAGTGCAGGCACTTCGACGCGGCTCAGTGCAGGCACTTCGACGCGGCTCAGTGCAGGCGAGATGGCTGGTCAGTTGTCAGAGGCGCGTTCCCTCGCGGACGCGTTGCGCGCCGAATTGCAGGGTTATCCCGACCTGTTCCACGCGGGCTACACCCAGGACGCGCTCAAGGAATTCGTGGAAGCCAATGCCACCTGCGCGCTCATCCAAAACCAGTCCCTGCCCACGCCCGAGGCATTGGGCGTGGGCGGGGCCACCTACCTGAACGGGCTGGCCGAAGTGGTCGGCGAACTGCGCCGCCGCACGCTGGACATCCTGCGTCACGGGTACTCCCAGGAGGCGGAACGGCTGCTCGGCCTGATGGACGACATCTACAGCGTGCTCGTCAGCATGGACTACCCGGATGCCATCACCAGCGGCCTGCGCCGCCAGACCGACGTGGCGCGCAGTATCATCGAGAAGACGCGCGGCGACATCACCTTCAGCCTGCGCGGCGAACATCTTGAGCAGGCGATTGGGAAGTTGATCGTTCAGTTAAACGGCGAACAGGCCCGGGTCGGGAAAGAGGCGGGGGCCTTTGTCGCGCAAGGGGAGGATGATTAGCGCATGGCTCGCGGCGGGCGCAGGCATCCCCTTGTCATCTATCGCCAGGTCATCAACCGCTGGTGGCCTGAAACGCTGATCCTGGGAATCCTCCTGGCGGGGCTGGCTTGGCCGGTTTATAAGGACCCAATTTCGCAGTTCGAGCCCTGGCGCTGGATGGGCACGCTCGGCCTGGGCGCGGGGACGGTCGTGTTTGCCCTGTTGTTGCTGGCGATGCGCGGTATGGCATACGTGCAGGTCTTTCCGACACACCTGAAACTGGTGACCCCCTTCCTGCGGCTGAATATTTCACACAAGCGCCTGCGCCGCTCGACGACTACCGAGATGCGGGCGCTTTTTCCACCCGATAAAATGCGCGGCTGGAAGCGCGACGTGATCGCCCCGCTGGGCGGGCGCACTGCGATTTTGCTGGAACTGAACGGATGGCCGGCCGCGCCCAAACTCCTGCAGATATTTCTCTCCCCTTTCTTCTTCAAGGACAAGACGCCCCATTTTGTAATTTTGGTGGATGACTGGATGCGCTTTAGCGCCGAGTTGGAAAGCCTGCGCAATAGCGAGGGAATTGCGAAGCCCCAACAATCGCGCAGCATCAACCAATCCATCCTATCCCGATTACCCCGCAAAGATTCATGAACATTTATTTTGCCTGCTCCATCACGGGCGGACGCGCCTACGAAGCCGCCTGCCAGTCCATTACCCGCGCGCTCCTCGAGGATGGAATTGAGGCGCCAACCGCCCACCTTGCAGAAACGGGCGTGGTGGACGAGGAAAAGATCGTCGAGCCGAGCGCCGTCTACGAGCGGGATGCGGGCTGGATGCGCTCCGCCGACGCGCTGATCGCCGAGGTAAGCGTACCCTCACACGGCGTAGGCTACGAGATTGGCTTTGCCCTGAATTTGGGAAAACCCGTCCTCTGCCTGCACGAGCAGGGACGCGCCGTCTCGAAGATGATCACCGGCAACCCGCATCCCAACCTGACGGTACGCGCCTACCAGACTTCGGTTCAGGCCGCGGACCTGGCGCGGGGGTTCGTTTCTACACTTCGTCCGCACTTGTGACGATTATCACTAGTTATCTGTGACATTTGGGGATGCCAGACATTTGGAAAATCGGCTATTATAAGGGCGGAGACGGAACATAGACACCTCCAACATGCTCCTCACTGTCTCCTCCTTTGGCGAATGCCTCCGCCGGCTGAAAGTCCCCGGCGGAGGCCTTTTTAAGCAGGACTTTCGCTGTTTTGGTTTACGAAACTGGGGGAACGTAGGCAGGCAAAACAACGAAGAACGTGCTCCCCTGCCCCAGCGTGGATTCCACCCAAATGCGTCCGTGATGGCTGTCCACGATGGATTTGACGATGGCCAATCCCAACCCGGAGCCGGGCACATCATCTGGCACGTTTTCGCCGCGGTAGAATTTTTCGAAAATGCGCGGCTGGTCCGAAGGGGGAATACCGGGGCCGGTATCGCTCACTTGCAGGATGATCTGCCCGCCTTCGGCGCGCAGCCGGATGTGGATCTGTCCGCCGGGCGGGGTGTATTTAATGGCATTGCCGATCAAGTTGTCGAACATCTGGCGCAGGCGCAGGGGATTTGCTTTTAACGGAGGCAGGTTGGGTTCCGATTCGAAACGGACTTGCAGGTTGTGCGCGTTGACCTGTCCGCCCAAAATATCCAGTGTGTAGCCGAGGATGTTTTCCAGTTGGACGATTTCGCGGCGGGTGTCGAATCCCGCTTCGAGGCGGCCGAGGTCGAGCAGGTCGTTCACCAGGGCGGTGATGTCTTGAATGCTGGATCGCAGGCGCGCCATGAATTCGCTCTGGTGTTCGTTCAACGGGCCGGTGCGCCCGATGAGTTCGGCATAACCCAGCACGGAGGTCAGCGGCGAGCGCAGGTCATGCGAAACGGTGTGGACAAAATCGGTTTTGATGTGGTCGAGTTCTTTAAGATAACTAATATCCTGCAATGTGACCGCGAAGCCGACGTTGGGGATGGGCGCGTAGTGGGCGTTGAAGACGCGCCCGTCATCGAAATTGATCTCGTGATATTTCAGTCCCTCCTCGGCGGAACGCCCAAGCATGGATTGCAGGTCGGGGTGCGGGAGGGATTGCGCGATGGGCTTTCCGAAGACCGAATCGGCGGCGACTCCAAACACCTGGCAGGCCACCTGGTTAATGAGAATAATGCGCGCCTGTTTATCGAGGATGATAACCCCGTCTGCAATGTTGTTGAAGATGGTATCAAATTCAACCACCTGGCGCTGGAGCGAAGCGGTGGTGCGCCCCACTTCGCCGCGCACCCAGTCACCGAGGCGGCGGGCGCGTTCGAGACTGCGCTTGACGGCCTCGACCATGTCATCGGTTCGCAGGGGTGGGAAGATGTATCCGCTCAGTCCAACGCGCAGGACTTCCCTGGCAATCGCATGCGTATCTTTTTCGGCATACAGCAGGATGGGCAGGGTGGGGAAACGTTCCAGCTGTGCGGCGGATAGTTGAAGTCCCGATTCGCCGTGCAGTCGTTCGCCGATCAACAACAGGCTGGGGGATGATGCCTGCAAGGCACGCGCCAGTCCCTCACGGTCATGCGCCACGGTGGTATCGTATCCTGCGCTGCGCAAAGCCCGCTCCCCCAGTTGGAGGAAAGGCGATTCGTCAAGAGCAAGCAGGATCAGCATGGGTTTCTGCATTTATCGCTCGGCGGGACGATTCTGGGACACTACTTCAGATAACCGTTGCAAGGCCGCATTCGCGGAAGACAGGGCCTGTCGCTGTTCTGCGTTGAGCGGGCCGGTCTTGCCCGTCAGGATCAGTCCCAGCGGATACAGGATACCGTCCAGTTCCTTCTGCGCCGATCTACGCAGGGACTGGAAAAGTTCATTCTGTTGTTTTTCCCCGGAGCGGGCGGCCTCGGCATTTTGCTGGATGGCGCGGAACAAGCGCTCGTTGACCAGCGAAATGGAAGCATAGTCGGCCACGGCCTCGAGCAGGGTCTGCTCGGTTTCTCCAAAAGCCTTCTGCGCCCTGCGGACAACGATCATCAGGCCGATGACCTCGTTTCGGACTTTGATGGGCGTGACCGCCGCGGACCTGCCCAACGCGGCCACCTTGAACTTTTGAAGCGGGTCGCCGTGGATGAGCAGGGACTCGCCCGAAAGCGCCACCAGCGCGCTGATCCCGTCATCGAGCGGCTGGCCCATTTTCTTCGCCCAGGCCTCGGGCAGGTTGCGCTGGGCGGTGAGCAGGAATGTTTTGGCGCGGTCGTCGCGCAGGAGCAGCCAGCCCAGGTCCGCGCCGGCCACCTGCAAGGCGCCCTCCACGATCCGCTCGAAAAGCACGCGCCGGTCTGTGATGGAGACTACCGCCTTGCCGACAGCGACAATGAAGGTCAGTTCGCGCACCTTGCGCTGGAGTTCATCGTTGGCAGCCTTGAGTTGTTCGTCGAGGCGGCGGCGGGCGCGCATCTCGCGCACTTGTGTCAACACGCGCTCCACGGCAGAGACAACCTCCGCCTCGCGGGCGGGCCAGAGCAGGACATCGTTGGCGCCGAGACGGAAGGCCTGGATCACATCCTGTTCCTGTCCCTTCCCGGCGATAACGATGAGCGGCGCGGTGGACCCCTGCGAGGACAACGCCACGAGCAGGTCTTTTCCGCTCAGGCCGGGCAGATTCAAATTAGCAATGACCAGGTCGGGGGGAGTCTGAAGCGCTTTTTTGATGGCGGAACCTGCGTCCGTGACAATGTCCACCTGATAACCCAACGGCCTTAGGGCCTGGCGGGCAATCAGGTCGCTGATGTCAGGGTCGCTTTCAACAAGCAGGATGCGTTCGATGAGTGCCATAGGTTCCGCCATTAAACAGGAGAGGGTCAGATATTAGGATTGTAACATTATTGCAGAAAAAAACAGAGATGTAACAAGCTCCCGTGAGCCTTGGTGATATAATTCAATCAAGGAGTTGTCCATGGCTTTTACAGTTCGAGAGTTTCAAGATCTGGTGCAACTGCTTCGGGAGCGCGCAGATTGGCGCGAGGAATTGCGCCAGACGCTGTTGAGCGATGATTTTCTTGCCCTGCCCGGCATCGTTCGCGAACTCGCCGAGGCCCAGCGCGGCTCCGAACAGAGATTGACGTCGCTGGAAGCGGCGGTACAGGAACTTGCCGAGGCCCAGCGCCGCACGGAGGTCGAAGTCCGACGTCTGACCAACCGCGTGGCTTCCCTGGACGGACGTATGCTGGAGTTCGAAGTGGCGCGAAAGGCTTTTTCCTACTTTGGGCGGTTGTTGCGGCGCGTCGAAGTAATCAACCCTAACGATATTGAAGACCTGCTGGAAGCCCGCCTGCCGGCTGAATACCTCGCGGACATCCTGCGTCTTGACCTGTTCGTCCACGGGCGGCTTAGGCGCGGGTTGATGGAAGGCAAAGAACCGGAAATGTGGCTGGCGGTGGAGGTCTCCGTGGTGGTTGACCGCGAGGATGTGGAACGAGTCGCGCGGCGGGCCTCCCTGATGCGGCAAGGCGAGTTGCAGGTCCTGCCGGTAGCGGTCGGCGAGAATGTGACCGAAGGAGCCAGGTCAATGGCAAAGGAGCAGGGGGTCATCCTGATGCGAGATGGAAGCATGGCTTTCGTGAACGAGGCCCTGCAGCGTCTCACTAGCCCCGACTCCGACAATCGTAATGCGGCGAAGCAATAACCAAAAACTAAAGGATTTTCTCACCTTCCCCCTGCGGGCATTCACGCTCTTTTACGAAGACCGCTTCGGGCTGTCCGCGCTGGCCTCGGAACGGTACGATTACACCGCCGCCGAAGTGACCGGCTATTGTCTTGATGTGGGTTGCGGCTCCAACCGCCTCGTCACACAATATTTGCGCGGGAACGGGGTGGGGATTGACATCTACCCCTACGAGGGAAGCGGCGACACAACTATCGTCCCGGACCTGACCCGCCTTCCGTATCCCGATTCATCCTTCGACTCGGTCACGTTCATCGCCAACATCAACCACGTTCCCGCGCCCCAACGCGACCCCGAACTGGCCGAGGCATACCGCGTCCTGCGCCCCGGCGGGGACATCCTCGTGACCATGGGACTGCCCATCGTGGAGATCGTCGTCCACAAGGTGGTCTGGTTTTACGACCGCGTCTTCGGCGCCAAACTGGATCACGACAACCAGCGCGGCATGGCGGAGGGCGAAGAATACTACCTGACCGGGATCGAAATTCGCAGACTGCTGACGAAGGCGGGTTTCCGCCGCATCGCCTACAAACCGTTTTGGACGCAATGGGGCATGAACGGACTCTACGTGGGATGGAAGGATTGATGGCTGAAACACCGGACTTCCGTTGTTACGCGATCGCGGCCGTCATCCCGGCCTATCGCGTCGAGCGCGAGATCGAAGCGGCGTGCGAGCCTGCCCGACTTCATCCGTCACATCATCGTGGTGGACGACGCCTCCCCCGACCGAACCGCCGAACTGGTGGAACAGGCCTCCCGTCGGGATGGACGCGTGCTCCTCATCCGCCACGAAAAGAATCGCGGCGTCGGCGGCGCAATGGTGACCGGCTTCCGCAAGGCGCTCGAACTCGGCGCGCAGATCATCGTCAAAATGGACGGCGACGGGCAAATGGACGCGCGTCACCTGCCCAGCCTGCTGGTCCCGCTCGTGCGCGGCCAGGCCGATTACACCAAGGGCAACCGCTTCCGCGACTTCCAGTCCCTGCGACAAATGCCGCTCATCCGCCGCCTCGGCAACATGGGACTGGGCTTCCTGACCAAGGTTGCCACCGGCTACTGGAACGTCTTCGACCCGACCAACGGCTACGTCGCCATCCGCGCCGAGGCGCTGGCGCAACTCCCGCTCGAGCGCGTGGACAACACCTACTTCTTTGAAACCTCCATGCTTGGAAACCTGTACCTGCTCGGCGCGGTTGTGCGTGAACTGCCCATGCCCGCCCAATACCGGGACGAAGTCTCCAGCCTGCTCATCCACCGCGTCCTGTTGGAATTTCCCCTCAAATTATTCGCCGCCTTCCTGCGCCGCTTATGGCTGAAAAATTTCATCTACGACTTCACCATGGTCTCCGTCTACCTGCTGACCGGGCTGCCGTTGCTGGCCTTTGGCCTCCTCTTCGGCGCGGTGAAATGGATCGAGTACGCGCGCCGGAACGTCCCCGCGCCGACCGGTACGGTGATGTTGCCCACGCTCTCCGTCCTGCTCGGCATCCAAATACTGCTCTCCGCCATCGAATTCGACCTGGGCGCCGTCCCCAAAGAACCGCTCTCCGCGCCGCTGCTATAGCCATGCAAAACGCCGACTTCCAAACCTACAAATCCACCATCCGCGCCGCCATTCGCGCCGCGCTGGCCCAGGCCGCGCCCGGCACGCTGGATGAAGCCGGCTTCCCGGCCTACTCGCATCGCAACCCGCTCATCAACTGGTTGTTCTGGCAGCGCCTGCGCGTCGTGATGGAAACCGTCGAGCGCGCCGCGCCTTGCCCCTGTGGGCAAATCCTCGACTTTGGATGCGGGAGCGGCGTCATGCTCCCCTTCCTCGGACGGCACGCCCAGCGCGTCCTCGGCCTGGACGTGGACCTGCTCCCCTTCCAGGCGATGAGCCGCCGCCTCGAATTCCCGGCCAACCTCCAGGTGCGCGACGCGGCGCAGGCCCCGCTCGAGTCGCTCCCCGCCGCGTCCTTCGACATCCTCACCGCGCTCGACGTGCTCGAACACGTGGACGACCTGCCCGCGGCACTGGGCGGCCTCGTCCGCCTGCTCAAACCCGGCGGGAGGCTGATCGTCTCCGGGCCGAGCGAAAACCTCTTCTACAAAATCGGCCGCCGACTGGCCGGGCGCGAATATACCGGCGCGTATCACGAACGCGGCATCGCCGAAGTCCGCCGCGAACTCGGCAAACTCATCGAAGTCAAAACCATCGCCCGCCTCTACCCGCCCATCGTTCTGTTCGATATTTTCGTGGGAATCAAAAACCAGGCTTCTTAAACCCCACAGGGCGCTTCGCGGGGAACCTGGTTTTTATTATTCGGCGGCGTTATACTTCTGGTATGGGCATCTTCGACACCCCGTTCATCACCGGATCGCCTCCCGCGCGCGACGGCCCGCTGTCCCGCTTCCTGCCTCCGCTCGACGATGGG
>Ga0210033_1001481_pt1 | contig 21384 bp, 31 predicted proteins | sample CryGeymeta201501_FD_185465 | JGI IMG/M metagenome (GOLD analysis project Ga0210033, IMG submission 185465) | Groundwater microbial communities from Crystal Geyser aquifers in Utah, USA - Crystal Geyser metaG 2015-01 (SPAdes) (version 2) | ecosystem: Environmental > Aquatic > Deep subsurface >... | reverse complement strand
CGAAAGTAAGTAGAGAGTTAATATGCCTCGTTCAGTTAAAAAAGGTCCATTTATTGATCTTAAATTGTTGAAAAAAGTTCAAGCGTTAAACCAAACCAGTCAAAAAAAGATTATTAAAACTTGGTCGCGTGCGTCAACTATTTCTCCTGAATTTGTTGGACACACCATTGCCGTTCACAACGGAAATAAGATGATCCCGATTTATATTACAGAGAATATGGTCGGACATAAGCTTGGCGAGTTTTCTCCAACGCGTATTTTTAGAGGTCACCCTGGAACAAAAGCTGAAAAAGCAACAAAAGCTAAATAGGACGGAATAAAGGTTTATGGAAGCAAAAGCTATTACAAGGTATATCGGTTCATCCCCCCGGAAAATGAGATTAGTTATTGATCTAATCAGAGGAATTCCAGTTGATAAAGCAATTGAAATACTTCATTTTCAACCAAAACATGCATCTAAGGATGCAGAAAAAACTTTACGATCCGCAGTCGCTAATCTTATCAATAAAGAAGATGGGATCAAGGTTGAACCAAACGAATTGTTTGTAAAAGCAGCATTCGTAGATCAAGGTCCAACTGCAAAACGAATTTCGCCGGCTCCTATGGGTCGTGCATTCAGAATTAGAAAACGCTCTTGCCACGTCACCATTGTGGTAGCAACAAAATAAATTAGGAGATTTCTTTTTGGGACAAAAAACTAATCCGATCGGTTTCAGAGTAGGCATCATCAGAGGATGGGACTCTAATTGGTATGAAAATCATAGCTATGCTAAAAAATTACAAGAAGATGATAAACTTCGTTCTTATGTGCGAAACAGATTAAAAAAGGCTGGCATATCAAAAATCATTATTGATAGAACGACGAAAAATATCATTCTAAATATTCATACTTCGAGACCCGGTGTTGTTATCGGAAAAAGTGGAAAAGAAATCACACAGCTTGAACAAGAATTAAGACAGTTGACCGAAAAAGAAGTAAAGATTCAAATATCTGAAATTAAAAGACCTGAATTGGATGCCTATTTGGTTGCGGAAAACATCGCCAATCAGCTCGTTGGAAGAATATCCTTTAGAAGAGCAATGAAATCTGCAATTAATTCTACGATGAGAATGGGAGCTGAAGGAATTAAGATTATGTGTGCCGGAAGATTAGGCGGCGCTGAAATGGCAAGAACCGAACAGTATAAAGAAGGAAGAGTTCCTCTTCATACGATCCGTGCGGATATTGATTATGCTAACGGCAGAGCAGAAACAGTGTACGGTTCGATTGGAATAAAAGTTTGGATTTGCCGTGGTGAAATTTTAGGTAAACGAGCTTCAGAATAATATTTTTGATTTATTATTGACTATTTAATAATAAATAAACATGTAGGAGTTTTTTTAATATGTTAATGCCCAAAAGAGTTAAGTTTAGAAAATCGCAACGCGGTAGAATGGCCGGAAAAGCCAAACGTGGCAGTACGATTGCATTTGGAGATTTTGGTCTAAAAGCTCTTGAACCGCAATGGATTACCAGCAGACAAATTGAAGCTTGCCGTGTTGCTCTTTCAAGAAAAATGAAGCGTGACGGAAAAGTCTGGATCAGAATTTTTCCTGATAAACCGGTTTCAAAAAAACCTCTCGAAACAAGAATGGGTAAAGGAAAAGGCGGTCCGGAGTTTTGGGTTGCTGTAGTAAAACCTGGCAGAGTTATGTTTGAAGTTTCAGGTGTAACAAAAGAAGTGGCGCACGAAGCATTAAAAGTATGCTCACATAAGCTTCCAATTAGAACAAAAATTATTGCAAGACCGGATTACGAATAAAAATTGGTAAATGAATATGAAACTTTCTGAAATAAAAGAAATGTCTTCCGAAGAAATTGGGAAGCAACTAATTGGTGAAGAGAGCAATTTAGTTGATTTGCGCTTCTCTCATGAACTAAAGCAATTGACGAATACTTCCAAACTTCGTTCAACAAAAAAAGAAATTGCAAGGATGAAAACTATCTTAAAAGAAAGAGAACTTTTGGAAAAGATTTCTATCCCTTCCGAAAAAGGAGTTGACGCTTAATTATGGAAAAAAGATCCTTACGTAAAACTAGACAAGGTAAAGTTGTTAGCAACAAGATGGAAAAAACAATTACCGTAACCATCGAAAGAAAAGTTCCGCATCCTGTCTACAAGAAGTACTTTAAAAAGACCACTAAGTTGATGGCTCATGACGAAAAGAACGAATGCAATATTGGCGACGTTGTAAAAATTATGGAAACCCGACCACTAAGCAAAATTAAAAGATGGCGCTTAGTTGAAGTCGTTGAAAAAGCAAAGTAGTTAAAGCAAGGAGTTGATGAAATGATTCAAGAAGAAACAAATTTAGTAGTTGCGGATAACTCCGGCGCTAAAAAGGTTCGCTGCATAAGAGTGTTGGGTGGCAGCGGAAGACAATATGCTAGTTTAGGCGATTTAATAGTTGTTACCGTAAAATCAGCAATCCCAAATGGTCAAGTTAAAAAAGGGGAAGTTTCAAGGGCTGTGATCGTCAGAACAAATAAAGAAGTTAGAAGAAAAGACGGCTCATATATAAGATTTGATGAAAATGCGGCAGTTCTCCTAAATGCTCAAAATGAACCTAAAGGAACCCGTATTTTCGGTCCGGTTGCAAGAGAGCTAAGAGAGAAACAATTCATGAAAATAGTTTCATTAGCACCAGAAGTTTTATAATAGGTTAACCATGCGAATTAAAAAGAATGATAATGTGATCGTTGTTGCCGGAAACGATAAAAATAAAACCGGGAAAGTGTTAAAAGTGTTTCCAAAGGTAAACCGTTTGATTATTGAAGGAATTAATATCCGGAAGCGTCATACAAAACCATCACAAAAAAGCCAACAGGGCGGCATTGTGGAAAAAGAAGCACCGATACACGTTTCAAACGTAATGATCGTTGATCCCAAAACCAATGCGGCTACCCGTATTGGCTCAAAAATAATTATTGATGATAAAACTGGCAAAAAGAAAATCGCACGTGTTAGTAAATCTTCCGGCGAGATGTTATAAGTACTCATCATTTTCTAAAGGTTTGAAGATATAATGGCAGAAAAAAAAGTAAAGCAATCCGTCCCTGGCGGAACCAACGAAAAAAAAGGTAAACAGCCGAAAGAAGCTCCAAAAGAGCATGCAGCGAATGCTTCGGAAGTTAGAGTTCCTAATAGACTTTTAGGTATTTATAGAAAGCAAATTGTTTCTGATTTAGCTAAGAAATTAAATTATAAAAATGTAATGCAAGTTCCTAAATTGACAAAAATTGTCGTTAATATGGGCGTTGGCGCTGCGGCTTCTGATGCAAAAGTTATGGAAGAAGCTATCCGTGATCTTGAAACGATTGTAGGACAAAAAGCAAGCGTACGAAAAGCTAAAAAAGATATATCGAATTTTAAGCTTCGTAAAGGTGTTAATATTGGCGTTATGGTTACTTTACGAAAAGAAAGAATGTATGAATTCCTTGATCGCTTTATTAACGTAGCTTTACCCCGGGTTAGAGATTTTAAGGGACTTTCAGATAAATCTTTTGACGGAAGAGGGAACTATTCTATCGGTGTTAAAGAACAAATCATTTTTCCCGAAATAAACGCAGATAAAGTGCTTAAAGTTTTAGGAATGGATGTTACATTTGTTACAACTGCAAATACTGACGCAGAGGCTTTTGAACTTTTAAAAGCTTTTGGTTTCCCTTTCAGAAAAAAAGAAATTAATTAAGGCAAAGGATTTTTCATGGCAAGAAAGTGTTTGATTGCAAGAGAAGAAAAAAGACGAGTTATGGTTGAAAAATATCAAAAAATTCGAAGTGATCTTAAAAAGCAAGGTGACTGGGATGCGCTGCAAGCGCTTCCGAGGAACTCTTCCAAAGTACGGTTACACAATAGATGCATGGTAACAGGAAGATCCAGAGGATATCACAGAAAATTCGGTATTTCACGTTTAGTTTTGCGCGAAAAAGCTTTGCGCGGTGAAATTCCCGGTTTAAAAAAGGCTAGCTGGTAAAGGAGATTTTATGGCAGTAACAGATCCAATTGCAGATTTATTAACACGAATCAGAAATGCAGTTAAAGCACAAAAAAGAAGAGTTGATATTCCTTTTTCAAACCAAAAAAAGAATATTGTTGAAATCCTAAAAGCACAAAACTTCATCGTTGATTATCAAATAGTTGAAGACGATAGACAAAATATATTGAGAGTTTTTCTTCGCTACACAAACGGAGTTTCTGCACTCAGCGGATTACAAAGAATTAGTAAACCAGGGTTGAGGATCTATTCTCAAAAAGAAAATCTTCCCAGGGTGTTAAACGGATATGGAATTTCAATTATCTCCACTTCAAAAGGTTTGCTTACTGATAAACAAGCAAAACGTGAAGCAATCGGTGGAGAAGTTATTTGTAAAATTTGGTAATTTTTAACGGAGTTTTGTTGTGTCACGAATTGGAAAAAAACCGGTAGCAATACCTTCAAATATAACTGTAAAATTAGACGGTCATTCTCTTTCGGTTAAAGGTCCGAAAGGGCAATTACACGATACTTTTCATCCTAATATTTCTCTTGAAATTAAAGACAATGAAATTATCGCAACACGATCAAATGATTTCAAAGAAAATCGTGCTTTACACGGATTGACTCGTTCTTTAATCCAAAATATGATTATTGGTGTTACTGATGGATATTCAAAAACATTAGATATTGTTGGTGTTGGATATCGTGTTGAATTAAAAGAAAATAATTTACTTATTAACATAGGATATTCTCATCCGGTATATTTTATGCCGCCTGACGGAATAACTCTGCAGGCTCCAACACAGACACAAATTGTTATCACGGGAATTGACAAGCAGCTTGTCGGCGCCGTTGCATCAAAAATTAGATCAATACGTAAACCTGAGCCATATAAAGGCAAGGGTATTAAATATTCAACTGAAGTAATTAGAAGAAAAGCCGGAAAAACCGCTGGTAAATAAGAGTAGGAGCTTTGGAAAAAATGCCTGTAAAAAAAGCAAATAGAGAACGATCAAAAACAAAAATTCGAAAAAAAATTTCCGGTACTGCAGAAAGACCTCGTTTAACTGTCTATCGCAGTCTTGGTAAAATTTATGCACAAATGATTGACGATGTAACCGGAAACACTCTGGTTGCTGCTTCAGACGCAACGAAAGAATTAGCAGAATCTTTGAAAGAAGCTAAAGGCAAAATTGCAAAAAGTAAAGTTGTCGGAAATTATTTAGCAAAATCAGCCTTAGAAAAAAATATCACCGCTGCTGTTTTTGATAGAAACGGCTATAGGTATCACGGCAGAGTTCAAGCATTAGCAGAAAGCGCCAGAGAAGGCGGATTAAAATTATAAAAATGATTGCCGGGTCGTCTAATGGTAGGACAACGCCCTTTGGAGGCGTCTGCGGAGGTTCGAATCCTCCCTCGGCAGCATAGAAATGTTTAATTTATTATTGACTATTGATTATTTATTATTCAATGATAAATAATAAATAATAAATCAAGGAGTATCCATTGAAGAAAAATGTAAAATCGAACGAACCAGTTGACGGACTAAAAGAAAAAGTTGTTCACATTAACCGTGTTGCAAAAGTGGTTAAAGGTGGACGCCGTTTCAGTTTTAATGCTATCGTTGTTGTCGGGAACGGAGCAGGAACAGTCGGTGTTGGACTTGGTAAAGCTAACGAAGTTACAGATGCTATTTCTAAAGGTGTAGACGATGCCAAGAAAAATTTAGTGATGGTAACACTTCATAAAAGTACTATTCCTCATGAAATTATCGGTAAATTTGGCGCTGGTAAAGTTTTGTTAAAACCTGCCTCTGCCGGAACCGGACTAATTGCCGGCGGCGGTGTTAGAGCGGTTTTAGAAGCTGCCGGGGTTCAGGATATCCTGACTAAGTCTTTGGGATCAAGCAATCCGCATAACCAGGTAAAAGCTACGTTGAACGCTTTGCAATCTTTAATCAGTGCGAAAGCAATGGCGGCTAAAAGAGTGATGTCAATTAACCAACTGTTTAATGCATAAAGAGAAGATGATGGCTAAGAAATTAAAAATAACACAAACGCGCAGTATTATTGATAGACCTATAAGACAAAAAGCAACGATAAAGGCTTTGGGTCTTGGCAGACCAAATTATCAGGTTGTTCATAACGACACTCCTCAAATAAGAGGAATGGTCAAAAAAATTCCACATTTAGTTTCTGTTAAAGAAATTGACGAATAGTTTAAAAGAAAAGGTTAGTTTATGGATGTTCTAAGTAATCTAAAATATGCTAAAGGTTCTCGAAAAAACAGAAAGAGAATCGGACGCGGTGAAGGTTCCGGGCATGGCGGTACCTCAACCAAAGGTATGAATGGGCAGCTTTCTCGTTCGGGAGCTAATCACAGAAGTTGGTTTGAAGGTGGTCAAATGCCTTTACAGCGTAGAGTTCCTAAATTCGGTTTTACAAACATCTTTAAAAAAGAAGTTCAAATAATTAATGTTTCTGACTTGCAGAAATTAGTAGATAGATTAACATTGCCTGAAGTCATCAATGTAGAAGTACTTGAGCAATATGGTTTACTTTCTTCCAAAAAACTTCCTTTAAAGATTTTGGGAAACGGTGAACTTAAAGCTAAACTATCTATCGAAGCAAATGCCGTCAGTCAATCAGCTAAGGTAAAGATTGAAGCTGTTGGCGGTTCAATTAAAATAGTTTAATGCGGTTATAAATGTCGAAAATAACAGAAACCTTTCGTAATATATTTAAGATAACGGAACTCCGCCAAAGAATTATCTACACTTTAGTCGCTCTGCTGATCGTAAGATTCGGTTCGCATGTAACGGTTCCCGGTGTAGATGCAACTCTTTTAACACAAGCGATGCAGAACCAATCGAGTGACACTTTATTCGGTTTGTACGATTTATTTGTAGGCGGCGCTTTTTCTAATGCAGCTATTTTTGCATTAGGAATTATGCCCTACATCTCAGCTTCTATTATTTTACAGTTGATGGGAGCGGTTGTTCCTTACTTTCAAAAACTTCAGCAAGAAGGTGAAGACGGGAGAAAAAAAATTACACAGCTAACCCGTTATGGAACAGTATTGATCTCTGCAATGCAAGCATGGGGAATAACGATTCGTTTAACAAACATTGACGTACAAGGAGTTTCGATTATTCCGGTTCAAGTGCAAGGAATTACCTGGGTTCTTTCAACTATTCTCATTCTAACTGCCGGCACAGTTTTTATGATGTGGCTTGGCGAACAAATAACAGAAAGAGGACTTGGAAACGGTATTTCTTTGATTATCTTTATTGGTATAATAGACCGTTTCCCTTATGCTATACTTGATGAATACCAGATGATATCTCAGGGGACGAGAAGCTTGGTAGTTGAAATAGTAGTTGTCTCATTTATGGTTTTAGTAATTGCTGGAGTGATCTTAGTTACTCAAGGAACAAGAAGAATTCCTGTTCAATATGCAAAAAGAGTTGTTGGAAGAAAAGTTTACGGCGGTGTTACTCAATATATTCCGCTTCGTGTTAATACAGCGGGAGTAATGCCTATTATTTTTGCGCAATCAATTATGTTTATTCCTAATACAGTATTATCATTTTTCCCTAACAGTGAGATGCTCCAGAGTCTTTCAAGTTACTTTGTTTATACTTCCCCGGTTTATTCATTTTTATATGCGTTGATGATTATCTTCTTCACATATTTTTATACCGCAATAGCTTTTAACCCTAAAGATGTTGCTGATAACATGAAAAAACAAGGCGGATTTATTCCAGGCATTCGACCTGGAAAGCATACCTCTGAGTTTATTGACAATATCTTAACCAAGATCACTTTGCCCGGTTCATTTTTCCTTGCGATTGTTGCCATATTGCCTGCATTCGTCGGTGGCTTTGGTGTCTCCGGTAGATTTGCTCAATTCTTTGGCGGTACAAGTTTGTTGATTATTGTTGGTGTGGCTTTAGATACTTTACAGCAGGTTGAATCGCATTTGCTAATGAGACATTACGACGGATTTATGAAATCCGGCAAAATTAAAGGCAGAAGAGCTTAAGTTAAATTGATTATTATTAAGACAAAAAGAGAAATTGACTTTATTAGAGAAAGTTGTTTAATTGTAGCTCAAACATTGCAGCTGGTAAAAGAAAATGTTAAGCCCGGCGTTACAACCAGAGAACTGGATTTTATTGCGGAAGATTTTATTTTAACGAAAAATGCTAAGCCGGCATTTAAAGGATATTCCCAGGGTGATGGTAATCCTTTCCCGGCAACCATTTGTTCTTCGAGAAATTGTGAAGTCGTGCACGGAATTCCTGCAAAAACAACCTTAGTTGAAGGTGACATTATTTCGATAGATGTTGGTGTAAATAAAGATGGGTATTTTGGTGATGCTGCATTAACCGTGGCGGTCGGAAATATATCCTCCGATGTGCAAAAACTAATGGATGTAACCGAAAAATCACTTTATCTTGGTATTGCCGAAGCTCTTGAGAATAAACGATTGCACAATATTTCATTTGCAATTCAGTCTTTTGTTGAAGCGAATGGTTTTTCTATCGTTAGAGAATTAACCGGACACGGAGTAGGGAAACGTTTACACGAAGATCCGTCAATCCCGAACTTTGGCAAAAGAGATTCAGGACCCAAAATGAAAAACGGAATGACACTTGCGATAGAACCGATGGTGAATATGGGAAAGAAAGAGGTTGTTGTAGGTTATGACGGCTGGACGGTGTCAACGAAAGACGGATTGCCATCAGCTCATTTTGAGCATACTATTTTAGTAACTAATGGGAAACCGGAAATTTTAACAGTTTGTTAATATGGCAAAACAAGGACCAATAAAAGTTGATGGAGTAATTTCAGAAACATTACCTAACGCTCATTTTAAAGTGCAATTAGATAATGGTCATGAGATTCTCGCACACATTTCCGGCAAAATGAGAATGCATTTTATAAAGATATTAGTTGGAGATAAAGTATCTGTAGAACTTTCGCCTTATGATCTTACTAAAGGCAGAATTACATACAGATATAAATAAGCGGAGAAAATATGAAAGTTCGATCATCGGTAAAGAAAATTTGTGATAACTGTAAAGTTATCAAGCGTAAAGGTGTTGTGCGTGTGATTTGTAAAAATCCAAAACATAAACAACGCCAAGGATAAAAGAATTAGGAATTAGGAATGATTTTGATTTTCTCCTAATTCGTAATTCGTAATTCGTAATTAAAAAGGAGATACCTAGTTGGCTCGTATAGCTGGAGTTGATTTACCCAAAAACAAAAAAATCTTTTTTGGTCTTCAATATATTTTTGGTATTGGTGAACAAGTAGCAAAAGAAGTTTTAGAAAAAGCAAAAATTGATCCCGACAAAAAAGTCTCAGCATTAAATGAAGACGAAGTTGCCGCGATTCGCTCTGCATTACAAGCAGATTATAAAGTTGAAGGAGCGCTTCGTTCAGAAGTTCAACAGAACATTAAACGATTAATGGATATTGGCAGCTACCGCGGTCTCCGGCATAGAAGAAGCTTGCCTGCTAGAGGACAAAGAACAAGAACGAATTCCAGAACTCGTAAAGGTAAACGGAAAACCGTTGCCGGCAAGAAAAAAACTCCAACTAAGAAATAATTAAATAGATTAAAGGCGAGGCTAAATCTTGGCTAAAAGTGTAAAGAAAACAAAAAAGAAAAATTTAGTAGATTCTAACGGAACTGCTCATATTAAAGCAACTTTTAATAATGTACAGGTTACGTTGGCAGATATTTATGGTAATACTATTTCATGGTCTTCAGCCGGCAGAAACGGATTTAAAGGATCAAGAAAGAACACTCCGTTTGCCGCACAAGTAACGGCAGATGCAGCTGCAAAAGAAGCGTATGCATTAGGGTTACGCCGGGTTGAAGTTTTTGTTAAAGGTCCCGGCTCTGGTAGAGAATCTGCTATCCGTGCGTTAAGTACCGCAGGAATTGAAATTACTCAAATTAAAGATGTTACCCCAATTCCTCACAACGGCTGCAGACCTCCTAAGAAAAGAAGAGTTTAATTTTATTATTGGAGAAGTAAGTTAATGGCAAGATACACAGGTCCTGTTTGTAAATTATGTAGACGCGAGAAACAGAAGTTGTTCCTTAAAGGTCAAAAATGTTTTACGGAGAAATGTCCGCTCGAGAAAAAGAATTACCCGCCCGGGCAACATGGGTTAAACCGTCGCGCAAAAATTTCAGAATATGGTATTCAGTTACGTGAAAAACAGAAAATAAAAAGGCAATACGGAGTTCTTGAAACTCAATTCAGAAATTACTTTGAGTCTGCAAATAACCAAAAAGGTATTACGGGCGATAATCTTATAAAAATGCTCGAAAGCAGATTTGATAATGTTGTTTACCGCTTAGGTCTGGCTTCTTCCAGAAAATCTGCAAGACAATTAATTCGACATAGACACGTAATGATTAACGATAGATTGGTTGATATTCCTTCTTATATTCTCAAAGCCGGTGATGTTATTAAGGTTCGTGATAAAAGCAAAAAGCTTGATCTTATACACAACTCTTTAAAGAGAGTTAAAGATAACGTTTATGCTTGGTTATCAATTGATAAAGCCACCTTAAGTGGTACATTTTTACAAGTTCCTGAAAGAGCTGATGTTCCTCTAAATGCAAACGAGCAGCTTGTTGTTGAGCTTTATTCTAAATAATTTTTTTAAGTATGATAGAGGATTGAAATGACTTTAGTAAATTTTAAAATGCCTGAAATGGTTGTCTTAGACGATGCCACTTTCACAAATGATTATGGTAAATTTTCCTTACAGCCGCTCGAAAGAGGATACGGCGTAACCTTAGGGAACTCCTTAAGAAGGGTGCTGATATCTTCTTTACCGGGAGCAGCAATTGTTGCTGTAAAATTTTCACATGTGCTTCATGAGTTCAGCACCATCCAAGGTGTAGTTGAAGATACTGCCGAGATCATTCTTAACTTAAAGCAAGTAAGACTGAAACTCTTAAACAAGAAACCAACGAAAATTGATTTATCCTTTAGCGGTGAAGGCGAGTTTAAAGCATCTGATATTCAAAAACAGAGTGCTGAAATTGAAATCCTTAATCCCGATTTACACATCGCAACGCTAAATAAATCGGCAAAGTTTGATTTGGAACTTCGCATCGGAAGAGGAAGAGGATTTATTCCCGCCGGTGAAAACAAATCCCCTGAATATACTTTAGGAACCATTCCGATTGATTCAATCTATACTCCAATAAGGAATGTTAAATACGATATCGAAAATGTTCGTATCGGGGATAAAAACGATTTTGAAAAACTTACACTTGAAATCTGGACAGATGGTTCAATAGCTCCGGATGATGCACTAACCCAATCCGCAAAAATACTGAAAGATCACATCCAGCTTTTTATCAATCTTGATTTAGAACCTGAAGAAAAACAAGCTGAAATTCAAAGAGATTCTGAAAAAGAAAGAATTAAGAAAATCTTATTGACTAATGTTGATGATCTTGAATTAAGCGTACGTGCGCACAATTGTTTAAAAGCGGCAAATATTAAGAATATTGCTGAACTTGTAAAACGCGACGAATCTGAAATGTTAAAGTTTCGAAATTTCGGACGCAAATCACTTTCCGAATTAACCGAAATTGTCGAAACTTTAGGTTTAGAATTCGGAATGGATATTGACACCTATATTAAAGATGAAAACGAAAACAACTGAAATTTAAAACATTCATTCATGCATCCATTCAGTCATTCTCCAACAACTGTTTTTTAATTGAATGGATGAATGATTGAATGAATATTATTAAACAAAGGTTTTGCTATGAGACACAGTGTTAAAGGTAGAAAATTAAAGAGAACAGCCAGCCACAAATCTGCACTCTTGCGTAATTTGACTACTTCGTTATTAAAATATAAAAGAATTAGAACAACTGTGGCAAAAGCGAAAGAGCTTCGGACTTTTGTCGAGCCGTTGTTAACCAAAGCCATTGCCGGTGATCTTCATAATCAAAAAATGGTTATGGATTCGATTAAAGATAAGGAAGTTGTAAAAGAACTTTTCAGTTCTATTGTTCCTACACTTGGCGAAAGAAAGGGAGGCTATACAAGGGTAGTTAAACTCGGTAGGCGTTTAGGCGATGGAGCAGAGATAGCAATTATTGAATTAGTTGATTACAACGAAGCCGCCAACCAAAAAGCAGTTGAAAATAAAGAAAAAAAAGAAGCCAAGGGCGAGGCTAAAAAAGTTAAAGCTGCCTCTCAAGACAAAGTTGAAGATGCAAAAGTAGTTGAAGAAACTGTTAAAGAGAAAAAATAATTTCTAAAGAAATTGGAGAAAGAAGAGTAGCCGGCTGACCGGGTACTCTTTTTTTATTTATGCACAAAGAACTACTATTCAAAAAATCAGTTTATGCAATCTCGGAACTGCCAACCGATACTCTGCCGGAAGTGGTGCTTTGCGGCAGGTCTAATGTTGGGAAGTCGTCATTTATTAATTCCTTTTACGGTAAAAAGAATCTAGCTAAAGTCAGTTCTGATCCCGGGAAAACCCGTTCTTTAAATTTTTATGAAATAGATAAATCCTATTACGTTGTTGACCTTCCCGGATTTGGTTATGCCAAAATTGGTTTAGTAGAAAGAAAACGCTGGGGGAAACTGATTGAAGATTATTTCCGGGCAGCCAAATCCATAGCGCTGATTTTTCATTTTATAGACAGCCGCCATAAGCCGATGCAAAGTGACATTGACTTGTATAACATGATCTCGTTTTATCACCTGCCCTATTTTATTATTTTAAGCAAAGCAGATAAACTGAACCAATCGCAGATTGCCTCCGCCAAAAAAATGGTTTCAAAATATTTTCCGGATTTTAATTTTGGAACAAATCTTTTCTTCTATTCAATTTTGTCCGGCAAATGGAAAAGAGAGATCGAAAAGCAATTATATTGTCAATTAGACCAAGTTAAATTTAATTCAAAAGTTGCTAATAAACCGGGCTAAGGTTATATTTAGCAAAAACTTAATTAAACATTTTTGAAACGGCTATGGATAGAAGACAAAAGAAAAGATTACTATTTTTTTTAATTTTTCCCGTATTACTTTCCATAACTTTTTTTGTGCAAGATGTGGCTATTAGAATCATTGCGCTTCTCCTATCTTTCATCTATGTCGGTTCAATTCTTTTTTTAAGAGATAACTTCCGCAAAATTCCTCTCTTTGATCTCCATTCCGAAAGAGGGGAGTCAGATTTTTCACAAGATCAACAAAAGCAATATACCCCCCCCAGCCTTGATGAAGACAGTTCGTTTGAAATTATTGCAAAGCACTCGAGTTCCCAAATAATAACAGAAGATAATTACTTTAAAGTAAAGGCTCCTCAGTCTCCCGAAAAACCGCATGATTTGAAAGAACGGTTTGCTGAAATCGTTAATGAGGAACTTCCGAAGGAGGTTGGATACGATGGTCAGTTCTCTTTCATTTTAGAAAAAATACTTTCGGTTATCAAGGAAGCGTATGCTTCAAATACTGCCATCTTTTTTTGGTATAATAAAAAGAAGGAAAAACTTTCTGTGGAAAGGTATATTTCCAATTCTACTGATGTTATAAAAAGCAAGTTGGGAATTGAAGATGACATTTTAAGTAAAATCGTTACCACAGGCGATCCGGAACTTCTTTCCGATATATCCAAAACAGCCGAAGCTGATGTTATCCGCTATTACAATAAACCCCAAGGAATTAAAAGTTTTGTTGGTGTTCCCATTTTTTATGAGAAAGAGTTAATTGGTGTTCTTGCCATTGATTCCAAAACAAATGACAGCTTCGGTATCGAAACCATATTTTCTCTTGGACGTTTTGTCCGCCTGATAACGATATTAATTAATATCTTCGAACAAAAATTTTCAGAATTTGTATCTCAACGAAGACTTCATGGATTACTTAGTTTAATAACCCCCTCGTCTTCATTTGAACATGAAAAGGATGTAATGCAAGCGTTAGAAAAATCTATTGAATTTTTACTTGCATGGGATGCTTTCGTTTTTGTTTATTACAACCCGCCGGCAAAAAATTTCAAAACAATGCGGGTGAGGAATAAAACGTCTCTAAAATATGTTGGCGAAAATCTGGAAGTTGAGTTGAACGGAACGCTGGCAGGGAAAAGCATTTTAACCGGTTTACCTGTAAAAATTGACGATACATCCGCAAATGATTATAAACGATTTTCAAAAAATGAAGATGTAACTTTCGACGGTTCGTTCGTTGTTATTCCCCTTGTATTCCAGAATCAAAATTATGGCGCACTGTGTTTTGAAAGTTTACGAAAAAATGCTTATTCAAAATCGGATATTGATTTTCTTCTCAGTTCTGTTGGGATTCTTTCCTTTATCATCTATTCCTTCGCAACACAAAACGCTCTGAAAAGTTATCTGGCGATTGACATCGAAACTAAAGCATTAAACACAAAAACGTTTCATGAACGAGTCTCCCAAGAATTGATTAAAGCCAAAGAATTTAACCTGGATTGTTCTGTGGCTCTTATTCGTATTGATGAGTTCCTCGAGCAGGAATCATTGTTTGACGGAAATCCGTTTACTAAAATTTTGGCGTCTATCTCAGAAATGATCCTTTCTGAAATTGATGCATATAAACTTTTTGGCAGACTTGATGAAAAAGTGTTTGCCGTCTTTTTCCTAAACTACTCTGCAAAAGATGTCTACATCTGGGCTGAAAAGTTGCGGGTTAAAGTTGCCCGTCAGCCAATATCCGTAGTCGCACGACAAACAACTTTTACTATTTCGGTCGGTGTTGCTTCGGCAAAGGGTAAAACCGACCATGAAGAAGTGCTTTACAACGCTAACCTTGCCCTGGAAAAAGCAATTGAAGGTGGGGGCAATAAAGTCAGAAATATAAATTGAGGCGGCGATCAACAATTTTATTTTCATAGTATTAGATGGATTAGGAATCGGAGAATTACCGGACGCAAATCTTTATGGCGATGAAGGGAGTCACACTTTAGCTAATATGGCTAAAGCAGTCGGCGGCTTAGATTTACCGCATCTCCAGGCGCTTGGACTGGGAAACATCGCAGCAATTGAAGGCATTCCTCCTGTTTCATTTCCTACAGCTTCTTATGGAAAATTAAAAGAAATTTCTAAGGGAAAAGATTCAATAACCGGGCACTGGGAACTCGCAGGAATCTCAATTGACTATGATTTCTCTTATTTCCCACACGGCTTTCCCGAAAAAATGATGAAGAGCTTTTTGAAGCACACAAAGTGTAAAGGTTTCCTTGGTAATAAACCGGCTTCCGGTACCGAAATTATTCAACAGCTTGGAGAAGAACATCTTAAAACCGGTTTCCCGATTGTTTACACTTCAGCCGACTCAGTTTTCCAAATAGCGGCTCACGAAGATGTTATTCCGTTACAAAGGCTTTATGAAATCTGCCTCATAACCCGTCAAAAAGTGATAGCCGCGCCCTATCTGGTCGGAAGGGTAATTGCACGTCCGTTTCTTGGTTCAAAAGGATATTTTATAAGAACAACCAATCGTCATGATTATGCGCTTGACCCTACCGATATAACGGTTCTTGATCTGCTCTATGAAAAAAAGATACCAACTATCGGTATCGGAAAGATAAATGATCTATTTAACAGAAGAGGGATTCAAATTCAAGACCCAACGAAGTCGAATATAGATGGCTGTAACAAAACACTTAAGTACGCGTCGAAAGTTTCGAACAGTTTTATTTTTACAAATTTAGTTGATTTCGATGTTTATTATGGGCACCGGAACGATCCGGCGGGTTTCGCCAAAGCTTTAAAAGAATTTGATACTTTTTTGCCATCATTAATTGAAAAAATGGATGAAACTGATAGACTGCTCATTTCTGCCGATCATGGGAACGACCCGACAACTCCGGGCACGGATCATTCGCGCGAATATGTTCCACTTTTATTCTATCGAAAAAATAAATTTGGTAAAGATTTAGGCACCAGGGGAACTTTTTCCGATGCTGGAAAAACTGTCGCTGAATTTTTCAAGATAAAAAATTCTCTTAAAGGGAAAAGTTTCTTAGATGAATAAAATATTTTTTCTCTTACACCTTACACTCTTAACCGTTACCGGAAAACCTTTATGAAAAAATACATCCTCTCTTTTGTATTTGTAAGTTTTGTGCTGTTTAACCTTGGCTGCAAAAAATCCCCGACGGAAATAGATAAACCGCCAATAATAATTACTCCCCCTTCTCTCGAGTTGAGTGTTGACGGCGTTTCTTGCACCGAAGCATGGATAAAAGTTAAGAAACTGAATGATACTACTTTTCTCCCTATCTCCGTTAAGATAAACGAAAAAGAATTCTTCCGCGGTTTACTTGCCGCAACGGATACGGTTTTATTTGTTGATAGCCTTGCCCCCAACACAACTTACACGGTAAAAGGAATTATCCTTGATACGCTGCAAACCACGAAAGAACTAAAAGTAACAACTTTGCCAACTACCAGCCACAACTTTACCTGGCAAACGTTTGAGTTTGGAGACTACAACCCCAGCGCTTTAATGGATGTTACCATTATAGATGAAAACAACATTTGGGCGGTGGGTAAAATATATTTAAACGACTCGCTCGGCAACCCCGATCCGAATAATTATAATGCTGTCCATTGGGATGGGCAAAAGTGGGAACCGATAAAGATTGCCGGATATGGTGGGTGGGTATGCAGAACAGTTCTTGCATTTTCAGAAAATGATATTTGGTTTGAGGGGACAATAAAATGGGATGGCAAGAATTATACGGTACATAATAATGGATTTCCATTACTACCCAATGGTGATGGTTGGTTAATCAACAAAATGTGGGGTACGAGCAGCAATGATTTGTATGCACTGGGTAACGGCGGGAACATAGCTTATTACAATGGAAAGAGTTGGCAGAAGATAGAAAGTGGAACGGACTTTTCTTTAAGTGATATCTATGGTAATGCCTCTGGGGAAGTATATTCCGCTGGTTCAAAATTCGCAGAAGCAAAAGGAATTGTTTTAAGAAGAAATAAGAGCGGACAATTCCAAACAATGGTGGATGGGGGAATCGTAAGTCCAACAGAATTATTTCATCCGAAACTTTATGGTAGAGTTAACACTCTTTGGGTTGATGAAAACAATATCCTTTATACAGCAGGAGATTTTCTCTATCAGTACAAAAACGGAATTTGGAGTTTTGTAAGTTCTTTACCGGAGAATCATTTAGGCGCGGATCAATCATATATCGGTTATATCTACCACATGAGAGGGAATGCATCAAATGACATTTTGATGTGTGGTGATAAAAATACACTTAGACATTTTAACGGTGAGAGTTGGGAACAGCTTGGAATACCGTTTACGCCAACAAGGCATATCTTTTGGAGGAGTGTCGCAATAAAAGGAAATATCGCTGTAGCGGTTGGAGATGAAGGCGATAAAGCAAAAATAATAGTCTTAAAAAGATGAATAAATCGAAGGAACTTATGAAACCATTTAAACCCTTTTTCCTTTTTTCTTCTTCCTTCTTTTCTTTGGTTGTTGCGTTGTTAATGCTTCTTAACCTTGGCTGCAAAAAATCCCCGACGGAAATAGATAAACCGCCAATAATAATTACTCCCCCTTCTCTCGAGTTGAGTGTTGACGGCGTTTCTTGCACCGAAGCATGGATAAAAGTTAAGAAACTGAATGATACTACTTTTCTCCCTATCTCCGTTAAGATAAACGAAAAAGAATTCTTCCGCGGTTTACTTGCCGCAACGGATACGGTTTTATTTGTTGATAGCCTTGCCCCCAACACAACTTACACGGTAAAAGGAATTATCCTTGATACGCTGCAAACCACGAAAGAACTAAAAGTAACAACTTTGCCAACTACCAGCCACAACTTTACCTGGCAAACGTTTGAGTTTGGAGACTACAACCCCAGCGCTTTAATGGATGTTACCATTATAGATGAAAACAACATTTGGGCGGTGGGTAAAATATATTTAAACGACTCGCTCGGCAACCCCGATCCGAATAATTATAATGCTGTCCATTGGGATGGGCAAAAGTGGGAACCGATAAAGATTGCCGGATATGGTGGGTGGGTATGCAGAACAGTTCTTGCATTTTCAGAAAATGATATTTGGTTTGAGGGGACAATAAAATGGGATGGCAAGAATTATACGGTACATAATAATGGATTTCCATTACTACCCAATGGTGATGGTTGGTTAATCAACAAAATGTGGGGTACGAGCAGCAATGATTTGTATGCACTGGGTAACGGCGGGAACATAGCTTATTACAATGGAAAGAGTTGGCAGAAGATAGAAAGTGGAACAGATTTCTACTTAAGAGATATCTATGGTACCACTGGCGGGGATGTTTATTCTGCAGGCTTAAAGATCACTGACGAAAAAGGAATTATTTTAAGAAAAACCCAAAATGGACAATTTGAGATGATGGTAGAAGGGGATATTGTGAGTAAAGAAGAATTATTCCATCCTAAACTTTACGGCTCACTAAGTTCTATTTGGGTTGATGAAAATAATGTGATCTATACGGGAGGGAACTTGTTTTATCAGTATAAAAATAATAAATGGAATTACGTTGAATCTTTACCGGAAAATTATTTAGGCGGAAATCCAGGTACATATTATCGTGGTTATATCGGTTCCGTTAGAGGGAATGCTTCAAACGATATGATAATTGCCGGAGATAGAAATACACTTAAACACTTTAACGGTGCCGATTGGCAGCAGTTAGGGCTTCCTTATAGCGCTTCGAGTGACATATCATGGTCCATGGTTGCAATAAAAGGAAATATCGCCGTGGCAGTTGGCAATGAAGGTTATAAAGCAAAAATAATAATGTTAAAAAGATAAATAAATCGAAGGAACTTATGAAACCATTTAAACCCATTTTTCTTTTTTCTTCTTCCTTCTTTCCTTTGGTTGTTGCATTCTTAATGCTTCTTAACCTTGGCTGCAAAAAATCCCCGACGGAAATTGATAAACCACCAATAATAATTACACCCCCTTCTCTGGAGTTGAGCGTTGACGATATCTCTTGTACTGAAGCATGGATAAAAGTTAAGAAGCTAAATGATACCACTTTTCTTCCTATCTCCATTAAGATAAATGATGAAGAATTCTTCCATGGTTTTCTTGCAAATGTGGATACGGTTTTATTTGTTGACAGCCTTACTCCAAATACAACTTACACGGTAAAAGGAATTATCCTCGATACGCTGCAAACTACAAAAGAACTAAAAGTAACAACCTTACCAACCACCAGCCACAACTTTACTTGGCAAACCTTTACCTTTGGTGAACGTACAAGCGCCCTTTATGATGTAGCTATAATAGATGAAAACAACATTTGGGCGGTGGGTGAAATTTATATGAACGATTCTCTCGGAAACCCAGACCCGAACGCATACAACGCTATGCATTGGAATGGTAGCAAGTGGGAAATAAAAAAGATTTCGGTGTTGTATAAAGATAATTTAACGGTTGCACCTTTGGAGAGTGTTTTTATACTTCCCACAGGCGAAATTATTTTCTCGAGTGGTTTACCGTATTTACCTCAAGCTGATGGTTGGAAATTATATCATCTTTGGGATATGGGTGTTTTATCTCAGAATGACGGAAGAGTAACTAAAATTTGGGGTACATCTATGAATGATCTGTATTTTGTTGGAAGCAAAGGAACAATCGTCCACTACGATGGAAAGAATTGGAAGAAGATTGAAAGTGGAACGACAACTGATTTAACGGATGTATACGGTGACGGAGATAATGTTTTTATTTGTGGGTATAAGGATTTTAAGCCAACTGTATTATTAAAATACTACAATGGAGTAATAACTAAACTTATTGAAGAAGATCACTTTGAGTATAAGACCGATTTCATCTCCGGGTGGATTAAAAGTATCTGGGTAAAAAAAGACAAATTATTTTCTTTAACCTTCTATGACCTTTACCGAAGCAAAACAAGTACAAAAGGAGAAGGCGCTGCAATTTGGAAAGGTGACATAAACAGTTGGGGATCGAATGCGGTAAGAGGCAACGATGTTAATGATATTTTCACAACCGGATATAATGGATTATTGTGGCACTTCAATGGCGTAAGTTGGAAAAAGTATGATGAATTGGTCAATACTACAGACCCTTTCTATAGTCTATCTGTTAAAGGAAATATTGTTGTAGCGGTTGGTGAGCGTTACCTGAATGGTATAGATCGTTATGGCTTAATTGTAATTGGCAGAAGATGAAAAAAAACATTTAAAGATTCTAATGGGATAACTAACAATTTAAAGACTTTATTTAGGAGTATTTTCAATGAGAACTAAAATAACTATCGTTTTATTCTTCGTCTTTCTTTCGATATGCAATGTACCGAGCAAAGCACAATTATTCAATCAGTTAGAGCAAGCATACAATACCGGGCAAATAACGGTTGATGAAATGATGCTAAATAAAATTTATCGATCGTTTGATCCTTCAAAGGTAAACACTACGTATATTTCAGATTTAACATCCGTAATAAAGTGCGGTACAGCAATAGTTATGGAATACGACAATATTAAAAATAATTTGAACCCAAATTCTGTAGCAATTATTGAAAATTATCTTGCTATTGATGGGGACTTAATAGCTTACATAAGCCCGGGAGGTCATTTCAAACTTTCATATACAACAAGCGGAGCTGACGCTGTTCCCATAGAAGACGATGTTAATGTTGGTGTCTATGGTGTCCCAGACTATATAGAAAGGATAGCAAATTATTTAGATCAATCTTGGTTAGTAGAAATAGAGAACTGTCTCTTTGCGGCGCCAAATGATGTTGATGGTGATGGGTACTACAACATATATTTTCAACTAATGCCGAGCGATTTTGGGTATACACGAGGTAATTTTACTGAGGGAACTAAAATTATCTTGAACAGTAATTTCCCTTCTACATTTGCAACACAAGATCCGGACGGAAATCAGATTGGACTTGCAAAAGTTACTTGTGCACATGAGCTTAAGCATGCCAGTCAATGGATGTATGGGGAATTTCCAAGGCAAATGGGCTGGGCTGAATTAGATGCAACTTGGGCTGAAGAATTAGTATATGACTATGTGAATCAATCGATGTTATATTACACATTAGAAAATGGTAGATATACTCCTTTTAGTATTCCTATTCTCGCTCTTACGGGAAACTATGAGAACTACTACTGGGAAGATTTTTTACATCAAAAATTTGATAATAATAGCTACACCTCAGCTCCTTTACTTTTAGATTTTATGGAAAGAAGAGCAGCCCAACCAGATGAAAGTGTTTTAGATTCTTATGATTACGTTTTACAAAATAAC
>Ga0210033_1001472_pt1 | contig 21460 bp, 17 predicted proteins | sample CryGeymeta201501_FD_185465 | JGI IMG/M metagenome (GOLD analysis project Ga0210033, IMG submission 185465) | Groundwater microbial communities from Crystal Geyser aquifers in Utah, USA - Crystal Geyser metaG 2015-01 (SPAdes) (version 2) | ecosystem: Environmental > Aquatic > Deep subsurface >... | reverse complement strand
CCATTTACCACCTCCTGAGAAACAGTAAATATATCATATATATCAGTAGTTTAACATCATTTTAATAGTATTATTTCGACCTATTTCCATAAATAAAAAACATGCTTTTAAGGGTGCGGAATGTCGGTCATATGCTCAAAGACATCTTTTTTATCACGCTTTGTGCATCGATTTCCGGTGCGGACAGCCGGGTTGCCATTTCACTCAAGCGTCAACAAAGCCAAAAGGTTCTCCGGGATATAAACACAATATGATATAATCTCAAATCATAACAATGACTTACCGGATATATTCTTGATATTTAAATCCGTCTTATTCTACGATAGATCCCATTATTGTTTGTAACGTCGAGAGCAAATTATCTCCGTTCAAATGCTGTTTGACGAGATATGAGTCTGCGCCAGCTTCTAAAGCACGCATGCGGTCTTCAGGGCTTTCACGACTGGAAATGATTATGATCGGAATATTGTCATATTCTTCTCTATTACGGATACGGCGAACTAGTCCAAAGCCATCTAATCTTGGCATTTCCAAATCTGATACGATCAGATCAAATGAATCGTTGAGTTTCTCTAGCGCATTCATTCCATCGATTGCAGTTTCGACAACAAATCCAAGGCGCTCAAATGCAGCTTTCTCAACTTCACGTGCAATCAGGGAATCCTCAGCAAGAAGAACTTTATATTTAAATGTTTCTTCTATGTTTTCGACGTCAATAATATCAGGTGCAGTACGTCCCATTTCTTTAATGCCATATGGTTCCAGCAAAAGAACGACCGAACCATCAGCGGAAATTGTGTTACCCATGACACCCTGAGGCTGGTAACGTTTCAAATAAGGGTCGAGTTCCTTCACGACAATTTCAACGTTATCAATAAGCTCATCGACAATCATGCCCACAAAGCCTTCGATATGCTCAGTAATCACAATATAAGGATTCTTGGAAAGGTTTTCCGAAGAATTATCATTAAGCACTGTGCGCATATCTACCAATGGAACTTTAGAATTTCCATAGGTGATCTGAGCAGCTTTCCCAGCTTCTTTTGTAACATTCTGACTTAGCAGTGGAATATTTTGCTCTATCAAATGACTTAAGATACCGAACTTTCTTGAGCCAGCTCTGAATATAAGCGCATTCTGTACAGCAATACTTAATGGTAAGGAAATGATAAATCTTGTTCCTTTTCCTTTAACTGAATGAATGCGAATTGAACCCGTCAATTTTCGAACGACGTCTTGAACAACATTCATACCAATTCCGCGGCCGGAAACGGTATCGATGTCCTTTTTCGTTGAGAAGCCAGGGCGGAAGATCATTTCCATCAAGCCAGCACTGTTCATTAAATCTGCTTCTGCCTGAGTTGTAACACCTTTTTCAACAGCAACCCGTTTGATTTCATCAGGATCTAGCCCTGCACCATCATCCATGACTTCAATAATAATTTCATTACCGTTCTGACGTGCCAGAATCGTAATAGTTCCTACAGCAGGTTTATTTATAGCAATTCGATCATCTGGCAACTCTATTCCATGCGCCACCGAGTTATTTAATAAATGCACAAGTGGTTCGACCAACATCTCAGATACACTTTGGTCGATTTCGATATTATTGCCGCCGATCTGCAATTTTACTTTTTTGTTCATTCGGGACGCAGTGTCTCGTACTGAACGTGGAAATGCAGAAAAAATATTATCAATAGGCCGAAGCATCAAGCCAAACACTTGGTTTCGAAGATCTTTTAGTCGATTAGATTTATTTTCATTTTCAACTTCAAGCTTGTACTTAAATTGTTTGATGTGTTTAAGATGGTCTTCCATGGCATCATTAAACGCATCTAAAGCAATCATTCTTTGCTGCTCATCAAGAACTGGAATAGCCGAATTTACTTTTTTCCAGTCATCTGCGATGGATGAAATCGTTTTAATTATTTTAGATTGAGGGTTTCCGGCTTCCTGATTTGATGACTGAGAACTTAACTCCACAACAAACGAGGATAGATCTTCTATTCGCTGCGAATCCACTCGCAAAAAACGTCCGGACGATTTCTTTTGTGCAGTTTGTTGCAAGCCCATATGACTAATATCAGGTGCAAAATCATCCATACCACGCGCTGATGAAATACGCATTGACTCCAAAGGTTCAATTTTTGGTTCCTGTTCAACTGATTCAACCTTCGGCATCTGCTCTACAGCATCCGCTTTTGGAGTCGATTCAACAATATCATCCTTTAGCATCTGCTCTACAGCAACAGCCTTTGGTGTCTCATCAACAAATTCTTCAATCGCTGAGAATTTTATCTCTACATCATCATCAAAATCAGACTGAAAAACCTTCGGTTTCTGCTTCCAACTCGCCGCATCATCTACACCAATAAGTTGTTGTTCAGGCTCTTGCTTTTTAACAGTGATATTGATTGATTTTGAGTGTTCGTTATCTCCAGATGAAATCTTCAGTTCCAATTCTTTGTACTGAGCTCTCAAAATGTCAGCATCGAGTTTGATGCTCTCATCGTCCGGGTTGCGAATTCGCTTTGCTAACTCATCATGCAATTGATAGAGAAAACTAGTAAATTCGTGTGTTCTCAAATCAGGGTGTTCAATAACATTTTCCATTGCATCTTCAAACAAATGCGCAACGGCACCAACATCGATAACACCCAGCATGAGTGCTGAACCTTTGATTGTATGAGCATCACGCTTTAGAGCAATGAGTCCCTCAGCATCAAGACTTCCATCCTCAAATTTCACAAGGCTGTGGTCGATGGATGCCAAACGCTCTCTTGCTTCATCATAAAATGAAGCAAGGAAGTTGGATAAGTCAAAAGTAGACAAAGTATGGTATCTTTATTGGACTTTTTTCAGATCTTCTGCGGCATCACTCAAGTGTTTAGATGCTTCGTAAGATTTATGCATTTGCAAAGATGAGTCTTTAAGCAAGGTAGCAATTTGTCTCATTGTATCAACGAATTCTTGTGACGTCATATCCTGTTTCTTGGTTGCTTGAGCAATTGCACGAACTGCCTGATTGGTTTTTTCCGACATAATACGCATTTTATCAAGGGTTTCACCCGTCTGCTGTGCCAGCCTTACACCATTTTCCACTTCAATAAGACCTTCTCTGGTCACGTTAATAGATTCACTTGTTGAAACGTTAACCTCATTTACCACGGATTGGATTTCTTCTGTAAATTCACGCGCACGCTCAGAAAGACGCCGTACTTCACCTGCCACCACAGAGAATCGTTTACCAAACTCACCGGCAGCCGCTGCTTCAATTGATGCATTCAAAGCAAGTAAATGTGTTTCATCCGCAATTTCCTGAATTGAACCAATCGAATCCAGAATCTGTTCAGCTTTTTTACCCGAGTCAGTCACCTTTTCTGCGATCAGGTTCACTTCGTCACGGATTTTTGCCATGTATCCGATCATACCCTGCATGGACTCATAACCCTCTTGAGCTGCTTTTTCTGTAGCTGAAGAAATTTTCTCAACCTGACCAGCAGTAATAGCAATCTTACGTGAAGATTTAGACATTTCTTCCAACTCGTCAGTAATCATATTTACTGAAGAAGATTGCGTTTCAGCCGCCATCGATTGCTGCTCAATAGCATCGAGAATTTCTGCAGATGAATCACCCACGTCAGCAGAAACAGTCGCAATGGTATCTGAAATATTGGAAACAAAGCTTCTATTCAACAAAACAATCATAATTACGATTAAAATAATGATCACCAAACTAATCCAAGCAAAAGTTGTCAACTCTGAAGATTTTTCTTCGGCTGACGTACGTAAGGTCGTACCCAAACCTGTTGTTACTGAGTTAAGCTTTTCCTGGGCTACAAACACAAGGTTCTGAGCCACCACTGATACGTTACTCGCCATTGCAAAAGGAATTTTACCACTCGTAATATCATTTGAAATTTGAAGCACTTCATGCATAAGTTTATTTACGTCAGATAACTGTTCAACCTCATCAGACTTAAGAATTTCCAAGCGACTAACCTGCTGATAAAGCGTTTCGAACTCTTTGGCTGCCTTGTCTATTTTCTCGATACTCTTTTCATTCTTGGTCATAACGAAGTCATTAAGAGGTAACAACGTATTTGGCAAAATCGAACGGAATCGCTCAATATCATTTTGCTGGCCATGCAGTGCAGACAAGTCTGAAATTCCGCTGGAAGCTTTGTTGAATGCAATAAGCACAACGCCAATCAAAACGGAAAACATCACTATCGAAATAAGAATATTTCGCTTTGCCAACTGGCGAATTCCAACCACCTTCCGTGCTTCAATCTCTGCCATAATATCTCCCTAAATTTAACGTCATCACCTTATTGTTTAACAAATAAATAAATGAATCGAATAGCTTATGCTGGCAATTCATTTCTATCTTTTCAATGATTAATTACCGACCCAACTTCATTATGCGTAAAGAGCCTTACAGTAAATGACTGGCACATCCAATCCATTGACTTCAAAGTGCCCCATTGTATACCCATTTTCTTTAGGTGTTAGCGCTGCCAATTGATCCCTTCGAACAGAAATAATCCTAGGAGCCTCGTCAATTTTGATAGCCAGCTTCATGCGCGGACCACGTATTCGCACAAACCGGGTCAAGTGACTATCTTCTTTAAGTTTTCCTTTGAGTCGCATCAACTTACAAGGATCAACAATACAAACAATCTCCCCATGCAAATTAGCAAGCCCTATAAAATGCTCTGGAGCCATTGGCACAGGGGTAATTTGTGTAGGCGTTATTATTCCTTCAATTTCCTTTAATGGAATGAGAAACCTTTCACCTCCGACCACCAACTCAAGCAACTCTTCAAAGTCCAGCAAATCCTGCGTCTGACTTGAAATCTCTTCAGCAATCCAGTCTTTTACCTGATCATCATCAGTCGTTTTTGTATTTTTCACTATCATGACACTGCCCCTGAATTCGCTGCTGCGGCAGATCGAATGCGTTCATACATACCCAACACCTTTCTAACTCGAGCCTGAAGCTTCATTGGCTCAACTGGCTTTCCAATATAGTCATCCGCACCTGAATCCAACCCCAACACTTCATCTTCCTCTTCTTTTCTCGATGTTAACAAAATAATTGGTAACGAATTATATTTTTTTTCTTCCCTTATACGCTTAACCAGCTCATCACCATTCATGTTTGGCATTTCAAAATCCGTAATCACCAAGCCAATTTTACTGCCATAGCGTTGAAGCAATTGCCAGGCTTGAACCCCATCTTCAGCTTCTATGACTTCATACTCCTCAGCCTGCAAAACAAAACGAACCAGGTTTCGAATACTTTTTGAATCATCAGCTACGATAATAGGTTTCTTTTCACTAGAAGAAAGCTGCCCAAGAGATTGATCTTCCCGATTGAATTTTGCATCACCGAGCGATAGCAATCTACCATCAGGACTTAGGCGTTGCTCAAGATCAAAAGAATCTGGAGGCACTGAGTTTCGTATAACTTCCTCAATACTGGTCAACCCCATCAGAGCCTTGTCAATTCCATCATCAAACAGCATAAACATGCCATTTTCACATGCTGCACGATTTAGCTCTCTGGTACTGGCACCTCGCATAACAGCTTCCCGAAGCTCGTCATTAAAGTACATCACTTCGTGTATGCCTATTCGGCCTTTATAGCCAATATCCATACACTCTTTGCACCCTACCGGGCCAAAAAATTTTACATGGTCAGGGACATTGAACTTTTCTTTAAAGTCTTTTGGCGTCTCGATTTCTTTTTTGCATTTTTTACAAAGCCTTCGCGCAAGCCTTTGAGCCACCACCATATTAAGAGACGATGACAATGTTGCCGCATCCAAACCCATTTCAATCAAACGTGTTACAGTTGAAGGTGCATCATTCGTATGCAGCGTTGAGAGAACAAGATGACCAGTCTGAGCTGCATGCAAGGCTATTTCAGCGGTCTCTTCATCTCGAATTTCACCAATCATCACAACATCAGGATCTTGCCGAAGGATAGAACGAAGCGCCGCCGCAAATGTTAAGCCTTTCTTTGTGCTGATCTGAACCTGATTGATACCTTTAATCTGAAACTCAACAGGATCCTCAACAGTAATAATATTCGTTTCAGGGTCATTGATATGATTTAAAAAGGAATACAATGTGGTTGTTTTGCCACTACCGGTTGGCCCTGTAACCAGAACGGCACCATTTGACCTCGCAATACATTCTCGAATACGTAGATCTGCTTTTTTCTCAAAAGACAGCAAGTCCAGATCAAGCGACAAATTACTCTTATCCAGAATACGAATCACGATCTTTTCACCATGAAACGAGGGCAGCGTAGAAACGCGCATGTCAAAACTCTTACCCCAAAGGCGAATACGAGCACGACCGTCTTGCGGCATCCTGGTGTTAGAGATATCCAAGTCTGAAATAATTTTAACACGAGAGGCAACAAGCTTATGGGCCTTCAGAGGAAACTTCAGCGCTGCTCGCAAACGACCATCAACACGCACGCGAACGATACTTATCCGCTCACCCGGCTCAATATGAATATCTGAACTACCCATTTTCATGGCTTTTACAATGATACCATTCACCAGCTTGATAATCGGCGAATCACCTGACTGCTTCTTTAATGAATCAATACTATCAGAATCTTCATCTTCGACTTCTTCAGTGGAAAAACTTTGATCTTCGTCAAGCGATGCCATTGCATCATCAAACGCTGCATCCCCCTGGTAAAAATCTCTTATTTTTTTCTGAATTACATCAGGACGGACAAAAATCGGCTTGATTTGCTTGTTGAGCTTAAACTGTAATCGATCAATAAGGTTAATGTCTGAAGGGTCGCTCATGGCGACGATGATAGAATTTTCCTGCATATCAATTGGAACGATACAAGATTCCAGACATTGCTTTTCAGGTATTAATTTAATTAAATCCTGGTTTGGCTTGAAGCTAGAAATATCAATGAATGGCACCCTATACAGTGCCGCAAGCGTGTGCATAACAGCCATACTGTTAATGCCGTCCAACTCCAACAAAGATTCCAGAAATGACTTCTTTGTGGCGATAGCTTCTTCGAGTTGCTCGATGGTCACTATATCGGCATCCAGCAATGCTTGCTGAATTCTATTCAACTTCAAACACTACACCCCCAACTTTCAGAATCACGTAAACTTAAACGTCTAACCTTTTGAAAGCAAGATGAAATACTTACATCTCGATTAGCGTGATTGCAAACATCCTAAAACTAGCCATGTCCATAAAACAAGTTATGCTGCGCACCTATGCTCTTCTCCCGCAACAAATACACACGAACTATTTATACACTACTTTCATTATCTATGGCAATGTTAATTATTTTACTTGAAGGTTGTACCCATAAGAAGATGCTTGCTTATCAACCTGTGGCTTTGGACCTTTACTCATCACCAACCGTTCAACCGCCTGAAGTTAGCCTTGGCAAGCTGGAGACACCTCAGACAACCATTAGTGTTGAAAAGCCGCATAATACAGTACTCGAAAATATTAGCCCAATAGATATTGAAAAGGCCAGAGAACTCGCGAAGCCAATCCTCAAATACTGGAACAATATTGACCAGCGATCCACATTGGTCAGAGCTCGCATACTCTCCATTATTGAGCAAATGCAGATGCCACCGAGCTTACAAGTTATTCCAGTAATTGAATCAGCATATCAACCATATGCCCTATCACATGCTGGCGCCATGGGCTTATGGCAAATCATGCCTGGAACCGCTCGACACCTTGGTTTAAATTCCCCTCATGGATTCAATGCAAGAAGGGATGTAAATCAATCCACCAAAGCTGCATTACGATATTTGGACACGCTGCACAAACAATTCAATTCTTGGCCTCTGGCATTTGCAGCTTATCACCTGGGACCAAATGCACTTGCATCAAGGCTTAACAAATCCCCCTGGAAGTTTTCGGATGGACTATCAAACATGCCCGTTCCCGAGATCACTCACACTTATGTAGCTCAAATCATCGGACTTGCATCTTTGATGGACTCAGGCGACATTGAGTTTTCAGACCCCGTCAACACCCGAACGATCGAATTAGAAGCTCCGGTTGATTTAGCTCTACTGGCCAGCCTGACAGACCTGAGCATTGAACAATTATTCACATTAAACCCAAAACTTGATTATCAGCAATATTTAAAGCAATCAATTCAGCTTGATGTTCCAGCCGATGCTTTTGAAAGCATCCAAACGGCTGCTTTATCCAGTCGACCAAAATTGATTCAAATCAACATTCGACCGGGTGATTCCTGGTATAAATTATCCAAATCTTACCGGACAACGGTGCAACATTTACAAAATCTCAATCCACAAACAGGAAAGGTTCTTTATACCGGAAAACTGTTGACTGTACCGGCAAATCAATTTGGCTCTGCAACATCCAGGACAAACCCCATGCTTTCCAAACAGCGGCGGGTATATTACAAGGTCCGTAACGGCGACAGCCTGTGGAGTATTGCCAAACGCTTTGGCACCACCCCCGAAGCTATTGCCAAGTTCAACCAAAAACACACCAATGGCATTATCCGTCCCGGAGACTATCTATGGATTTACGCACACATTCAACCAAGCTAAAGCTCATATTTTTTTGTTTATCAAGTTTGATTTTAGCGACTTCTTGTGAAAGCGACTCACCTTCCAGTCAAACCGATAAGCCAACAAACAGCGCTACCATTTCGACTCAGGTTAATCTTTCGCCGAGTTCGGGGGATCGATTAATCTCTGCTTCTATTGGAGATGCTTCGAATCTTATTCCGATGATTGCTGGTGATTCAGCAAGCCATGAAATTGCATCAAATCTCTATCTTTCCATGCTGAAATATGACAAAGATCTGAATTTGACTGGAGAGCTTGCAGAAAACTGGGAGGTTTCTGACGATCAGTTGAGCATTATCTTTCATCTTCGCCATGGAATAAACTGGACTGATGGCAAGCCATTCACTTCACAGGACTGTGCTTTCACACTTGCCCTGATGCAGGATGACGCAACGCAAAGTGCTTACAAGTCGGATTACTCCATGGTGAAATCATTTGAAACTCCCGACCCCTACACCTTTACCGTTCATTATTCCGAAATATTTTCTCCCGCCTTATCTTCCTGGGTTTCACTATCAATCCTGCCCAAGCACATATTCAAAGGCGAAAACATCATGAACACCAAGCTTTCACGCCTCCCGAAAGCAACTCTGGGCCCCTATGTACTCAAAGATTGGCAAGCACAACAATCCATCACCTTGAGCGCCAACCCGAATTACTATGATGGTTCAGTTTGGATCAGTGAGCGCATGACGCGCATTATTCCCGATACTGCTACGCAGTTCCTTGAACTTAGTGCCGGCCATCTGGACGAAATGGGTTTAACACCAACCCAGTTCAAACGCCTTTTCGACAATACCCCGTATTTAAAAGAGCATTATCTGCGTTATCAGTACCTTGGCTTCGTCTACACTTATATGGGATTTAATTTGAATCGAGCACCCTTTAATGATCCACTGGTACGGCAAGCCATTGCCTATGCCATTGATCGGCAGGAAATAGTTGATGGTGTGTTATTGGGGCTGGGAGAATTAATTGCCACCCCTTACAAGCCTGGAACCCGTTGGGTGAATGAATCACTGAAACCAAGAGCATTTTCCCCTGACAAGGCCACAAAACTATTATCTCAAGCCGGATGGCAAAAAAATCAGCATGGCATTCTCGAAAAAGATGGCAAATCACTAAGCTTCACCATACTTACCAACAACGGCAATAAACAGCGTGCCGATTCCGCCACCATTATTCAACAGCGACTCAAACAAATTGGCATTGAAGTCAAAGTACGACTGGTGGAATGGTCTGCCTTTATCGATAATTTCATTAATAAACGAAATTTCGATGCGGTCATTCTTGGCTGGAGCATGTCACCCGAACCCGACCAATACACCATTTGGCATTCATCTCAAACGGCTGAACGCCAATTCAACTTTCTGGGCTATCACAATGATGTGGTTGATGAAGCGCTTGTAAAAGCACGTCAAACATTCGATCAGGATGCACGAAAGGCTTACTACGATAAAATGCAGGAAGAAATTTTCAACGATGTTCCGATGGTTTTCTTATATGCGCCCTACTCTACAACGGCCATGCACAAGCGTATTAAGGGCATTGAACCGGCACCAGCCGGTATAGGCTATAATTCCATGCACTGGTATATACCAAAAGCACTCCAGAAATATGACGTATCTGCGCAAGCAAGCAGCATCCAACAGTAACTTGCACGCGAACTGCCTTTTCGGACTCAATGATTGCCTTTCCAGTGGCGTTCATCAGCATGCGGCAGCATGATTATTCCACAAATCTCTGAATCACAGGCGAACCAGTTATACGCTTCGTATGCAATAGGCATGCGTAAGAGTTGGCGTATCATTAAAGCAAGCGGTCAAAATATTCGCACATATTTACAAGGCCAGATTACACAAGACATTCAAAAATTGAATGAAACGTGTGGCATTTACGCTTGTCTACTCACCCCTCAGGGGAAGCCGGTCTCAGAGTTATATATTTTTCAAATTTCGACCGATGTTATCTACATGCTTGCCCCAGCATCTGTTGCGGAAAACGTAGTGTCACGATTACGCCAATTTTCACTAGGCTATACCTTACGCATCGGCATTATTGAATCACTGAACCTTTACAGTGTTCAGGGTGTCCAGAGCCACGTCGTCTTACAATCCATATTCAGCTATCCGGATGTACCAGAGCCGTGTCATCTGGCATATATTCAACGACCTAATTCAGAGTCCATCGCCATTACGATCTCCGATAGCCCTCCAGGTTACTGGGTTATCGCAGCAGCCGACGATATTGCATACATTGAAGCATCTTATTTATGGGATGAAGCCGCCTTTGAAGCCATGCGAATTTATAAAGGTACACCTCGCTTTAGCATTGACTGGGATTCAACCATTCATCCCATGAATGCAAACCTTGTCGAATTTAACGGTGTTTCTTTTGATAAGGGTTGTTATGTCGGCCAGGAAGTGACCAGCCGTATGCACTGGCGAGGCGGAGTAAAAAAGAAATTCTATCGCGTGAGCATAGAGCATGAGCCAATCTCTGTACCTCAGAATATCAGCAACGACATCAATATTGGCAAGCTTACCAGTGCTTGCTCAACTCCGGATGGGTGTTTTGGCATTGCCCACTTGCCAGTTGAATTCGAACATTCGGATGCCCAGTTAACCCTTGCTTCCGGGGGCACCATTTCAATCATTGAGCCGTGCCATGCCTGATACTGCACACGCGTTTATCTGGTATCATGGTGACATCAAACATGTATCAAACTATCAGCAATGGCTAATTCTTGCTCATGACTCTCTGAACATATCAGCTCGCCTGCTGATACGAACTGAGGCTGGGAAAACAACATTCATGGAAATATTTGAGCACATGGATGTTGAAATGCTGGAAAACTTATCGATACTGGCCGACCAACAATCCTGTTTTCAAGGCATTGAACGACATGTTGAAATATTCAGGGAACTCGGCGAGGAACACCCATCATGACCATATCTTACCATGCCCTGAATATAGCCAGCGAACTGATCAGAAAAGTATCGATTACGCCTGATGATGGTGCTTGCCAGGATTATATCGAAGAACTGTTAACCCCCCTGGGCTTTGAGCGCATTCGGATTGATACAGGAGAAGTCATTAACAGCCTATATGTTCGAAAAGGCGAACGAGAAGGCACTCTGGCATTTGCCGGGCATACCGATGTCGTACCGACCGGACCCATCGATCAATGGCTGCATCCGCCTTTTGCAGCTGTCATTGAAGATGGAAAACTGCACGGTCGCGGTGCTCAGGATATGAAAGGTGGTATCGCATGCTGGATTGAGGCTATAGCGAAGCTACGCATGAATCATACGCCCCTGCCATCGTTACAAATGCTCATCACATCCGATGAAGAAGGTGAATCAGTTGATGGCACGATTCGCATGGTTGAATACATGCAAACAAAGCAACTATTACCCGATGCTGCAATTGTAGGTGAACCTTCAAGCAGCCAGCGGGTTGGCGACACAATTCGTCGGGGACGACGCGGCGTCGTTCAGGTAAAATTACACTTTACGGGCAGGCAAGGTCATTCTGCCTACCCACAGGATGCAGATAATGCGATCCATCGTGCAGCACCTGCTTTGTTGCGCATAGCAACATTTGATTGGGGAAAACCAGCAGATGGCTTTCCCGCTACTTCCTGTCAAATCACCAATATCAATGGCGGAACAGGAGCCAGCAATGTCATCCCCGGATCATGCGATGTGTTTCTGGACATCCGTTACAATCCGGCAAACGATTTTCACAGCATCAAAAAAGATATTGAAAATGCTTGTCGGGATATCCCTTGCCAGATGCAAATAGATCATGTGGCGCAGGCGTTCTCCACACCTGATGGTCCATTCCTGGACCAGGTATGTCACGCAATTCATATTGAAACAGGCTTAACCACCAGCAAGGATACCGGTGGCGGCACTTCTGATGCTCGCTTTTTGGCTGCTGTCGGCATTCCGGTATCAGAATTAGGTTTAACCAATGACACCATTCATCAGATTAACGAATGCGTTTCCATTGATGAACTGAACATTTTGACATCCATTTATCATTCCATCATTAAAAATTTTGAGGTTTAATCATGCTCACTCAATTAGGCGATAAGCCAACAACTCAACCCAGCAAAACACTGGAAGTTTTCCCCAATCCTAATCCGGATCGTGATTATCATATTCGCATCAACACGCCCGAATTCACTTGCCTTTGCCCGAAAACAGGCCAGCCGGATTTTGCCGAGATTAAACTGGACTATATACCTGATCAGACATGCATCGAATTAAAGTCACTCAAATTATATTACTGGAGCTTCCGTAATGAGGGACATTTTCACGAAAAAGTAACCAATATGATCGCTTCTGACTTAATACAGGTTTTAGATCCTCGTTATCTTAAAGTAACGGCTGTCTTTAACGTGCGCGGCGGCGTGTACACCACCGTGGAAGTCGAGCATCAGCAATCATGAAGCTACCGTTTCATAAAATGCAGGCCCAGGGCAACGATTTTGTCGTTATTAACGGGCTGGAAGTTGAACTTCCGGAACTAACTGAGTCAGCGGTTAAATCCATGACTGAGCGACGGTTCGGCATTGGTTGTGATCAGCTTTTAGTGCTGGAAGCGGATGAACGCACTGATGCGCGGATGCGTATTTATAATAACGATGGCACTGAGGCCTTGAATTGCGGTAATGGCCTGCGTTGCGTGGGACATCTACTCATGCGGTATTTTGATAAGGATATAGTTTCGATCGCATTACATGACCGTCAGGTTCATGCAAGCCGAGGATCAGCTAACGAAATTTGCGTTGAGATGGGTAAAGCTACAATTGAACATGAAACCGAGGCCCATATCGATATTTCCATCGGCAATCCGCATAGCGTCTATTTTGAGGCTACCGAAGCATTCCCTTCCAATCGAAATATTGAAATTATCACGGGTCAAATCGCTGACCACATCTACATCGACATTATTGAACGCGGTGCAGGAAGAACACTGGCTTGCGGCTCAGGCGCATGTGCCGTGGCTGTAGCTGTTTGGAAGAAAGAAAAACATCATCGTCCCCTAACTATTGAAATGCCGGGAGGAACGGTAACTGTGTCCGGAAGTGCTGAAAACATATGGCTTACCGGATCAGTTCATACTGTTTTTTCAGGTATTTATCAGCTTTAGCATTATTGATCCAACTCGATATCACCACCAGTATAACGCCGAACCAGATGTGCCTGACAAGACACATAGTTTGAACCCCGTTGCAATACCTTCACAATTTTACACTCAAAAACTTTACCAGAAACATCCAGCAAGACGACCATACCTTGAGTAATATGCGTTTCAGAGCTCCAGATCATGATTTGCCCGGCCTTATGTAACCTTGAAAAAAGCACAGGCCACAGAGCAGCACCTTTCCCGGCTGACTGCATATTCGCAATAGCAGGATTTCCATGAAGGAATTGAATACCGGCAGTCGTATGACCCAACCTCGACGCGGAATGACGCCTCCAGACAAGAACGCCCCAGAACGGCCACTTGATAGCTGAATTAGCCCAAACAATACGAACCAAAGATGAAACCTGCGGCATATACATACTTTCGTCTGTTTCGATACCAATGCCATCTCTGGACACATTCATACTTGTCCACTGACTGGCCAGATCATTTTTATCATCATCATCAGAGAGTATCGGCAAAACACGAAAAGAAGGCTTGTTGGGTTTGCCCAAAGCCAATTTAAAGTTGGATAATAAAGTTAATGCTTCATCTCGTTCATGCCGCATCTGTTTACGCGGCAAAATATGCATACAACTCAACAGGTGCAATGTGACCTTATGTGTATTGTGTATCTCAATTTCCGTTCGCAATTGGCTTTTTTGCTTCTCGATATTTTTCATGTGCTCAATAACATCGGAAAGTTGGGTCTTCAATACTGGTAATAGTTTCGTAATATCCAGTAAAATCCGATCCGAGACATGTAACACCTTCAGATGATCAGTCCACTCAGGTTTGGTCGGCCGGTCATCGACATAAGAAATTAGAAAAATATGATCTTCAGGCGCTAATGCAGCCTGATTCTTTGGACAATATTCAACTGACACATTACTGATATAAGGCTCAATAGAATCATATACCAACTCTTGTCCGCCACGGGCCAGCCTGAAAAAATCAGCCGCGCGCATCAATTCATACCAAATCAGGCCATATTTAATGCTTTCTGTATTCATTCTGGTCTTAGGGCTATCTTTTACTTTATTCAATGCACCCAAACCGATACGAGCAAATGCATGAACTTGTTTAGTGACCTGTATCCGCGGCTCACGATACTCGGCAAGATGTAATCGGCTCACACGCATCGCCAAATGAATGGCCTGCCCACACATTCTAGCCAGAGCCAGCAAATAGCTTTCTTTATCTTCCGAGGCTTCAAGCAGCAGTAAGATCGCCACTTTATAAGAATCAAGAATACTGGAGGTTAAGCCACCATCCAAAAACGAGGCTTCTTTACCAAAGGTGTGAAGAACTTTCAAGCGAAACTGGAGAGGAATCAGGCTATTAGCATTGATCCGCGACAGAAAACGCTTCATCTCCTTTTGCAGCTCTTCCTTTTCTTCATCATCCATACTGAGCAGATAACGTTCAATACGGCTATCGATGCTTTGAAACATCATTTTAATCACATCAGTTAATGCTTCAAAGCTGCCGATCTCAGGCACATCAGCGAATTCATTTAAAGCCGAGGCATCATGAATGTCGAGTTCAAATTTTGGCGTTTCAAGCATGATTTAGCTCTCTTCCTGTTATTCGTTGGCGAACAAACCGTTTCTCTGTCACTTTATTCAACATTATTGTGAAATATAAAAGAATCTCACTGTACTGCAACACACAAAAAAAACACTGAATACCTGATACTGAAAATTACCGGTTTACAGCCAACTAAAATCAAATGAACACACTTGGAACTTGAATCCGTGACATATCAGAATTCAGGATAACCCAATGTTTCTGATGCCGTTGAAATTCGGCCGGGCAAAAAGCTATGCATGTATTCTGGCACAGCTTCACCTGTCATCCAACGGGAGACCATCACAGCCGTAGCTGGCGCCAGGCATACACCATTGCGATAATGACCACTGGCGACCCACAACCCCTTTCTGGATTCAACAGGCCCAATATAAGGCATACCATCAGGCGACCCGGGCCTGAAGCCCATCCATTGATGTTCTATTTCAGCATCCTTCAGACCGGGAGCTATGCGTAACATGGCATGGAGTAAGGCTTGTACAACTTCCGGCGTATTTCCTTTTTTAAATCCGACATACTCCATACTGGCACCCACAAGCACCCGCCCATCGGAACGGGGAACAAAATAAGCATCATCATGTTTAACAATATGATGCAGAGTACCAACAGGCCCGTGCAACAATACAATCTGCCCTTTCACTGGCTTGACCGGCAGTGAACACCCCCACTTTTCAGCCAACTCCCCGCTCCAGCTACCACATGCCAGAAGAACAGCATCCCCTTCGTATTTTTGGCCCTTTGAATCCTGCACTCCAGTGACACCACAGCTGCTTTCAAGCAAACAATCGACATGGCAATTCTCAACACAAGGGATCAAAAGCTGCCGCATCCACGCTTGCACTGCTCTTAACAGCCTGGGATTTCGTAACTGGGATACTTTTGGCCAGCGAAGTGACGACTTCAGCTGCGCCCCATTCAAAGATGGCTCCATCAGCATCGTTTCTTCGACTGATAATGCTTCTACTTCCCAGTTGAATTTTCTTGACCAGGCAAGAGCCGCATCACGATGACTAACCAGATCACTTTCAAACTCAGGGATCATCAAGCCTGATTCAATGTACTGAATATCCACGCCAGTAGCCTGCTCCATTTGCTCCCGCAATTGCGGAAAAAGCATCAGACTATCGTCAACAAAACGACTGAAATCATCGGGATAAAGCCAGGGATGAATCGGGCATAAAATACCTGCACCAGCCCACGATGCTTCATGCCCCGGCGTATTCCGTTCAAGAACAACACAATCCACACCTCGTTGCTTGAGCATACAAGCTGTTAAGCATCCGATGATTCCGCCACCGACAACAATCACTTTCATCGAATCGCCCCCTTTTCTTGCATCGTTCACCCCACTAGGGTGCTGCCATGACTGAACATCAGCAACCATCTGCATGCCAAAATCTTGATGAAGCCTATCGCTATTGCCAGAACATAGCCCATCAGCATTACGAAAACTTTCCGACTGCTTCAAAACTCATCCGCAAAGACTTAAGGCCTGGCCTTGCTGCCATCTATGCTTTTGCCAGACAAGCTGACGATATTGCCGATGAAGGCAATGATGCATCCGAGGTTCGTCTAAAAAAACTCGATGCATGGGCGGTACTGCTTGACCGGTGTACCAGCCAGAAGCTTGATCAACCTGTCTTTCTGGCACTTGGAGATGCGATCAATCGGCATCATTTACCACTGGATGCATGCCATGACCTTTTAACCGCCTTCCGTATGGACTGTACTATTCAGCGATACACGCATGAGAAAGAGCTGCTATTTTACTGCAAACATTCCGCCAATCCGGTTGGTCGATTGGTTCTGGCGCTTCATGGCATTCATGACACGGAAGCCCTGCATGCCTCCGATGGTATTTGCACAGCCCTTCAACTCACCAATTTCTGGCAGGATTTAAGTGTCGACTTACCACGTGGCCGCTGTTACGTTCCAAGCAGCTGGCTGGATGCTCAACAACTCAGCGTCGAAGACTTACTGGCGGGCCAGATTTCCGCAGTAGATTTTGATTCGGTAAAGCAGCGCCTTATTGCCTACACCCGCGATTTTTATCAGCAGGGAATTCCTTTGATCGGGCAGTTACCAGCACGCCTGCGCATACAAATCGCCGCCACATTTCACGGAGGTGTTTCTGTGCTAAACGCAGTGCAGTCTGAACCAGACCCGCTGCATCATCGTCCGGAGTTACAGCAGCATGACTGGATAAAGCTTGTCCCCTCTGTCTTGGCCACGACATCCATGCCGGGGCGCCTTTATAAGCATTTCACCGCCAAATCAGTCTGCTCAGAAGAAGTTCTCCCATGACTCCGGAAGCTTACTGCGAAGAAAGAACGCGCGCCTCCGGCTCGTCATTTTATTACGCCTTCGTTTTCCTGCCAAAACTTCAGCGCCGCGCCATGATGGCGCTATACGCATTCTGCCGGGAAGTGGACGATGTTGCAGATGAAATCAAAGACAAAGATGTAGCCATGAAAAAGATTGCTTTCTGGCAACAGGAAATTGTCGCTGCATTTCAGGGCAAAGCGCATCATCCAGTGACGCAGGAGTTGATGTGGAGCCTGGAGCATTTTCAGTTCAGTGAAGAATTATTCCATGAAATTCTCGACGGCATGGTGATGGATATTTCAGGCAAAGTGATCGTCAAAGCTTCCGATCTTCATCTGTATTGCTATCGCGTCGCCGGTGTGGTCGGCTTGTTATCGATTGAGGTGTTCGGCTATCAACAGCGAAAATCCCGGAACTTTGCAACAGCGCTGGGCGAGGCGATGCAATTAACCAATATTCTTCGCGATGTACCCGAAGATATTCTCATCAATCGAATTTACCTTCCGCAAACTGACAGAGCTAAATATCATGTAACCGATCAGGACATTAAAACCGGCAACATCACACCACAACTACTTGCCCTGCTTGAGCATTATGGCCAGCAATCAGAACAGCTTTTTGCTCAGGCCATTGAAACGTTACCGGAACAAGACCGGGTTTCACTGCGCCCCTCCATCATCATGGCCAGCATTTACTACGCACACCTGCAACGTTTGAAGAAAAACAAATTCAACGTATGGCAACATCCTGTCCGACTACTGCCTGTGCATAAACTATGGATCGCATGGCGCTGCTTACGCTACGAAAAGAAAGCCGAACGTATGGCAAGCAAAGGACATCATTTGCCTGTCCGGCTTCTGTTCTAGCCCGGATTATTCATGAATTCTATTGTCCCTTGCTTGCCCCTTTATCCGCAACGATTCATGAATAATCCGGGCTAGGTCTATCCATGGATATTATTATTGTTGGTGCCGGACTGACCGGTTTAACTGCAGCCATTCGTCTGGCCGAGGGTGGCGCCAGAGTCCGTATCCTGGAAATGGCACCGCTTGCAGGAGGTCGTACCCGATCATTTCTTGAACCAACGCTAAACACCTGGGTCGATCATGGTCCGCATTTACTTATTGGTGCATATGAAGCAACCAACAAGCTGTTAAACGATGTCCATGCTGCTGAATACGTCCACTGGCAAAGCGCCTTGAACCTTCCTTTATGGGAAAAAGATCGGGGATTCTTTTCGCTGAGTACATCACAACGACTGCCATTTCCGCTTGCCCTGATGCTTGCCACCTATCGTTTGCCGTCACATGGAATCTCCAGCGTGTTGTCGATGTTGGGCATTGCCAAAGATTTACAATTTGGAAAATCAGCCGCCAACGCTGAAACGGTAAGTCAATGGGTTGAACGCTTGCATCTGGCGCCGATGTTATATCAGGATTTTATTGAACCCTTGTGCTTGGGAGCCATGAATGAGCTACCTGAAAGCGCTAATGCAGCAAGCTTTAAAGCTGTATTGGATGCCGCTTTTGCCAATCACCAGACAGCCCGTCTGGGTTGGTTCACAAGACCTTTACAACAGGCACTGATTGAACCTTTATGCAACAAAGCTTCATTGTTGGGTGTCGAGATTATAACGCATTGCAGAGTCACGCATATTCAAACTGAAGCCGGCAGGCACGGCAAACTCATCACAAGTTCCGGTGAACTGCGCTGCGATACCATTGTATTGGCTGTTCCACCGAATATTCGCGACCAAATTACAGGGCAAACTCAAGCCACCAAGCCGGTTCCACATCGGCCGATCACCAATATTCACATGTGGTTCAAAGAAAAGTTTCAGCTTCCCGCACCGATTATGGGGGCTTTGGCAACGTATGGACAATGGTTCTTTGATGTTTCCCAACAGCATCAAAACCAATATGATTATACGCATATCTGCGCCATCATCAGCGCTGACAACGAACAACATGACAAAGCATGGAAATTGAATGCTGTTATTGGTGAACTTCGCCAAATGACTGGTATGAAAGAATTAACACCTTTCCATCATCGAATGATTACAGTCAAGGCAGCCACACATCAGGTTAACCCGGCTGACAAAATAGAATTTGAAGCTTGTATGGTTGATGCGTGTGAACAGCCCCTTCCGGGCGAATTTCCAGCTACTATTGAGGCTGCCGTCATGCGTGGTGAGGCAGCCTCAAAGCAACTTTTAACAATCAGTTAAACTGACCAGTTCTTGATTTAAATGGCAATTTCCGCTCTCAACAAGCCGACGCTGGCATTGCTCAATGCCGGATCGCCGGATGGGTTTACGATATACTGATACGAGGGTTGAACCGAGAGCCAGTCTGTCACTTGTAATTTGTAGGTGATTTCAATAGCTGTCTCGTTCTTTTTAAATCCGACGTTTCTGGAGAGATAATCCTTGGAGAAACTTGCACGGGCTAAAGCCAAACCGAACTCATCATCTTCTCTGCCGGAAAAAATACCATTAGCATGAACACCAGCACCTATATAATTTTTTGCTTCAAGGGCCTTACTGGCCTGAGTGACGCCAAATTGTAAAAAGCCACCCATTGATCCACCGGCCCAAGATGCAAATGGCTGATCGATGACCAGGTAGCCACCACTCAGACCCTGTTTACCACCCGAAACAGCTGCCTTGGAGTGTCTCCAAAGGCCAAACTTATAGGCTGTTTCATCTGAAACCCAGGCTCCTTCAGCAATATACATATAACCTTCCGCGCTTTTGAGTTGACGTGTTGCCGGATCTCCATCATAGCCAGCCATGCGAAACGAAATATTTTCGTCGAATTGAAAAGCAACGCGTGTCGCCAGAGAAGCCTGAGGAAACAGCGATGTTGGCACGTTAGCACTGATTTCAGGACCTATACCAAAGGAGGAATTGGTAAAGAGTCCGCCATATTCACTAACATCAAACTCTGAATTCAAATCATGAGAACCGAGCAGAACAGAGAAACGGTCATCCATAAAGCGCTGCTCAATCCATAGCTGTTGCAAGCGGGTACGATTACCATCGGCAATATTACTGGCTGTCTGAAAATCACCGATATGTGTAGCACTGGGGTCATTACCCTGATCCACAAGTGATTCAATAAAAATAGTTCCATTATCCCACCAGCCGAGAGCACCCGTATCGACTGTGACATCCAGCATGCCGGAAGCATGATTAACTGTACCCTGCTTAAGTCCGCCAGAAAAGTTCTTAACGCTTTCACCAGCATAACTGATTTCAGTGGTAATCGGGCTGACACTTTCCTCTGCCACCGCTGGCATAGAAATAAGCAAGCCCATACAGCCCCATATCACACCCTGTCTGGATGTGCTGGTTCTCTCAAAAAAATTCATCATTTTCCCCTCTCTATTTCGAATATATTTATGACATCAAGCAGAATCGAAATTCTAAAACATCCCAGATAAATGTTAATCATTAAAGATTAGATGAACGCAAAAAAAATGCCATAATCGAATATTTCATATTTTATTTACTGAAGTTTCACCGTTTTTTTAAGGGGCGGCTATTTTAGTCAAGTTGGCATGAAAATTTCTTCGCAATTTTGATGCCAAAAACAATCGTTATATAACAGTAGGTTACATCTATATTAACTTGTTTCCGGCAGCTCCGTCATGTAGAATATTTCAGCGTAAGCTATTGATATTTATGCCAAAAGGAGCCTTCCCTATGTTTATTTTACATC
>Ga0210033_1001470_pt1 | contig 21498 bp, 18 predicted proteins | sample CryGeymeta201501_FD_185465 | JGI IMG/M metagenome (GOLD analysis project Ga0210033, IMG submission 185465) | Groundwater microbial communities from Crystal Geyser aquifers in Utah, USA - Crystal Geyser metaG 2015-01 (SPAdes) (version 2) | ecosystem: Environmental > Aquatic > Deep subsurface >... | reverse complement strand
CCGCTGCTCAGCCTGGGCTAAGCGGACTTCCCCGCCTAGATACACACCCGTTTCAGCCATCCCTTGGGATGCCTACTGCCATGCGGCTTCCCGCTGGACGTGTTACTTGGAAGTGTCAAAGTCGGGCGAAGCGATGCGGTTGTCCCAATCCAGGCGCAGGTGCTTGGCCTGCGCATCGGCGGCGATCAGGGTACGCACGTCTTCCAGGTCGTCCGGGGTCAGCGCGCGCGACTCCAGCTTGGCCTCGACCAACAAGGCGGATACGGTATCGCGGATCTGCACCAGGCCGCGCTCGATCAAGGCCAGCGTCTTTTCCGCATGCGGGTCCGCGCTGCCGCGTCGGCGGTAATTGCTGATCGCATTCAACATGCCGCCCAGCGGGTTATTGATCTCGTGCGCAATGCCGGCCGACAAGCGCCCGACCGCGGCGAGGCGGTCGCTCTGCGCGAGATGTTTTTCCAGCGCTTGCGCCGCAACCAGCTCTTTCACCATGCCCTGGAAGCATTCGGCCAGTTGGCCGATCTCGTCGCGCCCGTGCGGAAACTGGCAGTGAATCGCATCCGGCACCTCGCGGCCCACCCGCGTGAGGCATTCCGCCAGATGTGACAACGGCTCGGCCAGGCGCTTTCCGGCCAGCCAGCCCAGCGGCAACAACAGCGCCAGCGCGGCTAACGCGGCGGTGAGCGTGCCGGCGGCGACATCGAAAAAGCGGGGTGCGAGCAACGACTGGTCGTAACGTTGCACCAACTGGCCCAGTACGGTGCCATCCTCGGCCAGCACTGGCATGCGCAGATACAAATATCGCCCGTCACCGCCTTCCTGCACGGCTTGCACCTTGCCCGGCCGCAGCATCGCCGCCACAGCCGGGTCGCCGACGGCCTGTGAAAAATTGTCCAGCACCGCGAACTGTCTGGGCTCGGACGCGGCAAACACCTGGCCGCGCGCATCCAGCAGGATCAGCGCCCGCCCGGCATCGCCCGAACGTTCCAGCGGCGTCAGCAGGATTTCATAGGCTTGCCAGACGTCGTCGTGGAGCAAGGCCGGGCGCAGCGTGCGCGCCAGCGTCTTGCCCAGCACCTGGCTGTGCTGGATGAAACTGAGATGCGCCTGGGTGTAACCCTGCCAGACCAGCGCCCCCGCCACTACCGCCGCCGTAGCCACGATCACCAGGCTCATGGCCAGCGGCGTCTTGTGGCGGTAACTCAGGTTGGCGAGCATGTCATGTGCCCAGATAGCGCCAGTTGGCTTCGATACCCGCGAACAGCGTGGCATCCCCTGGCGCGAAACCATCCAGATTCAGGCTCGCCAGCAAGGCCCGGCCCGGCGGCGTATGGGACATTTGCAGCAAGGCATGGCGCAATGTTTCGCCCACATCCGTTCCGCGGCGAGCGACGATGGGCGGAAAACCGTAAGTGGGAGAGCGCCAGGCCACCCGGGTGGCGCCGGTCAGTTCCGGATGCAGGCGCGCCAGGCTGTCCCAGATATAGCCATCCACCGAACCGCCCTGGGCCAGCCCCGCCGCCACCGCCTCGATCACCTTGCGATGGCCCCAGGTGTAGAAACTCTTTTTGAAGAAGCGGCTGGCATCCTCGCCGGCCCGCTTCAGTTCCACCTGCGGCACCAGCCAGCCGGAGTTGGAATCCGGGTCGGAAAAGGCGAACACCTTGCCGCGCAAATCCAGGATGGAACGGGTCGCGCGCTCGCCCGCCGGCACGATCAGATAAGACCGATACAGCGGTTGCCCGGCAAAAACCGGCACCACCACCAGATCAAGGCTGTCCTTCATGCGCACATACGGGTAACCGCACAACCAGGCGCAATCCAGCTTCGCGCCCGCCAGATGACCAGAATTTCCCGATAACTGCCGCGCTGCACGAAGCGCACCGGCCGCAGCAACAGCGTCTCCAGATAAACCCGCCAGCGCGCCAGAAACGCCGCCTGCTCATCCAGGATCACCGGCGTGGTGCCGAACAGCAGCGGCGGCTGATTTGCTCCCGCCCGCGCCGAAAAGGCCGCCGATCCCAGGCTGGCGACGGCGGCTTTGAGCAGGATGCGGCGGGTGGGGTTCAAGCAAACCTCCAGGCGGAAATGCGGGCATGTTACCGGCCGGTAATGGGATGGGGTCAAGACCAGGAAAAGCGTTACCAGATGGTAATAACGGTGGTCCTCTCCGCCCCATGATCCCGACCTTTCGGCAAGAATGCGACACTCTGCCCGTATTCGCCCGATTGCCCCTTTATCCCAAGCCCATGCCGCCATGCCCGAAATCGTCTTCAAAGGTAAAGAGTACGTTTACAACCACCATCTGACGGTGCCCTACCGGCCGCTGCTGGCGCATCCGGACAAGGGCATCGGCCCGGCCGACCTGGCCGGCAACCTGATCATCCACGGCGACAACCTGCACGCGCTGAAGAGCCTGCTGCCGCGTTATGCCGGCGCGGTGGACCTGATCTTCATCGACCCGCCCTACAACACCGGCAACGAAGGCTGGTGCTACAGCGACGGCGTCAACTCGCCGATCATGAAGGAGTGGCTGTCCACCAACCCGGTGGACGGTGAGGACATGCTGCGTCACGACAAGTGGCTGTGCATGATGTGGCCGCGCCTGGTGCTGCTGCGGGAATTGCTTTCGGAACACGGGTCGTTGTGGATGACCCTGGACGACAACGAGGTGCATCGGGCGCGGATGGTGCTGGATGAGATTTTTGGGGACGAGAACTTTCTAGCCAACTTTGTTTGGCAATCTAAGGACACCCCTGGCAACAACAGCACTGGCGTTGCGGAGACTCATAACCACGTCCTGGCCTACAGAAAATCCGCGGGTTTCGCCGGCAACTTGCTGGAACGCAGCGAGGAGCAGATCGGTAACTACACAAACACGGATGGAGACAAACGCGGAGATTGGCTTGCCGCTCCGCTCACGAGGGCTGAATACCGTGAACGCGACTACTACCCAATTCAAAACAAGGCCGGTAGAGACGTTTACCCCCCAAAGGGGAGCAGTTGGCGTCGCCCACCCGCAAAAATGAAATGGTTACAACAGGACGACCGCATCTGGTGGGGGAAGGAAGGCGATGCAAATTTCCCAATGGAAAAAAAGTTTCTCAGCGAAGCAAAGGCAGGCGTGGTGAACCAGACTTGGTGGCCATATGAGTTTGCCGGCAGCACACGGAATGCAGGAGCCGAGTTAAAAGAAATTTTCGGTGGTGAGAAGCCGTTCGAAACCCCCAAGCCCATCCAACTGCTTGAACGAATCCTGGAACTTGGAGCGGACGAGAGTTCCTTGGTCCTCGACTCCTTCGCCGGCTCCGGCACCACCGCCCACGCGGTGCTGAAAGCCAACGCCCGCGACAACGGCAGCCGCCGCTTCATCCTGGTGGAAGGCGAGGACTATGCCGACCGCCTCACCGCCGAACGGGTGCGCCGCGCGATCAAGGGCTATGCCTGGCTGGGCACCCAGCGCGAGACGCTGCTGGAGGAAAAGATCACTTTTACCCAGTTCAAGAAGGCCGAGGAATGGCTGAAAAAAGTGGAGGCCATCAAGGCGCGGGAGGGCTTCGCGGAGGGCGATCTGGCCGATCAGGGCACGGCGGCGCGCAAACGCTTCGACAAGATCGCCGTCAAGCTGGAAGACGGCGTGTTGCGGGTGGAGGGCGAGAAGCGCATCTCGGAACGGGTGGAAGGCCTGGGCGGCGAGTTCACCTACTGCACCCTGGGCGAGCCGGTGGAACTGGAGAAGCTGCTGTCCGGCGAACACCTGCCGGATTTCGATGCCCTCGGCGCCTGGCTGTTCCACACCGCCACCGGCGGCACCCTGGCGCCCTTGCCGAAAAACGCGCCGGCCTGGTATCTGGGCGAGGCCAAGGATCGTCACGTCTGGCTGGTGTATCGCCCGGACCTGGCCTTCCTGAAATCGCCGGAGGCGGCGCTGACGCTGTCGCGCGCGAAGTCGTTCCAGGATTGGGGCCGAGAGCGCGACGCCGCGCGCGGCGCACCGAAACGCCATCTGGTGTTCGCCCCGGCCAAGTATCTGAGCAATCGCCAGTTGCAGGAGCACGGTGTCGATTACGCGCCGTTGCCGTTCGCGTTGTATCGGGAGGCGTAGGCCATGGCACGAGATCGATTCGAACTGGCACGAGGTCAGTTTTTGAAAGCCCTGATGCGCCTGCATGAGGCTGTCGAGGCCGACGAGTCGCCGATGATCCGCGACGCGCTGATCCAGCGGTTCGAGTTCACCTATGAATTGGCCTGGAAGAGCATGTTCTACTGGTTGCGCGACCAGGGCGAAAAGGTGCCGGAGATGGTTCGCCCAGTGATTCAAGCGGCTTTTCGCTGCGAACTGATTGGCGACCCGCAGCTTTGGGAAGCCATCAAAGACAGCCGGGACGAGACCAGTCATACCTACAACGAAGACAAGTCGATCGAGGTGGCCGCTTTTGTACGTGCGCGGGCACTGGCGGCCTTCGATGCCTTGGGCGAGCGCCTGAACGCGCTCTGAGAACCCGGATGCAATCAGAAACACAACAATCCAAGGTGCCGGCCGACACGCCGCCGTTCGGCATCGCGCCCAACGTGCACGCCAAGCTGCTGCGCGTGTTCGACAGCACGCCCGGCCTGAACTGCGTGTGGCTGTATGGCTCACGCGCCAGAGGCGACCATCGCCACGAATCGGACATCGATCTGGCGGTGGATCTGCCCGAATCCGGCAGTGCTTTCTTACGCCTGAAAGACCGTATCGATGACCTCGGACTGATCTATCGCATCGACGTGCTGCACTGGCAAAGCGCGCTCGCCGAGGACTTCCGCGCCCGCATCGAACGCGACCGCAAGGTGTTCTGGGAACCCCGCCGCTACCCGGCGGAGGTGGCCGGCATCGGCGGCATCCAGATGAAGCCGTTCCAGTCCGCCGTGCTCGATCAGCTTGCCCGCTACCTGGACGAACTGAAGAAGCATTCGGCGCAGGCCCTGGCTGCCGTTTCGGCGTTGAAGGCGATGGAAGGGATGGAAGACCTCGCCCGCGAAGCCGCTGATTTCCCGAAAAAAGCCTGGGCCTCGCTGAAGCAGCGGCATGCCCTGCCGCCAGCCTTCGCCGAGCAACCCTATTCCAGCAGGTGGTCGGGGGAACTGAGTGGCGCCGGCCGCGCCATCCCCAACGTCTGCCTGAAAGTGCCCACCGGCGGCGGCAAGACCCTGCTGGCCGCCGCCAGCGTGGCGAAGGTGTTCAGCGCGTATCTCAATCGCCATGCCGGCCTGGTGTTGTGGGTGGTGCCCAACGAGGCGATTTACCGGCAGACGCTCAAGGCGCTGTCCGACCGCGATCATCCTTATCGGCAGATCCTCAACGTGGCGGGAGCGGGCCGGGTGAAGGTGCTGGAGAAGCATTCGCCGCTGACCCGGCTGGATGTGGATTCGCACCTGTGCGTGATGCTGTTGATGCTGCAGTCGGCGGCGCGGCAGAGCAAGGAGACACTCCGCTTCTTCCGCGACCGGGGGAATGTGCTGGGCTTTCTGCCGAGAGAGGACGACATCGAGGCGCATTGGGACTTGCTGGCGCGAGTGCCCAACCTGGATGTCTATGCGGCCTGGGGCGCCAGCGCGGAGGAAGCGCGCGCGCAGAAAGGCTCCATCGCCAAGAGTTCGCTGGGCAACGTGATGCGCCTGCTGCGGCCGATGGTGGTGATCGACGAGGGCCATCACGCCTATTCCGAGACGGCCTTGCGCACGCTGGATGGCTTCAACCCCTGTTTCATGCTGGAGTTGTCGGCCACGCCGCGTGTCGCCAGTGCACAGGGGCGTGGCTCGAACATCCTGGTGGACGTGCGCGGCAGCGACCTCGACGAGGCCGAGATGATCAAACTGCCGATCCAGGTCGATGTGAAGCGCTGGAGCAGTTGGCAAAGTTGCCTGGCCGCTTCCGTGCAGCAACTCGACGAATTGCAGCGCGAGGCCGCGGCGCTCCAGGCGGAAACGGCGCGCTACATCCGGCCCATCTTGCTGGTGCAGGTGGAGCGCACCGGCGCCGACCTGCGCGACGCCGGTTTCATCCATGCCGAAGATGCCAAGGCGTATCTCATGCAACTGGGCTTTTCCGAGCGACAGATCGCCATCAAGACTTCGGACAAGAACGAGCTGAAGCAGCCGGAGAACCTCGACCTGCTCTCCCCCACCTGCGAGGTGCGCGCCATCATCACCAAGGCGGCCCTGCAGGAAGGCTGGGATTGCCCGTTCGCCTATGTGTTGTGCGCCCTGGCGGCGGGCCGCGCCCCGGCGGCGATGACGCAACTGGTCGGGCGCATCCTGCGCCTGCCGCACGTGGCCAAGACCGGCCGTGCGGCACTGGATGCCTGTTATGTGCAGTGCTTCGACGCCACCACCGCCGACGTGGTGCGCGCGATCAAGAAGTCGCTGGAAGGCGCAGGCATGGGCGATCTGGCGGTGTCGGTGCGTAGTGACGATTCCGGCACGTCGAACAAGCGGCAGATCGAATTGAAACGCCGTCCGCAATTCGCCCACCTGCGCCTGTTTCTGCCCAAGGTGACCTGGGCCGAGCCGGGCGAGCCCCGCCGCGAACTGGTTTACGACAGCGACGTGCTGGCGCAGGTGGACTGGGCCGGCCTGGAGGTCGAAACGCTGGCGCGGGATTGGGCGCCCGATACGCAAGGCGTCGGCGATGATCATCTGAGCATCGACCTGTCGATCCTGACCCGGTTGGACGCGGGGAATGGAATACACAGCCCGCAAATGCCGCTCGAACTCGACCGTGCCCGCCTGGTGCGCGCGCTGATCGACCTGGCGCCCAATGCCTGGCTGGTGTGGGATTGGCTGACGGCGGTGTTGCAGCGTTTGCTGGCACAGGGTTTCAGCGAATCGGCGCTGGCCGGTTCGAGTGCTTCATTGATCGAACGGCTGCGCATCGACATCGAGCGTGAACGCGACCGGCTGGCACAAACGGTGTTCGAGCGGCTGGTGGGCGAGGGCCGCATTCAGTTCCGCCTACGCGCCGATGTCAGCGACTATGAACTGCCGACAGCAGCGAGCCTGGACCTGGCCCCGCCACTGCAACGGACAGACGCCCGCGTGGTGGAAAAGAGCCTGCTGGAACCCGCCCTGCGCAGCCCGGATATGAATGCGTTCGAGGTGGCCTTCGCCGGCTATCTCGACCAGAAGGCGGCGCTGCAATGGTGGCATCGCAATGTCGCCAAGACCCAGTACGGCTTGCAGGGCTGGAAAAGGCAAAAGGTCTACCCGGATTTTGTTTTCGCCCTGGTCACGCAAAACGGCCAACAACGCAACGTAGTGATGGAAACCAAGGGCCTGCATCTGGAAGGCTTTTCCGACACCACCTACAAGCGGGCGCTGTTGCAACGGCTGACGGCGGCTTTCCAGGACGAGCGACTGGGTCGGGCTGGTGAACTGGTGCTGGAAAGTGCGGAAAAGGCGGACGTGGTGTGCGATCTGGTGTTCGACCAAGACTGGCCGGGGACGCTGGAGCAGCGTTACTTTGGCATGAAACAGGCGCGCCCGCTGTAGCGGCGGCGTTATACCTTTAGCGGCCACAAAAAATATATAGGGCTGGCCGCGCGGGATTACCAATCGGTAATCCCGCTCAACCTGGAATCTGATTGTTTGTTACCAACCGGTAATAATCGCCTCGCTCAACTCATTGATCTGATTGCATAAGCCGGTTGGCACGGCACATGCGATAACTCCTTGGCGCATTCGCGCTTTGCGAACCTGAGGAGACATCAGCATGAGTGAAACCCCGAACCAACCCGCCTCGCCCTCCCGCCGCGACTTTTTCAAGATGGGCGGCGGCCTCGCCGCCGGCGCCGGCGTTGCCGTTGCCGGCCTGACGCCAGCCGCTGCCGAAGCCGCCATCAATACCGCCGCCACGCTGCCGTACAAGCACAAGACCGTGGCGCGGGTGAAGACCATGAAGGTCAACCAACCGGTGCCGTTCAACTACCCGGACGCTGCCAGCCCCTGCTCGGCGGTCAAGATGGGTGCGCCGGTTCCCGGTGGCATCGGCCCGGATGGCGACATCGTCGCGTTCAGCATCATGTGTACCCACCAGGGTTGCCCGACGGTGTATGACAGCAGCGATCGCTGCTTCAAGTGCCCTTGCCACTACTCGATATTCGACGCGGAAAAAGGCGGCCAGATGGTGTGCGGCAAGGCGCCGACCAAGCTGCCGCAGATCGTGCTGGAGTACGACGCGAAGACCGACATGATCGCCGCCGTGGCCGTCAATGGCCTCATCTTCGACCGCCAGGCCAACGTGCTGTAAGGAGAAAAAACATGGCCAACGATCGCATCGTTCTTCCCCCGGTCAACGCGAAGAAGACCAACATGACCTGCCACTTCTGCATCGTCGGATGCGGCTACCACGTTTACAAATGGCCGGAATCGCAGGAAGGCGGCAAGGCCGCGCATCAAAACGCCCTGGCCTGGATTTCCGCAAGCAGTTGCCGCCGTTCTCCACCATCCTGTCGCCCACCCAGCAGAACGTGGTCACCGACAAGGACGGCCGCCGCAGCAACATCCTCGTCGTCCCGGACAAGGAATGCGTGGTGAACCAGGGCGGCGGCTCGGTGCGCGGCCTGCACATGGCCAGCTACCTGTACGCCGACGGCAGCCAGACCGGCGAGCGCATGAAGCATCCGCGCCTGCACACCGGCGACCAGTGGCTGGAAACCGATTGGGAACAGACCCTGGCGATCTACGCCGGGGTGACCAAGAAAGTGCTGGATGCCAAAGGCCCGCGTGAACTGGCTTTCGATTCGGCCGACCACGGCGGCGCTGGCGGCGGTTTCGAAAACACCTGGGGTGCCGGCAAGCTGATGTTCACCGCGCTGCAAACGCCGCTGGTGCGCATCCACAACCGCCCGTCCTACAACTCCGAGTGCCACGCCACGCGCGAGATGGGCATCATGGAGTTGAACAACTCGTATGAAGACGCGGAAGTGGCCGACTGCATCATGTGCATCGGCGCCAACCCTTATGAAACCCAGACCAACTACTTCCTGGTGCCCTGGCTGCCCAACATCCAGGGCATCACCGTCGACAAGAAGAAGGAATGGTTCCCCGGCGAGGAAGTGGGCGACGGCAAGGTGATTTTCGTCGACCCGCGCAAGACCGCGTCCATCGCCATCGCCGAGGCCACCGCGCCGGACCGCGTCATCCATCTCGACCTGCTGCCTGGCACCGACGTTGCCTTGTTCAACGGTCTGTTCACCTATGTCATCGAGCAGGGCTGGATCGACAAGGATTTCATCGCCAAACGCAGCAAAGGCTTCGAAGAAGCCGCCGCGGCCAACAAGCTGATCGGCACCGAGATGCTCTACACCGAGAAATTCGGCACCGACGACGGCCTCGCCCACTTCAAGCCCTCGCCGTGGAACGGGTTGTTCAAGGCGGTGCAGGGCCAGAAGGACAAGTACCGCTTCTGGGTCAACAACGGCCGCGTCAACGAGATCTGGCAAACCGGCTACCACGACCAGTACAACCCGAGAATCAAGGAACGTTGGCCGATGGCGCCGGTGGAGATGAACCCGGACGACGCCAAGGAACTGGGTGTCAGTAACGGTGACATCGTCGAGTTGTTCAACGACTATGGCGCCACCTACGCCATGGCCTACCTCGTGCCGGAAGCCAAGCGCAACCAGGTGTTTATGCAGTTTGGCCACTTCAACGGTGTGATGGGCGATGTAACCACCGAAGCGGTGGATCGCAACGTGCTGCCGGACTACAAACACACCTGGGCCAATATCCGCAAGGTCACTCGCGGTGAATACAAGTCCACGGTGAGCTTCAAGTCACGGCAGTACAAGGCCTGACTCCTGTAGGGTGCGCCGCGTGTACCATTTGGCGTGTATCGGTGCGCTCGGCGCACCCTACAGAATCTGCCTGCAGCATGGGGCCGGTCGCAAGGCTGGCCGTTTTTTACTGAATCACAAAAGGAAACAACGCATGTACAGCGAGTATTTCATTTCCCTGATCGCCGGCTTGTCGCTGTCCGCCACGGCCCAGGCCGCCGACAAGATGGGCGCCGACGTTTTCAATTCCGCTTGCGCCGCCTGTCACACCACCGGCGCCGCCGGCGCGCCGAAGTTCGGCGACAAAACGGCCTGGGGCAAGCGCAACGAACAGGGCCTCGCGGTCCTGATCAAGTCCGCCATCAAAGGTAAGAAGATCATGCCGGCCAAGGGCGGCCACCCCGACCTGTCCGATCTGGAAGTCGCCCGCGCCGTGGTGCACATGGCCAATGCCGGCGGCGGCACGTTCAAGGAACCGAAATCCGCCGAAATCGCCAAGGCACTCAAATAAGCCGGGGGCGGGTTGGACGCCCGCTTTTGCACGGCATTAGCGCACCCACCCGAGAAGAACCCGCCCACGCACGGAGACCACCATGCCTCAGTCCACCGCACCCCATGTCGAACCTTTGCCTACCCGCCTGCCCACGATCCACCAGGTTCCTCTGCTGGCCTGCCTGGCCTGGCTGCGCTCAGGGTGGGCCGATTTACGCGCGGCCTGGGCGGTTTCCCTGGCCCACGGCGTGTTGTTCGCCGGCCTGGGCTGGCTGTTGGTGACGCACGGCTGGGGCGACTTCCATTGGGCACTGACCTTCACCTCGGGCTTTCTCATCGTGGCGCCCGTGCTGGCCACCTGTTTTTATGCCCTCTCGCGGTCGCGAGAGAAAGGTGAGCCCCTGGTTTCGCTGTCCCGGCCGTTTTACCTACTGCGCGACAACGCCTGATCTTTGGGCCTGTTCGTGGTAATGCTGGCCATGCTGTTCAGCCTGTGGGAGCGGGTTACCGCCATCGCCGTGGCCATGACTCTCAAGACCGACGTGTATGCCTACGGCCACAAACAGGTCTTTTCCTACACGGCCAGCATCCTGAATGACCGCAACCACCTACCGGTGGTAATCGCCTTCTTCGCGGTGGGCGCCCTGTTCGCCCTGGCCGCCTTCGCGCTGACCGCCGTCGCCCTGCCGATGATCGTGGACCGCCAGGTGGACCCGGTCACGGCGCTGCTCACCAGTTTGTCCGCCGCGCGCCGCAACCCCCTGCCCATGCTGCTCTGGGCCGCCGTCATCGCTCTGCTGGTGAGTGTGGGCTACCTCACCGCCTTCATCGGCCTGATCGTCCTCTTCCCGCTGCTCGGGCACGCCACCTGGCACGCCTACCGGGGATTGGTGGAACCGGCTTGACTACAACGCCATTCTCTACAGGTTTCGGAAGTATTCCAGCGCCTCGGCCAGGCTCCCCACGCCGCTCACCCGCATCCCCGCGATCTTGCCACGGGGCAGGTTGGCTTTCGGGCACAGAGCCTCGGTGAAGCCAAGTTTGGCGGCTTCTTTCAGGCGTTCCTGGCCACGCTGCACCGGACGGATTTCGCCGGCCAGGCCGATTTCACCGAACACCGCGAGATGGTGCGGAATCGATTTGTTTTTCAGCGAGGAGACCACGGCCATCGCCACCGCCAGGTCCACCGCCGGTTCCGTGATCTTGACCCCGCCCACGGCGTTGACGAACACATCCTGGTCGTAGCAGGCAATGCCACCGTGGCGGTGCAAGACCGCCAGGAGCATGGCCAGGCGGTTGCCGTCCAGGCCCACCGTCAGGCGGCGCGGGCTGGGGCTGTGAGTGGCGTCGAGCAGGGCCTGGATTTCCACCAGCAAGGGACGGGTGCCTTCCAGCGCCACCACCACGCAGGAGCCGGGCGCCTCGCGTTCGTCACGGTTGAGGAACAGGGCGGAAGGATTGTTCACCCCCTTGAGACCCTTGTCGGTCATGGCGAACACGCCCAACTCGTTGACCGCGCCGTAACGGTTTTTGAAGGCGCGGATGAGGCGGAAGCTGGAGCCGGTGTCGCCCTCGAAATACAGCACGGTATCGACGATATGTTCCAGCACGCGCGGGCCGGCCAGGGTGCCTTCCTTGGTGACATGGCCGACCAGGAAGAGGGTAATGCCGGCCTGCTTGGCGTGGCGCGTGAGCTCCTGCGCGCATTCGCGCACCTGGGCCACGCTGCCCGGTGCGGATTGCAGTTGTTCGGTGTAGACGGTCTGAATCGAGTCGATCACCGCGATCTGCGGCTGCTCGGCTTTCAGGGTGGCGAAAATGGATTCCAGGCGGATTTCGGTGAGCAGCGGAATGTCCGCGCTCAACCCTAAGCGGCGGCTGCGCAGGGCGATCTGAGCGGCGGATTCCTCGCCGCTGACATAGAGCGTTTTCGCGCGTGTGCTGATTGCCGCCAAAGCCTGCAACAACAGAGTGGATTTGCCAATGCCGGGGTCGCCGCCGATCAGCACCACGCCGCCACCGACCAGGCCGCCGCCAAGGACGCGGTCAAACTCGGGCAACCCCGTCGCCAGGCGCGGGGTTTCCACCGCCTGAACGGCGGACAGGCGCACCACCTGGCTGCTGGCGGCAAGCGCCTGAAAGCGGCTGGATTTGCTTTCCTGGAGGGATTCGGCGAGGGTGTTCCAGGCCAGGCAATGCGGACATTGCCCCTGCCATTTGCCGGTCTGGCCGCCGCACTGGGAACAGACATAAGTCGTATTGATTTTTGCCATGACGCGTTATAGCGGCCTCACAGCCTGGCGGCAACGTCCTTGCCCAAGGTCAAGGAGACGCCGCCGTTAGCGGACCAGTATTAAAATGCTTATTTTTTTAGACCTGAACCATGACTTCGATCTCCCGCTTTCTCTCCTCCGACCATGCCCACTGTGACGATCGCTTTGCCGAGTCGGAAAACGCCGTGGCGGCAAAAGACTGGGCGCGCGCCGAGGGCGCCCTCCAGCATTTCCTGGATGGCATGAAGCACCACTTCGCCATGGAAGAAGAGGTGCTTTTCCCGGCTTTCGAGGCCCATACCGGCATGAGTGGGGGCCCCACGCAAGTGATGCGCGGAGAACATCGGCAAATGAATGAGGTTTTCGCCGCCCTGCGGGACGCCCTGGCACGCCAGGATGGCAACGGCTATCTTGGCCTCTCGGAAACCCTGCTCATGCTCATGCGCCAGCACAACATGAAGGAGGAGAACATGCTTTATCCGATGGCGGACCAGGCGCTGGCGGATGAGCGGGATGCCTTGCTGGCACGCATGGAGGCGACCGCACCCTGAGCGCGGGCAAATGAACCGGGAGGTGCTGGTTGATGGCCGTGGGCTATTACCGCCGGAGCCGATGGAGAGGGTGCTGATGGCGTTGGACCTACTGCGGCCGGGCCAGCACGTCCGTTTTCTGCTGCACCGCGAGCCGTATCCGCTTTATGGCATCCTGGAAAATAGGGGCTACACCCACCACACCCACCTCCTCCCGGAAGGTGACTACGAAATTTTGATCAAACCTCGCGCGATAAGCCGCTGATGCTTGGCCCCGGTCTTTCCCTGGAACAGGCGCCGCCCTTCTCCGTTCCCCTGCGTTTTTTCCTCACCGCGCCCCTGTTTCTCATCGCGGCCGGGCTGGGTGCCGCGCTGTTTCCGGACTGGACCGCCGCGCCTCTGATCCCCGCCACCCTGGCACTCACTCATCTGCTGACCCTGGGCTTTCTCGGCATGGCCATGTTGGGGGCGATGAGCCAGATGCTGCCAGTGGTGGCCGGCGCGCCGCTGCCTGGCGTGCGCGGGGTCGCGTGGGTGAGCCATCTCGGTTTGTTGCTGGGGACGCCGCTCCTGGCGCTGGGCCTGTATGGCGGCCAGACGGTATGGCTCGCGGTCGGATCCATTCTGCTCGGCCTGGGCCTGCTGGTGTTTCTTGGCGCGGTCGGGTTAGCCCTGATGCGCGCACAAGCCAGCGACACCACGCAAGCCATGCGCCTGGCAGCCTTTACCCTGGTGGTAACGCTGTTCCTGGGATTGGGCATGGCGAGTTGGCTGATTGGCTTTTGGATGCCGGAAACGCCGCTGGACTGGCTAGCCAGCCATGTGCTGTGGGGCCTGGGCGGCTGGGTCGGGATATTGGTGATGGGCTCGGCCTGGCAAGTGGTGCCGATGCTGCAACTCACGCCTCCCTACCCGCCCCGGCTGACCCGCTGGCTGTGGCGGGCCATGCTGCTCGCCCTGCCGCTGGCCACGCTGCCACCGGGCCCCTGGAACCGCGCGGGACAAGGGCTGGCAGCCCTGGCGCTGATCACCTTTGCCGTCACCACGCTACGCCTGCAAGGCCAGAGAAAACGCAAACTGGCCGACGTGACCCTGGATTTCTGGCGTATCGGCATGGTTTGCCTGATCGCCGCCGCGCTACTCGCGATTGGACACTCGCTGCAGGTGCTGCCGGATACCGGGATCTTGCTTGCGGGACTGCTGTTTCTGATCGGCTTCGCGGTGTCGGTAGTCACCGGCATGCTCTACAAGATCGTGCCCTTTCTCGCCTGGTTCCACCTCCAGGCGCGGGCGGGTTTCAAACCGGGCCAGCCCAACATGCGCGATTACCTGCCGGAAGCGCGCGCGCGCGGCCAGTTCCGCTTGCACCTGGCCGCTCTCCTCTGCCTGCTGGCCGCGCCCTTCTTGCCCCCGCTCGCCCTCCCCGGCGGCCTTCTGCTGACGGCTTCCGCCGCCTGGCTGGGCTGGAATCTGCGGCGGGCGGTACGCCTCTACCAACAGGCGAGCGCGGCTGGCTGCTAGGGGCTTGAGGGCTTATCATGGCAAGCCACCGCCGGTTGACCTACCAACTTCCCAAATCTTGCACATGACAACCCTGAAATGCGTGGATGACTTCTGCTTCCGCCTCGGCAACAAGGAACTGGTGCCGATCATGATCGGCGGCATGGGGGTGGATATCTCCACGGTCGAGCTGGCCCTGGAAGCCGCGCGCCTGGGCGGTGTCGGCCATATTTCGGATGCAATGGTGCCCACCGTCATCGACCGCCATCTCAAGACCCACTACACCAAGGACAAGCTTAAACAGTACAAGTCCAACGTGACCAACCTGGCCGACAAAACCACGGTCAAGTTCCACCTGGGCGAACTGGAAGAAGCCACCCGCCTGCATGTGCGCCGGGCGATGGACAGCAAGCGGGGCGACGGTCTGGTATTCATCAACTGCATGGAAAAACTCACCATGAACGCGCCTCGGGAGACGATCAAAGTGAGACTCTCCGCCGCGCTGGATGCGGGCATCGACGGCATTACCCTGGCCGCCGGCCTGCATCTGGGTTCCTTCGGCATGATCGAAGACCACCCGCGTTTCCGCGACGCCAAACTGGGCATCATCGTCTCCAGCCTGCGCGCCTTGCAGCTTTTCATTCGCAAGAACGTCCGCAGCAAACGCCTGCCCGACTATGTGGTGGTGGAAGGCCCCCTGGCCGGTGGCCACTTGGGCTTCGGCATGGACTGGGCGGACTATGACCTGGCCAGCATCCTCGCCGAAATCCAGGCCTGGCTGAAAGCCGAACAACTCGACATCCCCCTGATCGCGGCTGGCGGTATCTTCACCGGCAGCGACGCCACCATTTTCCTGGAGGCCGGCGCCGCCGCCGTGCAAGTAGCCACCCGCTTCACCGTCACCCACGAATGCGGCCTGCCCGACCCGATCAAGCAGGAGTACTACAAGGCCAACGAGGACGACATCGTGGTCAACACCATCTCGCCCACCGGCTATCCGATGCGCATGATCAAGAGCAGCCCGGCCATCGGCGCCGGCACCCATCCCAATTGCGAATCGTTCGGTTATCTGCTCGACGCCAACGGCCGCTGTGCCTACATCGACGCCTACAACCGCGAAGTGGCCGCCGCAGCCGCCAATCCAGCCGGTGGAAAGAAGATCAAGGTCTACGACAAAACCTGCCTGTGCACCCACATGCGCGACTTCGACCTGTGGACCTGCGGCCACACCACCTATCGGCTCAAGGATACCTCGGTAAAACAGGAAGACGGCAACTACGCTCTGCTCTCCGCCGAACATGTGTTTCATGACTACCAGTTCAGCAAGAACAACGAGATCAAGCTTCCCGGCTGATTGGCCGTTTTGTAGCGCCATGACTTCATCCCAAACGCCGACCATCGACGGCAACGAAGCCGCCGCGCGCATCGCCTACCTGTGCAACGAAGTCATCGCCATCTATCCCATCACCCCCGCCTCCAGCATGGGCGAATGGGCGGACGAATGGGCGTCGCGAGGCCAGCCTAACCTGTGGGGCGCGACACCGAAGATCATCGAAATGCAGTCCGAAGCGGGCGCGGCCGGGGCCTTGCACGGCGCGCTCAGCGCGGGCGCCCTGGCAACCAGTTTCACTTCCAGCCAGGGTCTGCTGTTGATGATCCCCAACCTGTACAAGATCGCCGGGGAATTGACGCCTTTCGTGTTGCATGTAGCGTCGCGAACCGTCGCCACCCATGCGCTGTCCATTTTCGGCGACCACTCTGATGTAATGGCCTGCCGTGGCACCGGGTTTTCCTTGCTCGCCGCCGGCAGCGTCCAGGAAGCACACGACTTCGCCCTGATCGCCCAGGCCGCCAGCCTGGCCGGACGCATTCCGATGCTGCATTTCTTCGACGGCTTCCGCACCTCGCATGAGGTCGCCAAGATCGTCGAAGTGGAACGTGACACGGTTCGCGTGATGATCAACGACGAGCACGTGGCCGCCCACCGCGCCCGCGCCCTGTCGCCGGAACACCCGGTACTGCGCGGTACCTCGCAGAACCCGGATGTGTTCTTCCAGTCGCGCGAGCGCGCCAATCCCTACTACGACGCCTTCCCCGGCCTTGTTCAGGAAGCATTCGACCATTTCGCCGGCCTCACCGGGCGCCAGTACAAGCTGTTCGACTATGTCGGCGCTCATGACGCCGAACGGGTCATCGTGCTCATGGGTTCCGGCGCGGAAACCGTGCACGAAACCGTCAACCACCTCACTGCGCGCAACGAGAAAGTCGGCGTCCTCAAAGTGCGCCTGTACCGCCCGTTCGACCCCGCCGCCCTGATCGCGGCGATCCCGGAATTTACCCGCGCCATTGCCGTACTGGACCGCTGCAAGGAACCGGGCGCCGATGGCGAACCGCTGTACAAGGATGTGCTGGGCGCGTTCGCCAACGCGGCGGCCGACGGCTTGCGCGCCATGCCGCGCATCCTCGGCGGGCGCTACGGCCTGGCCTCCAAGGAATTCACGCCGGGCATGGTGAAAGCGGTGTTCGATGAACTGGCGCAGGCGCTACCAAAACGCCAATTCACCCTCGGCATCCACGACGACCTCACCCACCTCTCCCTGCCCTGGGACGAGTCCTTCCGCACCGATGCCGCGCGCGCCCTGCGCCACGCCGTGTTCTGGGGTCTGGGCGCGGATGGCACCGTGTCGGCCAACAAGAACTCGATCAAGATCATCGGCGAAGACACCCCCCTCAACGCCCAGGGCTATTTCGTCTACGACTCCAAGAAATCCGGCGCGGTCACCGTCTCGCATCTCCGTTTCGGCGAAGCGCCGATCCGCTCCGCCTATCTGGTGGGTGATAACGACGCCGGCTTCGTCGCTTGCCACCAGACCGTGTTCACCGAGCGCTACGACGTGCTGAAACAGGCACGGCCGGGCGGCGTATTCCTGCTCAACACCGCCGCCACGCCGGAAACCGCGCTGGACAGCCTGCCGGAAAACCTGCGCCGCGAGATCGTCGACAAGGAACTCGCGTTCTGGGTGATCGACGCCTACCGGGTGGCAGCAGACGCGGAAATGGGCCGCCGCATCAACACCATCATGCAGACCTGCTTCTTCGCCATCTCCGGCATCCTGCCACGCGAGCAGGCCATCACCGCGATCAAGAAAGCGGTGGAAAAAACCTACGGCACGAAAAGCAAACGCCTGGTGGAACTGAACCACCGGGCGATCGACATGACCCTGGCGCATCTGCACCAAGTCGATGTAGCGCAGGCGTCCTCGCCTGCACTTGGCGTTGAATGCAGGCGAGACGCCTGCGCTACAAATGACGCCGGTCAGCCCTCCCAGCCTCCCGCCTTCATCCGCGACGTCACCCTGCCTCTCTACGCCGGCCTGGGCGATCGTTTGCCGGTGTCGGCGATGCCGGCGGATGGCACCTGGCCGGTGGGGACGGCGAAATACGAGAAGCGCGGCATCGCCCTGGAAATCCCGGTGTGGGATGCGGCGCTGTGCACCCAGTGTGGCAAATGCGTATTCGTCTGCCCGCATTCCGCCATCCGCGCCCGTGTCTTCCCGGCTGATGCGGCGGCTGATGCGCCGTTAACCTTCAAGCACGTTCCGGCAAAGAGCAAGGATTACCCGGTCGGCACCCAGATCAGCTATCAGGTAGCGCCGGAAGACTGCACCGGCTGCGGCGATTGCGTGGAAGCCTGCCCGATCCACGACAAATCCAACGTCTCCCACAAGGCGCTGAACATGGCCGAACTGGTTGCCAACAACAGCCCCAACAACAGCCCATTGCGCGCCCAGGAGCGCGAGAACTTCTCCTTCTTTCTGAACCTGCCCGAATTCGACCGCGACGCCGTCAAGCACACCACCATTCCCGGCTCGATGCTGCTCGACCCGCTGTTCGAGTTTTCCGGCGCCTGCGCCGGCTGCGGCGAGACGCCCTACATTCGCCTCGCCACCCAGTTGTTCGGCGACCGCATGTTGATCGCCAACGCCACCGGCTGTTCCTCCATCTATGGTGGCAATTTGCCCACCACCCCCTATACGACCCATGCCGATGGGCGCGGCCCGGCCTGGTCCAACTCCCTGTTCGAGGACAACGCCGAATTCGGCCTGGGGATGCGCCTGGCGGCCGATCAGTTGATGGGCCACGCGCAAACCCTGGTGCAGGAACTGGCCGGCGACATCGGCGGCGATCTCGCTGAAGCCCTGGTCAACGCGGAACAGCGCGAGGAAACCGGCATCCGCGCGCAACGGCAGCGGGTGGCGACGCTGCTGGAGAGACTCGAAGGTTCGACCCAGCCGCGCGCCCGTGAACTGGCTACCCTGGCCGAATGGCTGATCCGCCGCTCGGTGTGGATCATCGGCGGCGACGGCTGGGCCTATGACATCGGCTACGGCGGCCTCGACCATGTGCTCACCTTGCCCTGGGACGTCAACATTCTGGTGCTGGATACCGAGGTGTATTCCAACACCGGCGGCCAGACCTCGAAAGCCACACCGATCGGCGCGGTCGCCAAATTTTCGGCTGGCGGCAAGGCCACGGCCAAGAAGGATCTGGTCAAGCTCGCCGCGGATTACGGCCACGTCTATGTCGCCAGCGTCGCCTATGGCGCCAAGGACACCCAGACCCTGCGCGCGTTCATCGAGGCCGAGTCTTACCTCGGCCCTTCGCTGATCGTCGCCTACAGCCCCTGCATCGCCCATGGTTATGACTTGCAGTACAACGGACGGCAACAGGAGGCGGCGGTAAAAAGCGGGCACTGGCCGCTGATCCGCTTCGATCCGCGCCTGGAAGCGTCCGCCGGCAACCCCTGGAAGCTCGATTCCGCCGCGCCCACTCAGCCGATCCGCGAGTTCATGGAAAGTGAGACCCGCTTCGCCATGCTCTCCCGCAGCCACCCGGAAGCCGCCGAACACTTCATGGCGGAAGCCCAATCGATCGCCGATCGCCGCTACCAGAGCTATCTGGCGCTGGCGCGGCAAGGCGAACCCAAAACAGGAAGCTGACCACCATGCTCGACCTCTCCACCTCCTACCTGGGGCTGAAGTTGAAGAACCCGCTGGTTCCCTCTTCCTCGCCCCTGTCGAAACACCTGGATACGGCGCTGCGGCTGGAAGATGCCGGGGCGGCGGCACTGGTCATGCACTCGCTGTTCGAGGAGCAATTGCACGCCGAAGCGAAAATGGCCGATCGCTTCCTGCTCAATTCAGGCATCGGCCACGGCGAAGCAGAGGGTTTCCTGCCCGACCACGGCGGCGACAAGAGCATGCTTGACCACTATCTTGAGCATCTGGCCAAACTGAAATCGCGCTTGAGCATTCCCGTCATCGCCAGCCTCAACGGCGTCTCGCTGTCCGGCTGGGTCGATCTCGGCCGGGAATTGCAACAGGCCGGCGCGGACGCCCTGGAACTCAACGTCTATCACGTCGCCGCCGATGCCAACTTCTCCGGGGAATCAGTGGAAGCGCGCTATGTCAGCCTGCTCTCTGAACTGCATGGGGGGGTGAATCTGCCCATCGCCATGAAACTGTCACCGTTCTTTTCCTCGTTGCCGCACCTGATCAAGCAACTGGAACGGGCGGGCGCGCGCGGCGTATCGCTGTTCAACCGCTTTTACCAGCCGGACATCGACCTGGACAGCCTGAGGATGGTGGACTGTCTACATCTGTCCACGCCGGATGAAGCCCTGTTGCGAATCCGCTGGATCGCCATCCTGCACGGCCGTACCCGCCTCACCCTGGCGGCCAGCGGCGGCGTGCACAGCCATGAAGAAGCCATGAAACTCCTGTTGGCCGGCGCCGACGTGGTGCATCTGGCTTCCTGCCTGCTGCTACATGGACCGGGAAGGCTCGGGCAAATCCTCGCCGACATGGAAAAATGGATGAGCGAGCGCGAATACACCTCGGTCGCCCAACTCAAGGGCAGCATGAGCCAGAAAAACCTGCCCGATCCCGACGCCGTCGAGCGCGCCAGTTATATTCGTGTGCTGGACAGCTACGGTCCCGCGCGCGGCGTCCGCTCCTGACCCCTTTTTTAACCCCCACTGTGACCAGAGAAATGATCGAGAACCCTGAATGTTTCAACCGCGCCATCGCGCTGTTCGATGCCGCCAATGGCGAAGACCCCAATCAAGATGAAGGCCAGCCGAAAGAACTGCTCTACGCGCAGCGCATGACGGAAATGCTCCATCGCTTCGCCCCGGACGCCCCGGAAGCCGCGCAACTGGCGGTGCGCGCGCAGCACATCAAGCGCTGGACGGTGCCGCGCGACAGCTACCCGATGACCAAGGAGGGCTACTTCGCCTGGCGCACCGGGCTGTACAAATTCCACGCCGACACGGCCGGTGAGCTGATGCGCCAGGCCGGCTACGGCGACGCGATGATCGAGCGTGTCAAAAAAGCGGTGGGCAAGCGAGCGCTCAAGGTCAATCCAGATACGCAACAAATGGAAGATACCGCCGACCTCGTTTTCATCGAGTACTACATGCTCGGTTTCGCTGCCGGCAAGCCTGACTACAACGAGGAAAAATGGCTGGAGATCATCCGCAAGACCTGGAAAAAGATGTCTGAAACCGCCCACACCTTCGCCCTGTCTGGCCAGCTCAAATTGCCGGAGCCCCTGCTGCCGCTGATCACCAAGGCGATCAGCGGATAGGTCGGATTAGCCACTTTATCGCGTAATCCGACATTCACAGGCACAACAGCGGACGCTCCTGATCAGCCGTTTATCCTCGGACAAGGCACAAGGTCACCCGCCTCGCATCAGTCAATTCGTGCTCCTCGTAGTCGCGCTGGATCTGCGCGTGGTAATGCGATGAGAACAACAGAGAGAGGTTGTGGAGGAACTCGCGGACCTCTACAGCAGCTGCATCGGACAGGTTTGGCAGGTAGATTT
>Ga0210033_1001469_pt1 | contig 21505 bp, 18 predicted proteins | sample CryGeymeta201501_FD_185465 | JGI IMG/M metagenome (GOLD analysis project Ga0210033, IMG submission 185465) | Groundwater microbial communities from Crystal Geyser aquifers in Utah, USA - Crystal Geyser metaG 2015-01 (SPAdes) (version 2) | ecosystem: Environmental > Aquatic > Deep subsurface >... | reverse complement strand
ATGCGCTCCGCCAGGCTGCGCCATGTGGGTGCTTGCGCGGAAGATGTCGATTACCGCGCGCGGCGCGGCCTCGACAAGGCGCTGTTCCAAAGCTTGCTTGCGAACAAATGGATCACCGACAAGCGCAACCTGATCATCACCGGCCCCTGTGGGGTCGGCAAGACCTGGCTCGGCTGCGCGCTGGCGCAAGCGGCCTGTCGTGACGGCGTGACCGTGGTTTACAAGCGGATGCCGCGCCTCTTCGAAGAGCTCGAACTGACCCACGGCGACGGCCGCTTCCCGCGGCTCTTCCGCAGCATCACGAAAGCCCAACTGCTGATCCTCGACGACTGGGGGCCGGACCGGCTGACGGCGACGCAGCGCCGCGATCTGATGGAGATCGTCGAAGAGCGCTATGGCCGTGGCTCAACCATGATCACCAGCCAGTTGCCGATCTCCGCATGGCACGACGTCATCGGCGAGCCGACCTTCGCGGATGCCATCCTCGACCGCATCGTTCACAACGCCTACCGCCTCGATCTCGAGGGGCAGTCCATGCGCAGAGCCATCGCCAAAAAGGATGACGAAATCGCCCAAACCTGATACTGGAAAACTCATGCCTCACGGCAACACGTCACAGGTGGCCGAATGTATCGGAACAGGTGGCCGGATGTTGTCGGAATCGGTGGCCGAGTGTTCCGGAATACGCAGGCAGGAGGGGGTCGGCGTTGCGCTTACGAAAAAACCGTCGCAGTCGTCTCAGAAAATCAAGTCTATCCACTCTCGGCTAACAACTTTTTACCGCCCCGTCAACTTTCAACCATATCTCCCCCGAAGCAGAGCCTGATCAAGCGGCGGCGGATCCAAAATCGGGCATAACTCGGCAGAACTTAACACCGGGTCGAGTTGCGCTGTGCTTGGGTCATCTCGGTAGTCAAGGCAAGGCCAAGGAGACCCACGGGGCCCATGTCAGGCGACAACTCAAACAGGGCGATATCGCGCCAGAACTCGTCCAGAATCCCCAGCAGGGCTTGCCGGTTCGACAGAATCAACTCTTCGCGCAGTACAGTATAGGCGCGGCGGCGGGTTTCGGCGTCGATATCGGTCGTCAGCGCTTCAAGCGTCGCGCGATAGGACAGAATCAAAGTGCATTGCATCTGAAATTTGGCGGTAATCTGCCCGGTGAGGACCGAGATCTGTTGTCGCAACCGCTCATTGGTGCCACCTTCGGCGCGGTTCAACTCGTTCAACGTCAGGATGTTCAAGCGATGCGAGGCAATGTCGCGAGCGGTGTCGTTTAACGACTGAACAAACACGGCACCGGCCAGCAACGATGCGTTTGCCGATTGCTCGATCGCTGTGTCCGTGACGGCGCGCTGCTGGCGGATATCCATTTGCAGATCGACCAAGGCCTGTTGGCGTCTGGTATCGATCTCGCTCGCGATCAGGTTGGCAAGGCGGCTCAGAGGATCGATGCGCGCGCCATTGGTCTGCTCAATCCCCCGCTGACGCGCGCCTGCCGCTTCGACCCAGCGATTTTGAATTTTCAGAAGCCGGGAATCCGAACTGCTGACCTGGGTCGAGATCACAAAGCGCAGGCCGAACGCCTCGCCCCGCCTTGGCGCTCCTGTGTCAGGATCGTAGGGGCCGTATTCCACCCGTTTGGCACTGTAGACCTGATCGGGGCTGGAGAAGCTCGATCCACCCCGCGTTACGAGACCACCCGCTTGCCCATGAAACCGTCCCAGGACATTCAAGCGAAAGGGCTCCAGCATCAGCTCCTCGACATTGCCGTAAACATCGTAGAGGCCAAGCGGATTTGCCTTCCGCAGCCCGATGGGCATGATGTGCCCATTGCCTGAGCCTGGTGCCTCAATAAAACCGAAATCGGGCAGGGAGCCCTCGTCAAAAAATACGCGAGCGGGAAACAGTGTTGGGTCAATGGCCGCGCCGCCTCGCGTGGCATACTCCCATTCGGCCTCGGTGGGCAGGCGCAGGAAAGACGGCGCGTCGTCGCGCCGTGGTAGGGCGTCTGACGCATTTTCGTGCAGCCAACTCGTGTAGACTTGGCCCAGATTGACGGCATCGAACCAGGACAGGTTGCCCTTGGCCAACCGGTCAGGCCGTCCGGGTTGGCTACAATCGCCTTGCAGTACCCGAAATTGCCCCTCGGTGAGTTCATACCGCGCAATGTAATAATGGCTGCCTTCGGTGGCATCACTCTCAAACGGGCCGCGCAGATAGTCCTGGCGCAAGTAGTCGGAATAACCGGTTGAATCATCGCTGACCCCAAGTCGGATCTGGCGGTCAGCCAAGGGGTCGGTCTTGTCGAGCGGCACCTCGACACGCTGAAACGCCATTGCGGCCCCACAGGGCATGGGCAACAGCAGATCGGCGGGCTGCGAGTCGTCGCTGACTGCGGCGGGATCGACCAGTTCAAGCTGCCACGCGTCATTCTCGAGCGATTGCGCTTGGGAGGTGACAGGCAGAATGCCGCAGATAATCAGCGCCGCAGCGAAACAGTTCATTGATCGGTATCCCCCTATTGGCCTTCGCGCAGTACGCTTGCCGGATCAAGCCGCATTGTTGCCCATGCCGCTGCGCCTGCTGCAGAAACCGTCAGAAGCATCACGCCAAGGGCAATCGCGGCGATATCGATCAGGCTGAGAACCACTATCGGCGCATCTCCTGGCAGACCGGCACCGAAAAGCGCGTCGAGCAGGATTGCGCCGCCAAAGAAGATCGGAAAGGCCAAGGCTAGGCTCAAGACTCCTGTCAGTAGGGCTTGCAACACCGGGATGATGGCCAGCCACCACGGCGGCAGGCCCAGCATCGCCACGCTGGCAAGGCTGACCCGTTTGCGCATCACATCGGCATAAGACCCGGCAATCAGTGCGGCCGAGAGGCCAAGAGCGGCCAGGGACGCGGTGATGCCCAGCACGAGGTTGAGGTTGCGCGACAAGCCGTACAGCGCTTCGATCTGCGCCGAACTGCCTCGCGTCGCCACGTCCAGGGTCGCTCCAAGGCGCGATTCCAGCACGACGACGCTTTGCAAATCGCGAGCATAGACGCGCACTCCCTCGAACGAAGGGACCCGCTGATCGAGCGGCTCACCCGTTTCGAGCCCCAGTTCTGGCAGCGCGTAGCCCTCGTAAAGAGCTTCGAACGCGTCCACGATGTCGAATGGTGCAAGGACGGCCATCCCGTCGATACGGCTGACGGGCACAAGAGCGACGACCGTGACATCGAGGTTGAGGTTGCCATTGCGCTCGCCTCTTTCAAACTGGCCGGTCAGCGAGACGGTATCGCCGATGCTTGCACCGACCCTGTCCGCAGCGAGGGCGCTCAGCGCCACGTCGCGCGGTCCCAGATCAGTTCCGTCGGGCAAGTTCGGATCGCCGGGCCCACTTGGGGACAGCGTCGCCCCGGCCACGAACCGGGCACCAGGGCGAAAGAGGTTTACCTCGTCGAAGGCCGAGCGGGCGCGTGGGGCCACGAACGTCACTTCGGGCCAGGAACCGACTTCTTCGACTTGTGCGTGTGTGAAAGTCTTGTTGCCTACGGTGTCGATCTGCAAGACGGAAGGGTTGCTCAAGAGGTCGCCCAACAGCGCGTTGGTCACGCCGTTCTTGACCCCGTAGAGTACCATCATCGGCACCAGCACCCCGATAAGAATTGCCACATTGCAAAACAGAAAGAATCGGTCGCGCAGCATGTCGCGCGCGGCCAGTCGCAGTGAAAGGGACAGGCCGTTCATGCAATTACCTCGGTGCTGAGCTCACTGACAACGCCACCTGCGCCGTCGGCTTTCACGTTCAGATGCAGACGGGGAAGGCGGAACTTCCTGATACGATCCACCTCGTGCGAAGACAGAATCACACCGCAATCCGTTTCCTGCGCCATCGCCAATAGCAAGTGGAGCACGCGGTCTGACTTGACCGGGTCAAGCGAGGCGGTCGGTTCGTCGGCAACCACGAAGGCAGGCCTGTGAGACAGGGCTCGGGCAATTGCCACTCGCTGGCGCTGACCGACGGAAAGCTGGCCGGGGAACATTGCGGCTTGCGGTGTCAGATCGAGTGCGCCAAGCAATCTTGCAACATGTTCTTCATCGCGCTTGTCAGTCAACAACTGTGGCAGGATCACGTTCTGGCGCACATTGAGATAGGGCAAAAGCCCGCCAGTTTGTGGAACAAAACCAAAGAGACGTCCGCGCATCTTGGCTAGCGCAGCACTGCGTATCCCCCTCGACCACAGGGCGGCCAGATCGCAGAGGTGCCCATGCGCGTCGGTCCAGGTGTAGATCGAGCCCGAGGCTGTGGCCCGCATCAGGCCCATCATTTCCAGCAGCAGGGTCTTGCCGGCACCACTCTCGCCCGTGAGCGCGACCATTTCGCCAGGAGCCAACGACAGCCCCTCGACCAAGAGACGAAATTTGCCCTCGGGACCCGGCAGGCTAGCCTCGAGGCGGTCGATGTTCAGGCCGTTTCGCGGGCTTTTGGTCATTGTTTCATGGCAGTGTGTCGAAGGGCATGGCAAAGACATGCTCGCCGTCCGGGGCACCGTCAAAAAGCGGGGTCCAGACGCTTGGGTTGCGCAGCCACTTGCCGTATTGCTCATGTTTCTGCCGCAGCCCGTCAATAAAGCTGCGGCGGTTCATGGCGCTGGCTTCCCACCGCTGCGGTGTCATGCGCAGGACCTCGCTTTCATAGGGCAGGTCCAGCAGAAACTCGAGCGACTGACCGAGGTTCTCGAGCGTCGCATCTGCGTTCAGCAGGCGGTCGGGATTTTGTGCCATACGCGCGATCACGTCGCGCACTTGTGAGAAGAAACGCTGGCTGTCTTCCTGCGTCGTCCCTGTTCCCGATAACGCGATCAATTCACCCAAAAGATCAAACATCGTGGCCATTTCGTTTCGCGTGACCAAAAGGCGCGGGGTGATTGCCAGCCGGGCCGGATCTTCGGCGGCTTTTTCCGATACCCATCCCGAGAACATTGAAGGTGCCTGCGTGCCTTGCAGATTGCCCAGATAGGCAAGGCGCAGGGCCAGACCCAGTTCGGTCAACGCTGCGCTGGTCTCTTCGGCTGGCAGGGTCGGGGCTTCGCCCCGAGCGACGCGCACGATATCGGTTAGCGAGGTGACGAGGCTCGTAACTTCGCGGCGCAGCAGATCGGGTGACCGACCGTCGATTCCGTAGTAGTAGGTGTTGCCGTTGAAGCGCGACAGCGCCTGATAGCGCTCCTGCGCGTAGCGGTGCTGACCCTCCCCGCCGGCCGGGGTTCTTAGGTGAAGCGTCATCAAGACTATGTTCTGCCGCTCGGCTTCGGCGCGCAATTCGTCCACCCCGATGGCCGAGCGGGCGTTGACATCGGTAGGCTCTTTCGGACCAGCATCGGTTACCAGAATTACAACGCGCGCGTCGAAGGCATCACCCCCGCTCGCGGTCCAGTCGGTCAGGTCGATGGCGTCCTCGACCCCGGCAAGACTGTCCTCGTTAAAGCCAGGCGAGCTAACCTGCGCAACCTGCGTTGCCGCCCGGATTGTCGCGATCACTGGGGTCTGATCGGCCCGGCGTTGCAGCGGCAACAAGACCTTCGTGCGATACTCAAGGCCCGGTGAGGCGGCAGGATTGTCTCGGAATGCCACGACGCCGAAATTCGTCCGGTCACCAATCTCGGTGCCCTGAATCTGGCGTATGATCGCTTCCACCGCCTCTTGTGTGCTGGCGATAAAGGGCCCCATGGATTTCGTTGTGTCGAATACGAAGACAATGCCGGTGTCGAACTGGCCCATCGCGCCGTGCGTCCCGCTGCTCTCCAGGGAGAGTGGTACCGAGGCCACTTCCAACATCAAGTTAGGCTCATAGGTGCGGGGGTGCAGGCCCTGTTTGAAATCGAGGATCGGCAGCAGGTAGAGGCGCTGGTTGATGTCGATGAATTCGGGCGGCTCGACGGCTACGACGCCAAACTCGGGCGAGGATGTGCCGCGATCCGCCTGACTCAGAATATCTTCCTGAACTTGTGCAATGGTCTCCTGGTTCAGCAACCACTCCAGTTTTTCCTGCGTACGAAAAAAAATCGAGCGTTGTCGCCCGGCAGGATTGGTAAATGCCCCTACGATGTTTTGACGCCATAGAACCACGTCGCGTGCGGGCATCCAGCCCACGGGTGCCTGCGAGACTGACGGGCCGACTTGCACCCAGCCAGGCTGACGCGCCCAGACATAAAGTGGCTGGAAGGCAGGATAGCGGTCTTGCAATGCCCCGTCGGGGGCCGCGTGAAGGGCCGCCCCGGGTCGTGTCAGAACGCGTTGGTAGACCGTTTCGCGCCCCTCGAGCAGCAACGGGTGACCAGTAGTCTGGGCGACGCCAGGCACTACCCCCGTTAGAGTGAGGATCAACACCAAAAGCCGCAGTGCGGTGAAATGTCTTAGCCTATTGGCAGTAGTCATCGAATGCTCCCTGCGATAGCGTGTCTGTCAGACCTTGCAAGCGACCGCAGGTGCCCCGCAATCTGGCGCCTGCTTCGACAGAGCCTGCATTGGCGGCCTGCTTGTAATATTCAGCCGCCAAACCGGGATTGTCCAGAAAGCTGACGCCTAATTGGGTTTCGAACAACGGGTCGGTCATGGCGGCATCGTAGAGGGTGCCAAGCATCAGCCATGCGTTTGAGTCGCTACGCGCTGTGCCCGCCTCAACCAACCGCAGGGCAGTGTCGCCGGTCACGTCCTCGCCGCAGTTTGACAGAGCTGTGGCCAGGTTCACGAATCCGCCGGGCGTCGCAGCCAAACCTGCAAAAGAACAGTCTGCGGTTGGCTGGGTCTGAGGCTGGGGCGAGTCTTCGCCAGCGATCTGTTTTTGCGGCGCTTGGCCCAAAAAGAAAAACGCAGCGGCCATCGACGCGACCAACACGACCAACAATATTCCAAGCAGCCGCAAGGGTAGCTTTGGTCTTTGGTTCGCGTCGATCAGAGGGGGATCGTCCGGCACAATTTCCGTGTCTGCGACCTCCGCTGTAATGTCGTCCGCGCCCCGGTAAGGCTCCTGTTCCACCGTCCGGGATTCGTCTTGCGCAGCTTTCTGGCGTCCAACCAGCCGCTTAGTGTCGAAATCGCCGGCATTCGGACGTGCGATGCCAGATATCCCTCCTCGGAGTGCCGTGCCCACGCGCGGCACCACATTGTCGGGCCAATTCACCGAGAACTCGCGCCCGCCTACAACAATTGTCAGGGGAACAAAATTTTCCAGCTTGTTGACGATCTCGGGGCCAACGCGCACGGTGTCCATATTGGCTTCCTTGACGACGGGGTAAGGACCAAAGGCGTGGCGTGTGGGCTGCCAGTTGCCTTCGCCGACATGGATCAAGTCTCCTTCGCCTTCGGTCGGTGCCAACCACAGCTTCGAGTAGTCGTTCAGTACGGAAACCACTACTGTTTCGCTCTGCATCATTCCCTGAGGCATTTGCAACAAGGCTACGCCGCCGTATTGCGACGTGAGACAGGGAATGATCGTCAACCCATTCATGTTGCTCGCTTCTCACTGGCTAGCGCGGACAGGATTGACCCAAGTCGCACGTTCTGCTCGATATTCAACGAGCCGCTGCCGCAGTCCTTGGCATTGGCGACAAATAAGGCCTCAAGCGCGAAGATCCAGTCTGTCACGTGGTCTTGCGCGGTGGGATACATCTTGGCGGGCAGCGTGTCGGCCGACTCGGCTCTGGGCCGCAGGGTAAAAATCGGTCGTGCAACGCCACTGGCGTCAGCCACGATCGGTCGTGCCGCGTCGGGCATCTCGGCGGCACCGAGCGTGGTTACAAAGTGATTAATATGCTCGGCGCACAGGATTGCAGCAGGCGGGGCCTGTTCGGCGGCGGTCAACCCGAAATTGGTTGCCTCCAGCGATTGGCTCAGAGCTTCGACCATGCGCAAGCGGCGCTGGGCATGGATCAACTCGCCGACCAGATCGGCAAGCGCCACTTCTTCAACACCATAGGTTGCAGACACGCTCGGATTGTCGCGGGTGGATTTCAGCGCGTCGATCCAAAGCTCAAGCGCGGTCCGCGCCTGATATTCCTCCAGGCTAAGGCTGCGTACACCGATATCGACGCTTTGCATGGTCTGCGCCGCATTGATCTCGGTTTCCAGGATGTGGGGTCCGGTGGTGCCCGGGCGGCGCAGACCGCCAGGACGTTTTAGGCCTCCAGCGCCTGCATCGTTGCCTGACGGGCCGGTAGCCGCGGCCCCTGAAGCGCGGATGCGCACAGCGCTGGGAACCCGCGAAATACGCGCTTCGATTTCGTCCTGATCGACCAGCAGGGTGCCTAGGAAGCTCCCAAATCTTTGAGCCATATAGGCTTTCTCGACACCGTCGATGACACGTCCCGCAGCGATGCGCTTTTCCTCGATCCGCGCATGGATGTCGTCCGACACATAATAGTTCGCCACCTCGCGATATGCGTCCTGGATCAGCTTTTCCAGTTGCGCCTGGATCTGGCGCAGCTTGCTGTCGGGTTTGGCCACACGGGTCAGCGCCTCGGTCAGATAAGTCACGCCACCGTCATTGAGCGCCATTGCCGCATCCCATGCTGCCGCCGGGTTCGCGAAATGGGTGTTTACTGCTTCAGCCTTCAAATAACCGGCGCGCAACTCATTTAGCCGAGATTCCTTATCGGTGCGCAGCGCCACCTCGCGCCCATCCTCATAGGTGATGACGCTCTCGGCGGGGTATTTCGGATTGCGCAGCCAAAAACAGTTGGTGAAGGGCCGTTCGTCTCGCCAGTGCGCGACCCAATTGTCCTTGCCCTTGGTAAATTTCTCCAAGAGCGAAGCTTCGATGCGTCGTTGAAACCGCGAAGTCGCCCCGCCATCGGCCCCGCTATCGACCAAGAGTTCGTCGAATTTGGTCAGCACGAAGAACAGCACCGTCTCGACCGAGGACCGCATTGCCGACGAAGCACCATGGGTCATTGCGATCCAGTTTTCAATCAGCCCCGGCAGCGAGACAGTTTCCATGTTGCTGCCCGGTACACAAAGCAACATCGATGTGATTTCCTGGTTTTCAACATATCTATCGAAGAGATAAGCAACTTTTCCACGCAGCAGCAACTCTTGCAGATTAATTTCAACCTTGTCGGGGGCGAGGGTGACCGACAAGGGCAGGTCAAAGCGGTTCCTCGCGCCGGGAAAGTCCAGAAGATCGGTCCTGCCCAAGACCTCGGAAGGTTGGGTGCGCATAGGAAAATGCATCTCGGCAGCGAGCGCACACAGGTCGGCGCGGGCCATCACTGTCTCGTGCCCATCCTCGCCGCGCACTTTCACCGGCGGGCCAACATCAACGCCGCTAAGCCCCTTTAGGGTCTTGACGTCTATGATTGAGGTGTCGCGCGGGATCAGTGCGTCAAGCCCCGCATACACGGTCTCGGCATACGACAGCATAGCAAGCCCGTCGGCCAGGCGGCGATAGAGGTCCGAAAACGGCAGATGTCCGCCCCAAGTGATCTGGAAGAAGGACTGGCGATCGACAGGTGACAGCCGGGGCGCGATTTCTGAGGCATCTTCCCAAAACCCGCGCAACGCAGCCGCATAGGCACTTCGACCAAAAACGCGCTCCACGTATTCACCGATTTCCAGTATGTCTTCTGGCTCCAAGCCCGGCACGATGTTGCCCGCGCGGATTTCAAAGCGTTCCAGATGCGCATTCAGATCGGCAGGCTCGGGCGGAGTTTCCGAACCGTCGCCATCGTTGAAAAAGCTGTTGAGCACGGCACGGATGATATCTGCCTCGCTGAGCAGCGACAGCTTTATGGGAAAGCCAGGCGGGGTCTTGTCGCGTACCATTGTAAAGCGCGTTACAAGCCCGGTGCTTTCGCCCTGACCTTCCGGGTTCACGTCCCGGAGATAGTTCAACTGGCCGGCGGGATCGTCATAGGCTGCAACCAATTCATCATCGGCGGGACGCCCTAGAACCGAGACAAGGAAAGATTTTCCCGCCTGGCTTGGACCGAACACACTGACCGACATCCTTGTGCGGGCAGCCCGTGCAAGTTTGTCTGCTCTCCGTGTAACGCGGCGCAACACCTTCACGTTCGACTTGGCCGAGTTGCCGACCTGCTCACTGTTTTCGGGAGCCTTCACCCATTCGATTGCGGCGCGGCCAAGATCCGCAATCTCTTGACACCGATTGGCCAGCTTTTCCTGCGCACTCATTTCAGCTTGCTCCCTCAGCCCCCAAACACACCGGTGTCGATCCAATATTCACTCGCAAATCCCAAGGTATGAAGGCGAAGGGTCACTTCTTCCTTCTTCCGGCCCTGGCCGGAGCGGTCCACGACTTCTTCAACGCGGAAAGCTTCGCGGGCCTTTTGCGCGGCCAGTGCCGCGGCGGCGTTCATTTCTTCGCCGTCGGGGTCGTCTGGCTCGGCCCGTTCAAGCTTGACCCTCAGGGGCGCGGCCCGGGCTGCGGCCTCGGTGGCGAAATCCAGCAGGTAGAGCGGGGTGCTTGACCACCGCTCCAGCGCCATCTGCCGGGAGCCGATATGATAGGGCGTGTAGAGTTCAAGCTCGGCTTCGCGGTCCTTCGCGGTCGGCTTGTGATCAAGGTCCACGTCGGCAAACAGGATGTTCCTGTCGAGAATCTGACCATTACGCTCCATTACGCCAATATAGCGGGCGGTGGATTTCATCCGGAAGGCCGTCGTATCGACGCGAAAGTTTGGGATGCGGCTTTGACTAAGCGCAATCAGCATCGCGCCTACCGCCACGGTCGATTTGGGATCGCCGATGCGCTGGGTGATGCGGTCGCGGAACGGATACCATGCCCCGGTCTTGTAACTGTGCAACGAAATCAGGCGATGCGGCGGGACGACGAGCAGGTTTTCGATGATCGCCCGCACAGCAGGCAGGCGTGAGGGGCGGCCCGTCAACAGCACCACATCCACCCCCAGATGGTCGATGATCTCGGCCATGTTCGACAGCAATTGGGCAAGGACATCGCGGGCAATCGCGTCGATCTCCTGACGGGTGCAGGAGATGTCGACATCGGCAATCCTGAACGCCACCGCGCCGACGCGCTGGGCGGCTTCCTCAAGGTAAAGCAGAAGATCGTCGGGCACCAGCGGGGCAGTTTCCTCGACCGGGCTCCGACCGGCCAAAGCCCTGTCGAGGGCTTCGCCCGAAGCATCGACAAGTGCGGTCTCGCTATTTTCCAGTTCTGTTCGGGGCAGGCGTAAAATCGTGGAAGCCGACAAGGTAAGGTTGTCAAGAATGCCAAGGCTCTCCGAGGCTTTCAGGATTTCGACTGCGATTGGCATCAGCACCCGCAGTGCAAATTGACGTCTCTTTTGCACCTGCTGCTGGGTCATGCCAGCGCGTGCGTCGAAAAGCTCGGCGATGGTTTCGCGTGTATTGTGCCCACCGGCCGCCTCGATCGCCTTTTGGAATTGCGGCAGAACGATATCGGTGATGATCTTCTCCAACAGATCATCGCCCGCCTTGCGGAATCCTTCGCGGAAGGTCTGAACCGGGCGCAGCATCCGGTTCGCCTCGCCCCAATAGGTGGTGATCATCAGGTCGGTGGTGCCACCGCCAATGTCAATGCAGGCAAGCCGCAGCGACGGGCTGGCGACTGCGGTCGCTTGTGGCCTGTGCATGTTGGGATCGGTAGGGCGCACCCGTGGGCGCCCCTTCAGGGCAAGGAACCGATCAATCTGGCCAGAAAACTTCTGAGTCAGCTCGGAATATAGGTAGACCAGTTGGGTCGAAGACGCCTCGTCCCATTCCACGATCAATTCTGGCGGGTCCGAAATGGTCGAGGCGGTCTTGTCCAGGCCCAGCATTGTCCAGACCAGTGACAAGGCCCCTTCCGCCCGTGACTTGATGATCGCCTGTTCCTGCGCTGTAGTTGCGGTTGGCAGGGTAAGAATGATCCGCTCCAGTTTTCGCGGGCGAGAACTCTCCTTGCGAAGGGCGCGCGAGGCGGGCGAATTCACCTGAATGAGCGCATGTGCAAACAATTCGGCCAGCATCAGCCCGAACAGCGACGAGCGTGAGCATCGCGGCCGCTGCGCGGGTTGTGTCAGCGAAGGTTTGTCCTTGCGCTCGACAATGTCGTAATCGCTGGCCACTTGGCCAAGAATATCGCCGGCTTCGTTCATCAGGCGCAGAGCGGCGAAGATGTTGCTAGGCAGCATGCCGTCCCTTCGATGGTGAAATCGCCAGTCCTGTGTCATCGGATCGCGGTCCCAAAGATAACGTTTGGGGCTCGACAGGCCTGACGCAGTCTCATTGCCCACTTCGCTGGCAACAAGGCGCTGGGCCTCCGGACCGACGCGTACGAAACTGGGCCAAAGAAAATTGGCACCACGCCCGCTGCGCCGGGCAAAGGATTGCTCTCCCATCTGGTGAATGGCGAATTCCACCCGGCTTTCGATCAGGCCGCGATACATAAGTTCGGGCTTAGACAGGTCTCGCACATCAAGCTCGAAAGCATCGCCAATGCCTTGGCTGGTGTCACCCGGCAGACGCTCGGACAGTATCCCGCAGGTCCGGGAATTGCCCACATCGAGTACAAGTTCTACAGGCACCGGCGTGACCGCGTCGCGATCGCTTACGGTATCGGCAAAATGCATTTTTGGCACTGATACGGCAGTGCCGATCAGTCGCAGATATGCCAAGTAGCGCGCCCAATGTTCAAACTGGTGATTCAAACTGCTGGGGTTAACCGGGCGGCCCTTTTCCGCCGTCTTGAAGGCAAGGAACAGATATTCCAACCAAGCTGACACCCATTGCTGATGGTCTAGCACAAGTCCAGTCTCGTCAGTTTCGAGGCGGCGCAGAAACCAGTCCATCTTGGACGGTTCACTGACAAACCGAAATACCTTGCTGCCCTCGGCATCGGCCCTTAGCGGGCCAAGATAGATCGTCCCCTGCTGCCTCGGCATCAGTGTGGTATCGAGCGCCAGCTGAACTCGGTGGGTATAGCCAGTTCTGGCTTCCGGCTCGATCAACTCGACGGTGCGGATTCGTGCCCAGTTTGAAGGGCCGGGATCAAAGCGCACATCATTGCCAATACCGCGTTTAGCTGCTTCCCTTAGCACCGGGACAGGCACCCATTTCGACAGGAATGGCTCCAACGCGCGTTCGTGACTGATTGTGTACAGGTCGTCCTTCGGGTTTGCCGCATTGCGGATCGGATCGTCCAGCGCCGGATCGCCCGTCAATGGCTTCAACTCGCGCTCGATCTGGCCGTCGGCATCAACCATGCCCATTTCGCGCTCGATGAATTCCGCGCGTTTCAACTCCACGGCATCCAGGCGGAACCCGAAATCAAGGATTTGCGTTCCCGAAAACGGAATTAAGGTGATCTCGTCACGCCAGTCTACCAAGGATACAAGATGCGTGTTCATCTGTGACATGCTCACTCCGTAATGGTGATGGTCTGCGTCCACACGCGTCGGGACAAGCTGACATTGCCTGAAAAATTTTGTGTCTCGCCGTTGCGCTGGCGTACCCGCAGTGTAAAGTCTTTCGGTGCCGATGTCCGGTTTTTAAACAGGTGAACGCGGACAATATACTGACCTCGGGGTGGCGCGTCGAAAAAAATGTTCTCGACCGGATCGCGCCGCGCACCGCTGGGTCTAAAATTAGCATCGATGTCCAAACGGCCGCCGCAAACCCGAGGGTGCCGATAATTGACCGTTTGGCCACCGGGGCAGGTAACGTGCAGGTCCAGATCGTCTTTGGCGTCCCAGAACAGCGCGAAGTTCAGATCACCTGTTTGGCCGCCCTGTTCTTGAAGGCGCTGGTCTAGAATGTCAGGTGCCGCGTCGTCTGTCTCGACCTCCGGCTCGGGCGGGGTCAGCATTGGGAGTGGTGGCGCGACAGGCTGACAGGCGCGGTCAAGCACCGCCAGTTCACGTTCAAGCCCGGCAATCTGATCTTCCAAGACCAACCGCTCAGCCCCGAGTGTGCTGGCTTCAACCGCAGGGGCGGGGCAGAAGTAGGCTAGTCGGCCCGGTTCCAGGCCACAGGGCCGGATCATCAGCCACAGGATCAAGGCCAGCAGGATAGCCAGCAGCAGCCAACCCAGAATCAACAACCACGGCCAGATGGGACTGCGCGCCGACACGGAGGCGATGGGGGCGGCACCGCCAAATGTCGTTGCAGGCACCGCTGGGCGCGATGCCGCAGCCATGCCAGTCAGAACGCCACGCACCTGGCGTTCTTCGGCACTGACCCAGCCCCAGTTGATCAGGATCGGTCGGATCGCTCCTGTCTCGGGATCGTGCAGTGCGTAAATCGATTCTTCACTCGGAATCTCAATGGCCTGGGCAAGGGTCTCGCCAAGTTTGCGATCCGTGCTGTCAGCGCTGTCTTTCATCTCGTCCGCAAGGGTGCCGATTTCGCGGGTCATCTGGCCCAAGGTTTCGCGAAGCCCGGTCTGTTCATTCTCGCTGAGCGCTGACATGCGTCGCGGAGTGTCGCCGTCCCCCGCGTACCAGTCAAAACTGTCGCCAAACGCGCTTGGCACGGGCTCCGCGAAGAGCCGCGCGTGATCCTCGCCGAGCCGGATGCGCAAAACATCTGTGATCAGAACATGATTGCGCGCCGCGGCCGCTCCCAGGGCGGTCAGACCAGACGTCGAGGTGGAAGTGAGGAAAACGTCCATGGCCCGGGTCCGCACCTACTCGAATGTTGGAAGCTGAGCGGGGGCTTCGACCACAGGAGCGGCTTCGGGTTCGGGTGCGACCTCAGGTGTCGGGTTTGCGTCTCGTGTCGGCGGCGCAGGTGCGTCGGTGGGCGCTTCGGCCATATCCGCCGCAGGCGTGGGGGCGGGGCGCATGACCTGCGGGCTGCAAGCATCGGATTGCACATTTGGGGTGGCGGCGGTGTCCGCAAGAAATTCAAGCAGATCAGAAGTGGCGAGTGCAAAGTTCAGCGTCCGTAGATTGCCACGCCGCACAAAGGTGTTCACACCAACGACTCTCCCGCACAGGTCGATCAGCGGCCCGCCCGAGTTGCCATTGGACAAAGGCGCTGAATGGACCAGAACATTTGTGTTCGGCGAGAGGGCTTGCTCGGTGGTGATCGTGCCATCCGTAACAGTGAGGTCTGGCACATTGGAAAAATCTCCCCGCTGAATCGCTTGGAACTGTGTATCGGTGGCCAGCACGTCGCCCGGAAAACCGGCGGCAATCACATTGGTCAGTTTCAATGTTGCCGCCGGAAGGTGCAGGGTGACGGCAGGCAAGCTCTGATCGGCGATTTGCAGTAAAGCAAAATCATCTCCTACCTGCTCAAGCGGTCCGGAAGACTTGAGAACTTGCGCCGGTTGCGGGCCATGGAGGTTGGCGTTGATGACGAGTATCTGGCCTTGTCCGTTGGCGGCTGTCTCGACCACATGATGATTGGTCAGGATAAGGCCCTGACCTACGACAAATCCGGTGCCAGTGCTCAGGCTGTTGCCCGAAGCGACCATGACCAACACGGTCTGCTTCTCGATCAGTTGCAGAAGACTTGCGGATGCTAACTCGCCCTGAATGCCTCCGGCCTGTTGCGCAGCGGCGGAACCCGGAACGATTACGCGCTGGGGATTTGGGGGCAACAATCCATCCGGGGCAGCTTGCGACTGGTCGCCGGATGCGTCGCCCGGCGCGGGGTTCTGACCCGGCAGCAGAACTGGCGGCGGCAGCAAACCGTCGAGCGTGCGCCCGCTTGGCACAATCAGTGTGCCGTCGGCGCGACAAACGGAACCAGCAAGCGCTTGCCGAAGCGTATCAAGACGGGTCTGCAGGTCGCGGTTCACCGATTCGGCTAAGGCGGCGGCGCTATTCTCGGAAATCGCTGGCGGCGATTGATCGCGGGGAAACAGCCGGGTTCCCGGCAAGAGCAGCCACAGTAGAACGAGGATGGCGAGCCCCAGAAGCACGACAAGCGGCAACCAGGCCACCAGCGGCAGGCGACCGTTCTGCCCGTTATCGCCGGTGCGTAGCGGCGGGGCTGCAGCGGGCGGGGTTGCGCCCAAAACGGTGCCTGTGCCTTGCCCTGACGCAAGATCCGCAGGGACCGCCGCCCTATAATTGGCAGTAGCTGCCTGAGCCGCGGCTCCGGTGCCACTCGCGACCTGGAAGGCACCAGCATCGCTCATGCCTGCTGCGGCAGCCGCGGGATTGGCGAACGTCGCCGCGATTGGAGCTGCGCCCGAAGTGACACCCAGCGAAGGAGGCAAGCCCGGCGGAGTAGCCAGTGGCAGATATCGTCCTAAGGTTGCAGCGTAATGGCCTGCTAGCGCGGAGGGATCACCACCAAGGCGCGAAGGCCGCATGCCCCAGTTGATAAGCACCGGGCGACCGCCCACGACCAGAACGTCGTTGGCATCCAGTTGCCACAGGGCCGCGCCCAGAATCGGACCGGTTTGTGGATCATCGAGCAGCGGGCGCAGCGGCGCAAGCGTGTCGGACAGGTAAGTCTCCATCGCGCCCCGCGCCGAAACAGGCAGGGCCGACAGTGGGCGTGTGTTGCCCTCGAATTCGCCATACCAGGCAACGCTTGCCGGGGCCGCGTCATTTCCCCGGCTCAGCAGCGGCTCTGCAAACAGCGACGCCGCTTGCGCGCCAACCCTCGCGCGCAGAAGTCGGTGCAGTGACTCATGTTGTTCGAGGATAGGGGAATCTCCGAGCCGGACACAGTTTTCCAGCGCAATTTGCGTCTTTGTCAGAAATTGATGGGCCATCACTGCGTTCCTTGCGAGCGTTGAAAATCCACCGGAAATTCGGCGAGTGGATTGGGACCCTCGGGTTGACGCGATGTGCATTGTGCCTGGCCACCCTCATCGAGGTTGCAGGCAATCGCGCGGCGAAAAATAGTCACGCCGCTTGAGCAGGGCACCGGGGCTTTATCCTCAATCTCAAGTCGGCCATCTTCGGTGAAAACGCCAGTCACACGGCCTTGACATGTGGTGCCGTCGGTGCCTTGCAGCACCTGATTGCCATTACCACCCGAGTCAAAGCACATGCGCCAGCGGTCATAGTTGGTGATCGCCCCTGACTGAATGTTGCGGGATCTATACGCGCTGTCGAGGTCCCAGCACCCTTCCAGCAGAGAGATGTCGCGCGCATTGAATGCCTCACCGTCGAGACCGTTCGTCTGCGATGGCAGCGTGATCTCTGGCGCAAGTGGCGTCACGGGCTGGGGCGAAGGCAGTTCGGCCGGTTCGGGATCGGGCGGTTCGGGCAGCGCGGCAACGCATTGCTGCCCGCCCAATTCGCGCTCAAGAAAGCCGATGCGGCGGCGCAGGTCCAGTCGACCGACTTCCAACTCGGCCAGTCGGCCCTCGGCGGCAAGGCTTGCGTCGTCGCGACAGAACGAAATCACCGTGCCCACGATCGGCAAACGGACACCACAAGACCGCAACAGCAACATCGCGCCAATCGCCACCACTACGGCCAGACCGGTGGCAAGGAGAATAATTGCAAGTCTCACGTTCTGGGTTCAATCCGCACTAGCTTGGCCTCGAAGGATCCTCGGGGCCAAAATTCTCGCTTATTCGACAGGGGCATCAAAAGTGGGCAAGCCCGACGGCACTGGAGCGGGTGAGCGCTCGCCGGCCAGCGCGGCCCGCAACAACGCCTGGTGCTCGGCCGACTGATCGGGCCGGGAAGCCGGGGTGGCACCTTTTTCAAGCGCACTCAAAGTGCTCACCATCCATTCCTCGGCCTTGACCGGATCCGCACCCGTGCCGAAGCCCTCGCGCAAGTGATGCCCGATGATCTCGCCATAGGCGTCATCATTGACACCTACAAGGACCAGGGCCCCGGCAAGCGCCACATTCGCATCATCTTCGCGGTAGCCGACACCCAGACAGATCTTGCCGGTCAGGCGCGAGTCTTCTGCGGACTGCCCGCTTGATCGCAACATGTTCGAGACAGCCGCTTTCACCGCTGTCGGGGGGTTCTGGCCGAGTGTGCGCAACTCCGGTGCCATGTAAGTGCCGAGCCCTTCACATTGCGCAACGAATTGTGCGTCGGTCGTGCCGGAACGGCTTTCCATCTCGCGACGGCTTTCGGACAGCGCAAATTTGCGCGCCAGGCAGAACTGCTCGTCCAACACAAAGGCCGGATCACCGAGCGTGTCCAAGGTGGTGAAGCCGCCGTTGGTTGAGGTCAGGACGCTGATTTCGCTGCAAAAGGAGTCGATCGATGCGGCCTCCACCTGATCGCTGGCGGGGAAGGTTGGCAGCCCCGGCACCGGGGCTGCAGGCTGTGGCACCAGGGCTGCAGGCTGTGGCACCGGGGCTGCAGGCTGTGGTGAAGGCTGTACGGCCGGTTGGATCGTGCCGCGTTCCTCGTCACGATAGCGCCGCAACAGGCCCTGGGTGCCGAAGTTGGCAACAATCTGGGAATAGGGCGGCACCTGCGAACTGGTCTGCGCCCGTTGGTAGCTGTTCAGCAGGAATTCGCGTTCGACATCGTCGAGACCGCCGTCCACGGTGTAGCCCATGGTCGCCTGGAAATTGCTGATCGCCGTTTTTGACTTCGACCCGATCGAGCCATCGACCGTGCCGACGGGAAAATTGAAATAATTCAAGGCGGTTTGCACCTGCTTGTTTTCCTCCCGTTGCGCGGTCGATATAGTTGGTCGAGTGGCGCGCCTGGCGTGACTCGGCTGACTGCATCCTCCAAGAAGACACAAAAGGATTATTCCACCAACGGCTCCGGCCGCGCCATTACGCGCAGTCGCACGCGCCGCAGGAAAAGTCGCGAAAGCTGCAATCGAAGCAGCGAAAACGAAATTCTTGAAAACCATCTCGAGACACTCCCCCCGAAGTCAGTAAGCATACATGGACTATGCTTTTATTACGACGGAGCATAGAAAAAGCCTAGCAAAAACTGGCCGCTTCAGGCCGCCAAGTGGTGCTGCCGTTGGTGACGGGGGCCACCAGACTGTGTTCGCGCAGGGTATAGCCGACGGCCGACAGTGCGGTGTCGGGCACCGGTTTCAGCTTGGCTGCCGGTGGCGGTGCAATTGCTGGCGCACCACGTTGCTTCGCAGGATCGGTCATCGCGGCGCGCCTTGCATCAGATGAGGCGGCGTCAATCGAGCCATCGGCATGCTGCACCAGCCGCCCGAACTCTTTGGCTTTCTGGATCGCCCCCCGCGACAGGCCGACATGGGCCGCATACTGCCGCTCGCTCATGCCCTCCATCGCGCACTCCGATTATCATTCCAAACCATAGACTTATTCGGTTGATAAGCATCTCGGCCAGAGCGAACGTGATCTTGCACCAACGCACCCGACCCGGAGCAGACAGCATGACCACCCAGACCAAACCCGCCGCCGAAGCCCATCGCGACGCGCTGCTTCTCGAGATCGCAGAGCGTCACCTCTTCGTTGAGACCCTGAAAACCCGCAATTCCGACAGCCTCGATTTCCACGAACACGCCGTCTGGGCGATCCGTTCGGCGCTTGAGGCCGCCTTTGAAGCCGGACGCCGCGCCGGGGCCGATACCGCAACCCAATCCTGAAAGGACCCGATCATGACCGCCACCACCACCATCCGCATCGACCACGCGACACTGCCCGACCAGTTTGATCGCAGCCGCCCCGACGCCGTGGCCGCCGCCATCGAGGCAGCGCTGCGCGAGGACGGGATCAAAGCCGAAGCCTCGGACGTCATCTCGCACCTGAAGATCGAACTGCCCACCCGCCAGCTTGCCGCCGCCAGCGCGGTGCTGGCTGCGCTGCAGCTGATCTGACGGAGGGCCCAGCCATGTCCGACCTGACCCCAAACTGCCTGCTCGAGGGCGAGACCCTCGCCGAGCTTGTCCGGCGCAATTGCGCCATCGGCTTCGATCTGCGCTTCTGCCGCACCGTTGCCCACACCGCCGATGACGGCGAGACGACCCCCTGTGACCCGATTGATGCCGAGTTCGCCACGCTCTACGCCCGCACCGATCTGGGCGAGGCGATCGCCATTCATGACGTGGATTTGTCCAGCGCCGGTGCCGACGAGGTGGCCGCGATCAGTCGCGCGCTGTTCGTGGCCATCGTCAACGCCCGCCGTGACCCGCCCGATGTCGCTCAGCGCCATGAGGCCGAACAGGAGGCGATGGTCGATCCCGACCGGATCGTATGATCGCGGCCGCGATGATCAGATGGCAATCTTATGGCTCTGATTGTACTACACCTTTCGGCAAAATGGAACGATTCTGATTACACAAGGACGATGCAACTCACCCCCAAGGAACACCGCCATGACCCGCCTCAACCCGATCACCACACCCCGCCACCAGCTGAGCGCCGAGAAGGCCGCGCGCAACCGCGACGCCGCCCTGAACGCTTTCATCGCCAAGAAGATCGAGATCGACGCGATGCTCACCCGCCTGCAAGCCCTCAGCGACGATCATTTCAACCGCCACCCCGATGAGATCAATTGGGGCGATGTCGGCACCCTCGAGCATTACGCGGGCCTCTTGACGCGCATCACCGACAGCGCCTTTCGCGAGGGCGAATACGCCGGGTAGCGTTTTCGCGCTCATGCCGCCGAGCAGCTCGCCCAACCAGCGGGCTTCACCCGGTAGAAGGCATCGCATCCCGCGCCGCCCGAAAAACCGGAGACCATCCATGACCCAGATCCAGCTATCCGACGCCCAATCCATCATCCTGTCCGCCGCCTGCGCGCGGGGCGACGGGATGGTGTTCCCCGTCACCACCAGCCTCAAGGGCGGCGCTGTCGGCAATGTCTGCAAGAGCCTGCTGAAGCGCGGGCTGATCGAAAAAGCCCCAGCCACCGATCACAACACCGTCTGGCGGCACGACGAGGATCGCGGGCCGATCACCCTGCGCGCCACGCCGCTGGCCTGCAGCGTCCTCGGGATCGGCGACGCGTCTGAGCCCACCGAGCCCGCGCCAGAGCCCGTACGCCGCCGCAGCGGCACCAAGCAGGCGGCGCTGATCGCCATGCTGCGCGCCGAGGGCGGCACCACCATCGACGACATCGTGGCAGCCTTGCAATGGCAAGCTCACACCATCAGGGGTGTCATGTCCGGCGCCCTGAAGAAGAAGCTCGGGCTGACCATCACCTCCGAGAGAGTGGACGGGAGGGGGCGGGTCTACCGGGCATCCTGACCGGCCAGTTATCGATTGACCGGACCACATGCAAGAAACTCAGGGGCTGGCTCGATATCGCCAAGCGGGGCATGGCCCCTGACCTTCTCAATCAAGCAGAACTTCCCAATCTCGACCACCATAGAACAGGCGCAAGATCACGACGCGTTCGGGCTCCACCTTGAACGCGATCGTGACGCGGCGCTCGAAGCCAATGATACGCAAGCCAGGCCGGATGTCATCGCGGGCCTGGCCACGTTGCGAAGCCATTGCAAGCCGCTGACAAAAGGCTTCTATCCGAGTCACATACCCAAATGCGACATCGGGCGATGCCGCATCAGCAATCCAGTCGTAGATTTCCAGCAATTCTGCTTCAGCCGCGACGCTGAAGACGACCTTTCGTTCCCTCATTGTTCAGCGGCGCTTGC
>Ga0210033_1001465_pt1 | contig 21520 bp, 18 predicted proteins | sample CryGeymeta201501_FD_185465 | JGI IMG/M metagenome (GOLD analysis project Ga0210033, IMG submission 185465) | Groundwater microbial communities from Crystal Geyser aquifers in Utah, USA - Crystal Geyser metaG 2015-01 (SPAdes) (version 2) | ecosystem: Environmental > Aquatic > Deep subsurface >... | reverse complement strand
TAATCATCGTCTTGTCTATTTTAAGTTCGTCAATCGGGAACTGATAAAGCTGCTCCACATTGCGATAGCCGCTACCAAAATCATCTAAAGATAAACTCACACCCAAATTACTGATTTTGATTATCTCTCCCAATAAAATTGAACAATTATCCAATGGGGCGTTCTCCGTCAACTCAACAATCACTAGGTCGGGACGGACGTTGTATTTTTTAAGTAGCGTTGCTAGTTGGACGGAAAAGCCTGCGCCTGCGACAAGTTGCATTGGACTGACATTAATGGATAGAGTCATTTCTTCGCCAAACAGCCCGAAAGTTTTGCAGTCAACCAGTGCCTTTTTGATAACCCAGTACCCAACTCGATTAATTCTGTCGTCCGCTTCAAACAAAGGAATGAATATGTCTGGCGAAATACACCCTAAGTGCGGATGTTTGAGGCGTAGCAAGGCCTCGACTCCTTTGGGCGCACCCGCGCAATCGTATTGCATCTGATACGCGAGAGTGAAAAACCCCTTCTCGAAGTAGTCGTCTATGTTAATCGTGCTAAGAAAATTCATAGCAATATTCCTTAAATACGTTTCGGCAAGTTGGCCATCCATATCCACCACCCCAAAATATTGACTGAAATCAAGCCAAGAAAAATGAAGTACGGTAGGTTGACAGGTAAGAAAAGTAATACGATCAGCAAGTAACCTGAAGGTACACCTATCACTCTGCCGCCCAACGAATGTTTAGTGGGCGAAGTAAAACTATTTTTATACATACCAACTTTGCGAACCATCATTGCATCGACAATAAAGCTAACGAAAAATATCGCGGCTAATGGCAACCAAAGCAAAAATGAATTGATTCGGTAGTCAATCCACAAGCCCATTATGATTAGACTATTGGTTGAGTCGCGCCACATATTCTCAATCGCACCTTTCTTTTCCGCAACGATGGCACTCCCGTCGGCTATTTTTTCTGACATGAATTGCATAAACGGCTGAAAATACTTCCCGTCCTCTGAGAGCAATCTATTCCAAGCGGAACTATCGACCGCCGAAAAGAGATAATTATTCGACTCTCTTTCGGAGATAAAGCTACTCTTTAGAGAGTTGCTGTCAGCCCCAAGAGACAACCACAACACGAGCAAACATAGATAGACAAGCAAGAAGGTCGCAATAAGGAAAACACCGGAAACCGGCGATTCTTTCTGGTCAAATGGATTCATCAATCCCCTTTTTTTCAGTAAGCGCTTGCCGCTGTGTTTCAATGATCTGCAATGTGCCAAAAGAATACATAGGAAAATTTTGGCGCTGTCGCTCCATCTCTATTGCCGCAATATGCTTTTCGACAACTGTAAAAAACGCCTCATTGCTTAGAGTTTTATAAAAATATCTATATACATCCAATAAGTATTTTTCTATCACGATATATTCACTCTTAATCTTTAAGTAATGGCAGTCGGCCTTTGATTAGACTTCCGCCCGCAAAGTTACCGTAGTAATGAAAATCTGGAAGAATCCGCAGCGCCCAGGCCGGTATAATCGGTAAATACTCTTCTTGCATAGTTTCGCCATACCGACCACCAATTTCTGTCACCGGATTGTGACCGACATTGGCTTGGTACTGTGTTCCCATTCTCTTTACCATCACCTCCGGTAAACCTTCGGCGAAATGTTCAGCGGTTTTCGTGTCTTTAACTCTTAACACGACTTCGTTATTAATATTCCCAAGAACTTGATCTGCCATCTCTTGAGAGCCAAGCTTCACAACAAAGTCGGACAAGGTTTGCGTCAATAAGAAATTTCTAAACCCTGCTCCCCTACTCTTGTTAAGTAGTTGAATCATAGGGGGATTTATTGTTTCGCTGGACTCGTCAACGACTAAATTAATATTGAAATCACCGCCGCCTTCAAAGTTATATCTACTACCGGCAACGCTCGTTAGATCTGATAGGATAATCGAGCCAATCATTCCACCAACTGTGCCATCCGACAAGGAATCTAGCCCAAGCCAAAGGCAAGCGCGGGTATCGACTACTTGTTTAGTGTTGATTATTGGGCGAGGGTCTTCCGGATCTGGAACAGGACTTAATAGTTCATCTAATCCGCCCGACGACAACATTGAGAGCGTTGGGAAAAGCGATGCAATCAGTTTTTGTAAATGCTCTCTATTGTGCAATCTGACATTGATAAGCTCTTCAATATCTAGGTTGGCCTTCTTTATTGAGATCACTTCTTTATAGAAGTCTATGAGCGACAAAACACGCTGGATTCGTGGCTCAACGCTCTTCCCATAGTTTCTGTTAGCAAACGCCGAATAGTAGTCCTTCCAATCCTTTTCAATGTTGCTTGCGTGCTTCTCGATTGCGCGAGCTATCAACTCGTCCATTGTTTCTTGATTCATGTTTTTCCGTAACGCGACAATAGACGGTTGTTCACCTACAAGCACCATGCAACTTGCAATTGCATTAATGACGTTCCAGATGATGTTCGAGAAAGTTTCTGAATCTCCGCCAGACGGTAGTATTGCTTTAATACGATCTGAAAGCTGAGTAACCCTAGCCCAGTTTTTTAAAACATCAATTCGCACTGACTCTTCAGGAAAAGCAGGATTGAAATAAAGAAACGGCCTGCCCTCCAATTCACAAATGCGCCTCATACTTTCTCGCAGATCTTCATCGTTTTTAGGGTCTATTACGATAGTAGGCTCATTTTTTCGCATCAAGAGCTGTGCGATTATAATGATAATTTGCTTGGTTTTACCTGCACCAGTTGTCCCACGAATGAGCGTATGACTCTCAAATGACTTAATATTACGATATATATTTCTCTCGCCGTCACCCATTGAGTGCAACCAAAAAGCCCCTTCTGCTGACGTAGAATCTGAAACATCAATATTTTGCATTGATTGCGGGTTACGAAGAAATTCATCATATAACCGCTGCGCTTGCGTTGGTGTCCAGGCAAAGCCCTTGCCCATCCATAGCGCATCAGGCCTGGCGAGTTTCTTTAATTCTTTATACGAGATAAATTCGACATTCTCGTCGGGAGAAAATGTTCTGTTGCGAAGATGTTGCTTATAAGCCTGGTATCCACGATATGCCGCCATCCCCCCAAATAGAGGGAGCGCGGCAGCGCCTATTTGCGGATTTTGGAGGATGGTGCCGGTGAACAACATAACCCCTGCGCCACCTCCAGCCCAAACGGACGTTGACGCAATCTCATAGTTTGGCCTTTTATGTATGACATACTCAAAGCGATCTACTGACAAGTTTTCGTACCATGTTAATTTGAAATTCGTTGAGTGTTGTTAAATTAATTTGTCTAACAAACTCGGTTTGTTCAATCTTCCCCATAAGTCTGTCGATAGTGATTGCTCTTGCATCATCATGCTCAAGGAAGATATTTTTCACAACGCCATCAGTTTCGATTAGCGTTTCGACTTCTTTAATATTGTGCATGGTTGTTTTTGTTGCGCTAGACTCGTTACGAACACTTTTTGTACTATTTTCAGGTTTTTTGGCTCGCCCACCTTTATCGCCCTCTTTCCTATATGAATTAACACGCTTCTTTTGAGTGTCTGGTTTAATTAATGCCCCAGCATCAAAGTCGGCTGGCACTTCAATATGCGACTTAACAGGAACCGTTGGTTGTGCCTTTACTGTTTTAGAAAGGATAAGCTCTGAATTAATACCTAATAGTTTGATCGCTTTTGGAGTTAATTTAACTTTTAGAAAATCTACCGTATCGGCAAAGCTATCATCATTTAAAACGGTTAAATCATCTAGTTCAATTAGCCCCGAATCAATAAAAGATTGGACAAATTTCCCATTGTGAAATTTCTTGGCCGACCAGCCGTAATTGAGCTTTATATCAGCGCTTTCGGCAAATGCTTTTTTGGAAACACGCTTAAAAGCTGTCTTAAAAACATCTTCAGTTCTAGGTGTTCTTTTCTGTTTTTCCTCGACCGCAGGCTTGTGCCCATTATCTGATTGAAAGTCATTAATCAGTGCCGCGCATTCATTGCACTCACTTAATAATTTATCACTAAGAACTAAGCAAGCGAAATCTCTGATAATGTGCGTAACGGATCCAGGAGTTGACTCCTGCAACAACTTGAGAGATGAAAGTTTATCGACGATCTCCGGCTTTCTATCCGTATCAGGAATCTTTGCCCAATTGATTGCGACTGCGCCCTTCTCCACAAACAAAGCCTTTTGGTGGATCGCGAGCTTTATTAGTTCAATAGCCAATCCATAATCTAAACCTTGATGGGTCTGGATACTCGTCGATTTTGACTTTTTAGCTTGTACCTTGGGTGAAGATTTAGGTGTCGCCCGTTTTTTTGGTGCTGGCTGGTGCTGTGGTTGAGGCTCTGCCCTTTGCTCCGGTGCTGGTTGGTGTTGTGGTTGAGGCTCTGCCCTTTGCTCCGGTGCTGGTTGGTGTTGTGGTTGAGGCTCTGCCCTTTGCTCCGGTGCTGGTTGGTGTTGGGCGTTAGCCTGGTCTTTTATTCCAGACTTGAATCTAACGTGTGAAAAATCTTCGTTAGGCCTTGGTTCAGCCGAAAAGATTACCGTCCAATCATTTAAGCGAATACCTTTTAGAGTTTCTATTACCCCATTTCTATAATATGGCCAAACGGAATGTTTAACAGTTTCGGAGTCAATATACTCTCTAGCGAGACCGTAAGACAGCATTGCTTCGATCAACTCCTTTCTGTGCCAGGGCACACCAGGCACTTTAATTTCTTCAAGCCTGTCACAAACATTTTGCGCCGCAGACATAGATAACATCAGAGTACCTTCAAAATAAACCAATGGAGCTTCGCCCAACGGTACATTCCAAGAATCTGTCGCTTGTAGGTACTTGATAGAGTCGAGAATATACTTCTCAACGGGTACACTAAGATTGACATCATCCGTTGTGATCTTAGTGTTTTTGAGATCCATTTCGACTGATTTATGATCCGCTTTTTCGATGATCTCATACAACTCATTATCGTATGCGACCTGGCCGGAGATCGAGTCAATCATAGATTGAATAACACGATTGTCCCGCGTCTCCAAAAACTGCATAATCTCGTCAGGTATTATTTTTCGTGCAACGAATGTAGAAAAACTCTCGTGCTTTCTGTATCTATTTTCTCGCCAATTTAGGAAGTAATCTTTTATATCATTGTCTATAAGCCATTGCGTTAATGAACCGGCATAAGGACTCCAGGTTTTAGACGAATCTCTATTTACTACTTTGTAGTCCGAAAGAGGCTTACCAAGATCGTGGCCAAGACCTGCAATGAAAACAGCCAAAATCCACTTGTTCGCATTGCTTTCACGTTCTGAGGGGCTTTTTTGGGAATCAAAAATCTTAGCTTTCGCGTACAGGATTGAGTTGTACCCAACACTTAATCCGTGATGAAGTAATCCGCCAGCGCCTCGATGGTGATGCTTCTCACTAGCGGGCAAAAGATGAACAAACTCTGCATATCCATAAATCACTTTCGAGAAATAGCTTTCATATAGATTAGTGCCGACTTCTAGCTTTATCTTATCAACAAGCTCTTTTTGAGATTCTAAAAGCAACTCAACCGGCGCGAAAGGAATGCCTTTTAAGAAGGGTGGGTATGTTGGGATTTTATAATTATATTGGTACAAACTTTTTTCGTCATTATTGATGTTTTTATGAGTTTTTTTCAAGAGTTTTAATAGTGATTTGATGTAAAAAGGGTTCATTTTCAGTAAATCCTAGCAAAAAGTGGTTGATTCGTATTTATATAACGTATATATTACACAATAAAATATAATTTACCTCTTCAGATGGAGAAAAAAATGAAAATTATCGACCCCGATCAAATGTATAGAGCGAATTTAACAAATATTCTGATTATGCGAGAGCTGGCCGTACAAGGGGATCATAAGGCATCGGTAGCGCTTGGAATTTCGCTCAATGCTGCTAAGAAGATAAAAGCAATGAATACCATCGACTGTCAAAAGCTTGCTGAAGACTTTGCTGAGAAGTCGATACTGTTATCCGCATCAACAATTGATGTGACTATCTCGCAATCTCTTAGCCGTAAAAGTGACATTCTTGCTCAAGCGATATTTAAATCATCAACGGCAAATTTGGCGTAGTTCGTAGGGGCAGGGTATGAATCTACACAACAACAAAGACTTCGAGATAGCGGGCAAACTTCGCAGGCTAATTAATCTTGGCGGCTCATTTAAAGATTTGTATTTTTTCTATCCGGATTTCTTCGGCTACTCTCAAACTGGGGCGCTAGCAAAAGCAAAAAGGGTATATCACGATCTTCGCCCAGACAGACCAATTGCAAAACCAAATCGCGCTGTGAATTTTCAAGTTCTTGTTAGACCCGTCAAAAATATTCGACCCGTTACAAATTTTGCTCTTATTGTTTACTCTGCGATCTGCGATGTTAAGCACGACATGGATTTAAAAGAAGTCTTTGTTGATATTTATGAGGCTTGGCTTACACATCACGAAGAGAGTACCGAATCTCCCGTCCTTAATTTTCAAAAAGCATTCGCTGTGTACGAATACGTCGTCACCGCGACACAATCAAAATACAACTATTCTCTAATCATCGACTGCGAAAAATGTTCTTCAAAATACATTTTTATCGACGCTCACGAGGGCACTTGCCCATATTGCCGATAAAAACCGAAAAAAGAACAAAAAGTGTTCTAAAAGACGTAATTCGTTTATTGCAGAGTGTTGCAAAATAGGCATTGACTAAGGAGGTCATAATTTTATGGAAAAAAAAGCAGAAACCAATAAGACGGTTATGGCGAAGTACATTCCCATTATAACCGCATCTTTTTTGGTCGCATTTCTAGTACCGAACCCCGTCGTTGAAGGTGAAATTACTTCTCACTTATCAGGGATTGCGGTTGGTGTTGGATTCGCGTATTTATTAATGTTTGTTAAAAAATGGAGAAGTTTAAATGAAAAACATAATTAAAGTTGGTGTAGTTTTAAGCGCATTCTTTGCGGTTGCCGCACAAGCGGGGACAGGGGGGACTGAGTTCCAAACTGTACATACCACGTTCAAGAACTGGATTGAAGGTTATGCTGGTATGGCCATTTCTTTGGGTGCTGTTGGTCTAGGTGGCATGGCCTCTCTTGGTCGCCAATCCCCGATTCCAATTTTGACGGGTATCGGTACAGCGATCTTACTGAACTACTCGCCAACGGTCACTGACGCAATTTTTTCGGCGACCATCTAAACTTGCTATGAAAAAGGACGAGTCAGGATTAGTTCCCAAAAACTTAGATAACCCGCCTAGATTCATGTTGCTCGATATGTATCAAGCGATGATCTTCTTTTTGATCTTCGGGCTGTCTATCGTATTTCGTATGATGTTTTTGGGGATTGTTCTTGGCGGCCTGCTTGCGTGGGGCTATGGAAAGATGTCAAGTGGCAAGGCTAGGGGGTTTCTAGCACATTTGATTTATTGGTACACCCCACCTTTTTTAACCAAATTCCGTTTTATTCCAGAGTCTTTTAGAAGATTCTTTAAAGGCTAACAATGATTAAAGAAGTCGAAACTAAAGAAATTGGTGTATTAACGCAAACACTGAAGCGTGAAAAAGGCATTAGGCATATCCTTATTCTTGTCATTTTCGCAATGCTGTTTGTAATGATAACAACGTCATCTGACGTTCACATTGAATTAAAGACGTTTGCTTCACCACTTGAAGCCGACGGAAACTACAAAATCAGCAAAGATAAAGCGTCTGCTGACTACTTAAAGAAAACCGCTAAAGAGATATATCAGCTTTCATTGGTATTCTCTCCGCTGACAGTAGAAGACAATTACTCTGCTTTATTACTGGAAATGGCTCCAGAGAATTATAGTGTCGCTAAGAGTTTTAAATTGCGACAAGTTGAGAAAGTCAACAAAAACAACCTATCTTCAGTTTTTTATCCAAACGAGTATCAGATCAATGAAGGCAAGCAGTCAGTTGTTATTATTGGAACACTAAAAACATTCTCCGGTGATCGCCCAATCATTGATGAAGTACGCTCATACAGAATTGATTTCGCCGTCAGAAATTACCGTATCCACCTGCTGAATTTTATTGATGTAACTGGTTCAAGAGAACCGTTTGATATTGCATTCGAGTAGTCAATTTTACATTGTGAAATTCCTTCACAAACATCGAGAAAACAAGGAGTTAATGTCTTTATGAAAATCAAAAAGGCAATCTTTATCGCGGTTATTGCATCAGTAGCCCAACAACCCGCGTTTGCGGTTGATGTTGATGTGGTGCAGGCGCAGTCCTATCCAGTAAGGGCGGCTTTAAATGAATATTCAGTGCTTGAGATAGCGGGGAAAAAAACTGGCCACGCCGATGTTGACGCGGATTCATGTGAGATTGATGTAGAGCGTTCTAAAGCGCTAGGAAAGCTTGTTTTTAAGCCATTACAAGATAAGCCGTTCACGATGTTCGTTTCCGATCGCTCTGGTAAGACATACCCAATTCGGGTCGATGCGGATAAAAAAATCGCACCAGGACTGGTCTTGATTCACGATAAAAAGTTTGAAAAAGAAAAGAAATTCCTTCGATCAAATAAATTTCAGCAACTCGAAAAAACCCAATCCGTTGTCGAGCTTGCGGGTTCCCGTAATAGCGCGATAACAAGTTTAATCAGGGCAATGATTGAAGGGTCTGAGCCTATGAATGTGGATATACGCACGGCTAACGAGCCTGTGTATGTCTGGAATGAAGCGGATATTCTCAAAACGAAGACTTTTGAGGTCGGTCATTTAGTCGGTACTGAATACCGGATTAAAAACACAAGCAAAAATAATTTAGTGATTGCTGAAAAGGAATTCTACGCGCTTTTCAAAAATGTTATGGCTGTATCTATTCTGAATACGGCGCTGTCGCCAGGAGAAGAAACTAGGGTTTTTATCGTCAAGTCAATCAACGATGGAAGGGGTTAATTGATGTCGGGCAAAAATGAATCAGTGAAAAGCAAACAGAAGAAAATGATGTTTCTGATCGGCGCGATCATCATGGGGATTGGTCTGTTCGTCGTCTGGGTGAAAAACAACAATAAAGAAGCGATTGCCACCAATGCTGCCCAAGAAACGAAGGTTATCTATGATCGAATGAGCGGCGTTACCGGCGCAGTAGATGAACAAGACATCTGGATGGAGAAAAGTGCTAACGAGCTGAGTAATATGCAACGCGAAAATCAAACTATGCGTGAGAAAATACGCAACTTTGAGCGCAATGTGGAGAACACTATAAGCGAGCAAGTCAATAAAAGAACAGCGCAAATTAAGACAGAGTTAGTGAACGAAAACCGCCAGCTCTTAGAGAAATTTAAGGATGTGCAACGCACTCCAGAAACAGGGTCGCCAAACAATCGCTCTACAAAGACTCCAGAAACTTCGGCGAAGACATCAAATAACGTGCCGCCGTCACCGTTTACCCAAGTCGGTACTGGCGACGAAAAGACGGTTATTAAGCAGACATACTACAAGAATCCAAACTTCAATCCTGCTGAAGTTAGTAACTACAAACCTACCTTTGAGAAACAAAAAGCGCTTTCCTCAATTAGTTTTTCTGAGCCAACCCCTACACAAGCTGAAAGTGATACCAAGTCAACCGATTTACAAAAGCAATCAGCGTCGATAGAAAATGCGGGGTCAGAAGAAAAAGAAGAAATTATCACTGTGGATAATTACGTTCCCTCGGGTACTTTTGTTAGAGCGATTATGCTCGGCGGGGTCGCGGCTCCAACGGGCGGTCAAGCGCAAGAAAATCCAATCCCGATGTTATTAGAGGTCGAGGACTTAGCATTCCTCCCTAATGACATAAAGTATGACATCAAGAAGTGCCGCGTGATCGCATTCGCACATGGGGATATTAGCAGTGAACGTGCTATGGCTAGAACTGAGACGCTTTCGTGTATCGACAAGAATGACGTTGTTCACGAACACGAAGTTAAAGGGTATATCTATGATGAATCAGGGATGGCTGGAATCAGAGGTACGCTAGTATCTAAGCAAGGTCAACTCATTGCCAACTCAATTCTCGCAGGTGTAGGTGCAGGCGTGGGTAGTGCTTTTAATCAACAAGCATCTACTATCTCGAACTCCGCACTGGGTAGCATGACTACCCTAGATCCTAACAAGATCGGTATGGCCGGTTTAGGGCAAGGGGTTAATTCTGGTTTAGGGCGCTTGGCCGATTACTTCATCAAGCTCGCTGAACAATTGCATCCTGTAATCGAAGTTTCAGCAGGTCGGGCAGTCGATATTGTCTTTACGCATGGGTTTAAGATTAATGCCAACGGTAGCACAAAAAAACCAGAATCAAGCGAGTCAAGCCTAAAGGCTGGTGCTGACGCGCTCTTTAACGCAGGTGAGGACATAGACATACAAGGAATAAACCCACAACTAATCAAGCAATTATCAGGGATGTAATTATGAGAAAAATCTTATCGAGAGTAACAAAATCCATCTTTATCGTTGTATTCGCAACGGGAGCGGTTATAGCAGCGCCGGACAATCAGGCGCTTACAGAAACAATGAAGAAAAAATTCCCTGGATCAAGCATTACGTCAGCGCATCCGGTTGAAGGTATCCCAGGCCTGGTCGAATTGGTCGCTGGTAAGAAAATTATTTATTCTTCTTTGGATGGTCAACAGATTGTAGTTGGACACATTTTTAACACGAAAACTAATCGAGACGTAACCCAAGATCGTCTCAATCAGTTATTAAAAGCTTCATGGAATAGCTTGGATTTAGGAAATGCCATTACGATCAAAAAAGGTAATGGATCAAGAGAGTTTGCGGTTTATTCGGACATCACTTGTGGTTATTGTCAAAAACTTGAAAAAGAAATGCAGTCGCTAACGGACTACACGATGCACATCATCTTAGTATCACGCGAATATTTGGGAACCAAAAATATTTCTTCGATGGCTATGAAAAATAATGAAAACATCATTTGTTCGAGCGATTCTGGAAAAGCGTTTACCGACTTTATGCTAAAAGGCACTTCTGTAAGCTCAAATAGCGCCCAATGCGACGCGAAAAAGATTATTGAGGGGCAATCCCTTAATTTTGCAAAAAATGGGCTTATGGGTACTCCAAACTTAATTGCACGAAACGGCCAAGTTAATGCGGGATATATGCCCGCTGCGAAGTTAGAAGCGTGGCTTAACGCAAACGCCAAATAATGAGGTTAGCGATGAAAAAACAATTATCCACAACGGTTTTAGCGACATCAATCGCACTGCTTTCAGGATGCACTTCGCTGTCGGGCTACGACTCCGAAAACGAATTCGGTTGCTCTGCGCCAGCAGGGGTGAGCTGTAAATCTATTCGAGGCGTTTACGCCAACAAAAAAGATGGCAATCTGCCTAGCCAGCAAGCAAGGCACGATGAAACCTATTCAGGTGAGTACAAGAGTTCTACTAGCGATTACACAACAAGAACTGTTGCGACCGATGATGAATTTGGTATCCCAACGGGAAAAGAAACCACACAAGAAAAAAATTCACATATTGAGCGGAAAATTTACCTCAAAGAAGTCACCGGCCAAGCTCCTAAGTCGGGCGATCCAATCTACGCTGCACCAAAAGTGGTTAGGATCTGGTTTTCGCCTTTTTCGGACAAAGATGGAACGCTTCACGATCAGTCGTTTAGTTATGTTGTTGTTCAAACGGGCGGGTGGGATGTTGAGCATATCAAAGACTCAATCAAGCAAAAAGGGCGCTCATACATCAAGACGCTTGGCAATTAAGAGAGAGAATAATAATGTTTAAATTTGACTTACAAGATATTGCTGACTACGCGAAAAGCCATGCCGATAATCTTGCCGATTCCGTCAAACAAATCGTTGGCATTAACGACGAAGAGAAAGCAGCAAACGAATATCGAAGCGAATTAAACATAGAGTCAATCACTTCACTGTTGCCGTATATGGGATGGGATCCCATTCATAGTATGTTTATTTTAGATAACGGCGAAATTAAAAAAGATTCCGATAAAAAGCTAGAGCGCTCTATTGGGTTCTGTCTTGAGTTTACGCCGCAAACTGGCGCAACTAACTCGATGGAGTCTGTACTTCAAGCGTTATTCCTTCAGGCCGCGCCAGGCACTTCCTTTTCGTTTCATAATTATGCCTCTCCAAACATTATGGATCCGCTTAAAAAGATGGCTCGAAAACGCTACGCAGATACGACATTAGGCGTTGAAAAGCCGGATTGGGAAAAGCGAAACACTAACATCTATCAACTCTTAGCTAGACAGCGAATTGATTTTTATTTACAGGGATCATCTAAATCCTTGTTTGGTGAGAAAATGAATGTTATGACGCGCGATTTTAGATGCGTTCTTAGTGTGAATCTTCCATACGATCCCGACGATGAACACATGATGGGCGAAGCGATCACAATTAAAGATCAAGTTAAATCAACATTAATGTCGGCCAACTTTGCGCCTGTTGAATGGAAACCTGCCGACTTGATTAATTTTGTATCCGACTTCTTGGACTATTCACGATGGCAACATACGCCTTCCCGCATTACGAAAGAGTATGAGAAACACACTCCTATCCGCAAACAGATGGGGGCAAAAGAAGTGTCTTCGACCGTTAAATCGGAATCAATCGACTTTACGAATGACATGGGTGGCGATGAAACCTCATTAGTTCAGCTATCAGTGTCTCAATACCCCAAATTCTTCCACTTGTCGATGATGGGTTCATTGATCGGAGATCAATTTCAGAGCGCATTAGCTTACTCATGCCCTTTTCTGATAACGACTACTGCGGTAGTTCAGAATTACGATTCAATGCGAAACAGAGCCAATTTAAAGCTCGCTGGTGCGGTACGAAAGTCTGAAGGGTGGTCAGCGAAAATAGATCCATTGATATATGAAGAATTAGCTGAATGGCGAGAAGCCCAAAAAGCCATAGAAGATGGCGGAACGCTAATTCGGATGGCTACCTCAATCACACTCTTAACGAGAAAAAAAGATACCTCTAAGATACGTTCTGAAGTTATGGCCATTTGGCGCACAAAAGGCTTTCGATTAGCAATAGACAAGTATCAGCAATTAATCACTTTTATGGCCTCGATGCCAATGGCTATGACTCCGGCATTTTATAGTGATCTAAAAAAGCAACAACGCTTCAGTACAAAATATTCTCACAACGCCGTGTCGCTATCTCCGTTAATCGGGGAATGGAAGGGTACACCAACGCCGGTAATGACTCTCTTTGGGCGCAGAGGGCAGCTAATGACGATTGATTTATTCGATAACAAAGCTGGCAATTTCAACTTCTGTTGCGTCGGGTCGTCAGGCAGCGGGAAATCATTTTTTGTGCAAGAACTACTTATGTCTTATCGAGCGATTGGTACAAAGATATGGGTAATTGACGTTGGCCGCTCGTATGAGAATATTTGCAAAATGCTCGATGGTGATTTTATTGAGTTTACAGAAGATTCAAACATCTGCATCAACCCTTTCACACATATTTTAGATCTCGACGATGAAATGGGGATGCTCAAACCCTTAGTCGCCATGATGATGTCGCCGAACGAAACGCTTGATGCGTGGTCAATTGCAACAATAGAAAAAGCGATTAGAGAAGTTCATCGAGATAAAGGCAATGACATGACTATTACAGATGTGTCTAACTTCTTACTGAATTATAAAACAACAGATGGTCGTCCGGATCAGCGTTACGCTGACTTGGGGCATCAATTGTACACTTGGACGGTTGATGGCGCTTACGGCAAGTATTTTAATGGGGCTGCTAACGTCACATTCAAGAATGAATTTACCGTTCTTGAGTTAGAGGAATTAAAAGGGAAGAAAGAGCTTCAATCAGTTGTGCTTCTGATAATGATTCACCGCATCTCCAACGAGATGTATGGTAATCGCAATATTCGTAAAATTTGTATGATTGACGAGGCCTGGGACATTATGAGTGGGAAGAACGAGACGGCCTCTGAATTCATTGAGACAGGCTATCGGCGTGTTAGGAAGGAGAATGGGGCTTTTGGAACAGCTACTCAAAACTACGCTGATTATTTTTCATCCCCTGCGGCACAAGCTGCATTCCAAAATGCCGATTGGACTTTTACATTGGCACAAAAAGATGAATCCATCAAAGCCCTCGAAGACAAGGGGTTAATGGGGCTGAAAGACAATCCCTACAAATTAAAGTATTTTTACGATCTGACCAAAGTTAATGGGATGTATTCAGATGTCTATATTCAGTACCCAGAGGGAGAAGGTGGGGCGCGTCTAATTGTTGATCCTTATTCCGCCCTGCTCTATTCATCTCAAGCAGAGCATTTCGCACGCATCCGATCTTACAAAAAACAAGGGTTTAATACCGCAGAAGCCGTCACGAAAACGCTTAAAGACTTTGATATTCAAATGCCGAAACCGATTCAATTCAACATGGAGTAATCATGTCATATCTTAACCACATTCTAACTGGGCTGATTGCGTCGGCTCTATCAATCGTGATTTCTTTTTTTCTGCTAAATAGTACAAAAAGTGTTCCAAATTTTGCAGTCTTCAATATTGATAAGGCAATAGAATCTATCTCTGAAGAAGAACTGAAATATACGACGGATCAAAATAAGGCTCGAAAGATCGTGATTAATGCAGCAAGTAAAGTCAACCACTGGCTAGAAACGCGAGGTGTTGTGCATTGCCCTTACCCGTGCGTAATTTTCAAATCGAAGGACGTTGTTATGGGCGACATTATAGATCTTGACGCGAAATTTAATACTGAGGTTGGTAGTCATTAATGCGGGTTTTCTTATCCCTTTTACTGAGTGTATTGTCGTCGCAAGGTATGGCATATAGCTCCCACTATGAATCAGTATTCAAGTGTGATGGTGAGTCAGATAGATTCAATTGGTACTGCAAGGAAGAAAAGGAAGAAAAACCTAAGAACGTAATTAAACCACCCGAACCGAAACAGGTTAAGGACAAAAAGGCTCCCCAAAAAGAAAAGGAGATGCCTGACAGTGAGTTTGATAAAGCTTTAGCAGAGCATAGCGCGATGAAAAAGCGGCTCCAAGATCTGTTAAAGGTGGCGTATGTCAACCCAACTGAAGAAAATCTGAGAACGTATATTGCATATCAAAATATGGTGACAAAAAAAGCTGCTGTATTTACTGATAAGTGGCAAAGAGTTCTTTGGAAATCGCCAGACCTTGATTACTCGCAGAAACACCCAATAGCGGGGATGGCAAAAGCGGCCAACACTCAAGAGCTATCTAAGCAAGAAAGAACTATGTTTAAGTCTTTGAATGAGCAGGGCTATGGCATTTTCTTCTTTTATCGCTCGGACTGTCCTTATTGTCACAAAATGATTAGTCCGATCAGAATCTTTAAGCGCATGACGGGCATGAGCGTCTTGCCGATCAGTGTTGATGGTGTGTTGTTGAGTAAGGAGTTTCCTGGGTCGATTCACGATGCAGGCCAAGCTAGAAAACTAGGGGTGGAATCCACGCCATCAATTTATCTTGTCAACCCAAAGACAAAAGACATTAAGACAATCGCAACAGGATGGATTTCCGTCATTGAATTAAAAGATCGGATATTTAAGCTTGTTGAGAAGAAGCCTGGTGAGAGCTACTAATGCGTGTTTTGCAAAACTTTAACAAAAAACTGGCCATCTGTGCGCTGACCGCCTTTTGTTCAATGTCGGCCAATTCGTCATCGACGAATGTAGATGATATGCAAGCGTTCTTCAATGAAGTAGGTGTGCTGGGTAACGCTCAAACACCAGGCAACTTTAAAGGACAAACCCGCAATTATTTAACAGGGGGTTCGCTACAAGTAAGAATCCCTCAAAAAACTTATCAATTTGCTACTTTCGACAAGCCTCGCATGAACGCATCATGTGCGGGTATTGATATTTATGGGGGTTCTTTTTCGTACATTAATTCGGATCAATTGGTTTCTATGTTGCAGAACATCGGTAACAGCGCTAAAGGCGCTCTTTTCTCTCTTGCGCTCAATTCAATATCGCCAGAATTGAAAGCCGAAATATCGCAGTGGATGGATTCTCTCCAAAAGATGAACGAATTTAACATCAATTCGTGTAAAGCAGCGGAAGGCATCGTCACTGCATCTGCATTAGTGGGATCGAAAAAAGGCTTTATGAACACCGTTAAAGGGCTGGGAACGCAAGGATTTGGGCTGGGTGGCGACTGGGCTGCAATGGGAGATCTAATATCTAAATCAGCGCAAGATCCGGCTCAAGATGGTGCAGGGGAAGTTGTTGCAGAAGTCGCGGCGGATACCTCCGGAGCGGTATCTGATTCGGGCAAACTTGGTGTTTCTGGCGGGAACATTCTTTATCAAGCGCTCGATAAGCTATCAGTGGATGGAAGCACTTTGACCAATGACGAGAAAGCGTTGATTCAGGCTATTTTAGGGACGGTTATTCTACGACCGGACAGTACAAACGGAGAGACAGAACTGGTAATGATTGAGGTTGGGGCAACAATGCCCGATCCAATGGCAGCTCTTCTCACTGAGAGTGTCAAGGTTGAGTACAAGATTCGACAGTGTGAACCGTATGTATTCGGGGGACATACTTATAGCGTCAATGACTGTGTGAAGCTTAGTAACACTGCAACACCAGTAGAAAAAAAATCAATCAGTGGGGTTATCAAAGAAAAAATCGACAAAGTACGCGACGGACTAAAAAACAACACTGCTATAACAGCGGCGGATTACAACGTCATTAATCTTAGTCACCTGCCAATGTGGTCGATAATGATCGACGAATACCGCACGGGCGTTTACAGTCAAATGGATAGCTCCCGAACGATTATCGCCCTTGACTATGTTAAAGCAATACTTCAACGCACAAGTAGAGCTGTAATGGTCTCTATGTATGCACTCAACAAAGCTGATTCACCTGCGGTTACGAATGCCGTTAAAAGAATGAGAGAAAAAATAGACGCTCTCAATAAGAATATCGCTCTTAAAGAATCTATCTTTTTTAGCAAACATTCTGCGTTTATGACAGCAAAAAACGCATTGGCAATGGAGTCAAGCAGGGTTCGTCAGATTACACAACAAAGACTGTCAATGACTAAACAATCCATGATGCACCAATAAGGGACTATTAAGATGATTTGGGAGATATACGCTTATTGGAATAATATCGAGCTGAAAGGTATATTCAGTGCGATAGCAATGATTACAACATCAGCCGATTACTTGGATCTGATTTTTGCAATGTTCTTGATCGGTTTGTTCGCGATGGGATTAGGGGCATTAGTCAACTCTAAAGATCCTAGTGCGGGTTGGCGCTGGTTTATTATCTCTATCTTTCTTTATCTGGTGCTGGTTGTTCCGAAAGCCGATGTCGCTATTCTGGATAGAACAGGGACTTCTCCCGCGATTACAGTAAGCAACGTCCCGCTTTCCGTTGCTGTACTCGGCCATGTAACCTCTAAGGTCGGCGATTGGCTGACGTCGAACTACGAAACCGCAATGACTATCGTAACGCCGTCTTACACATCCACTTCTGGGATAACTTTCCAAGATAATGGGTTATTGTTTGGCCACAAAATTCTCGACGAAGCGCACAATATAAACACTGAAAACACTAGCTTTCAGTTAAATATGACGACTTTCTTTCAGCAGTGTGTTTTCCCTCAATTCGATACAAATAGAATCTCTCCTCAAGATGTATTTTCGTCAAACGATCTATGGGGCGAGTTGAGCGGAAAACTAAATCCAGCCATTTACATAACGATGTACGATAGTAACTCTTACTCCGATACAACACCGACTCCATGCACGGACGCTTATAATTTACTTGGGAGCCAGCTTGCTACTCAATCCAACAATGAAATTGGGAGAGTCGCAAAAAAACTGTATCCAGACCAGACTTCTGCCGTAGCGAGAAATTCTTTTGAAGCTTCTTTGGCGGGCACATACGGGTTTTATACCGGCGTATCCGAAAACGCAGTCAATATCTTTAAGCAGCGACTAGCCGCGAATACGTTTCTAAATGCGTCACGAATGGACTCAACCCAGGCTTTTGCTGTATCACAAGCTGAAGTAACCGCCCGTACAAATTATTCAACGCTATCCGAGATAGCACAATCGACAATTCCAAAGCTCCGCAATGTCGCTGAAGTGATTATCTATTCTGTGTTTCCAATCATCTTAATAATTATGGTTTTAGCGGGCGAAAAAGCATTGTTGGTCATCAAAAACTATCTCGTTATTTTGATGTCGATTCAACTATGGGCACCTCTTTACGCTGTGATGAACTACATGATGTCGTCTTACACGCAAAAAACCATTCAAGCGTCTATGAACCCTGGTAGCGAATTATCGGTTATGTATGCTGGCCTTATAAATGCGGGAGCGCAATCAGATTTGGATATTGCCGGTATGTTAGCGATGTCAATACCTGTACTAGCTTTAGCTATTATGAAAGGTGGCGAAATGGCTATGACTTCAGCTATGTCGGGTATGTCTGCGCCAGCTAGCCAAGCCGCAGCCGCCGCTTCCCGCGAAGTTGCGATGGGTAACTTAAAGTCGGGAACGGTAGCGCTTGATACATCAAACTACAACACCCATTCGTCAAATAAAATGGATATGCAACCGTCAATGAATAACGGCGCTCTGACTTCAATGGGGCGAGATGGTATTCAATCGACAACGTACATGAATAGCGATGGTACTTTTGGCCAAGCGAACAACACATCCGCGAGAGAGAATGTAGGGGCATTATCCGACTATACGGTATCTGCCCAACAAACGAGTCAATTTAAATCTCAATACGAAGAAGCGACAAAAGCGACAAATACAACAGGGGCTGCGGCTTCTGCCTCCTATGGCGATGCAATTCAGTATATGGCCGCACAAGGTACAGGGTATGACACGACCAAAGCCGCAGAAAAAGCCTTTGGAACAAGCGAAGGCGCGGCAGTCGCAAATAGTTGGTCGAAGATGCGTAAAGCCGAAGAGTCACTTGCTAATTCTACCGATATTTCTGGGATTGATACTGGCAAACTTTCTGAGTATGTGGGCGCTCAAATGAGAGCGGGTACTTCTCCAACAGATATTTTATCTATGGGGATTTCGGCTGAAGCTGGCTTTAAAGCAACTCGTGACTTTACAGAACAAGAAAAGCAAGCAATAACAGAATCCTTTAGTGAAGTGTCATCAGAAGATGTTAGCAACACTAATAAATTTGAAGAAGCTTTGGCAACGAATGATTCTGTTCGTGACGCATACGGATATAAAGAAACAGGTTCAACAGAAGAAAAAGCTGTGTTTGATGCGTCGGCTAAATACAACCAAGAGCATAAGGCGAGCCTAGAAAAACAAGAAGCGGCTAAGGAATCGTGGGAAACCTCTCAACAAGAAACTGCCGGATACGCGCTTAATGTTGCAAAACTATTTGATTACTCAAGACTTAATGATGCCCAAAAGAACTTATTGAACGGCGGGATGCAAGAAGAAGTAAATACGCTACTAACGGCTGAACAAGGGAGTAATGAATATTGGAGCGCCTATCAGGGGATTAAAAACAGTATGGGTGAGCTAGACGCTGCGGGGAGTCGTATTGCAAATGTTGTCAATGGTGATTCGCCAGGAGAAACGACCCGTGATGCTCAATCCGTTGAAGACGGACATCAACAAAACGTGAGTAAGGTAATTCAAACCGATGAAGCTAACAGGGAAGCGGTAGGTGCGCCTGAATTATACGAAGACACATCGACTACTTTAGCCAATCAGAAAGGGAAGACTGAAACGGCTGTGACTGACAAGAAAGAAGAAGTTAAGACAGGTATGGGTGACATCAAAGCCGATGTGGCGAATGCGAATCCAAAGGTTGAAAAACCAGGTGGCGAAGAGTTGACAAAACTAAAAGATTCACCAAATAATCCAGTTGAGATGGCGTTGCCGGACTCGGAATCAAATCCGGATCATAAACCACCATCTGCGGTCATGCCTTACATGGGATCCGAACAGATGGAGCTAAACAATGCGAACAAAAAAGAAGTTGGGACGCGAGATAACGGTGAAGTAGATTTATTAATGTCTGATAGGGGTTATGTATCTGATAATACGATAGCCGATGATGACATAAACTACTCAAATCTAAGAGAAGCTTATAACAAGGGTGAGTTTACCAAAGATGAATTGGCTGAATATGGCCAAAGCGGATTCGTTGATGATGGTAATAAGAAGGAGTTTAACAACTTCGTAAACAACCTTGATACAGGTGACAGGGGTGCAGCAGAAGTCGCAGAAGCGATGAAGAAAGATGGTCTCTATGAAGATAACACCTTTGGTGCTGACAAGATCGACTATGACGGCATAAGAGAGGGCTATGAAAACGGCGATTATTCTCAACAAGAAATAAGAAACCTTGCATCTTCAAGCGGATTTGATGATGGGGCACAAGTTGCACACCAGAAGTTTGTGACTTCACTTAATGATGTTCAACAAAAAGTTCCAGAACAAGAACAAGAACAAGAACAAGTGCAAGTAACATCAACTCCAGCGGAGCCAAAAGAAGGACAAGAAGTTACTCAACGGCAGGGTGAATTGAATAACGCCCAAACAGCAGAGCAACAAGCCCTCGCAACGGGAATGAGTAATGTTGATCCAAATGCGCCCGATGCGCCACTGTATGCAAAATTCAATAATCCAGAAATGGCAACGGCGGGATCTGAGATTAAAGTTGGCGATTCAACATTCTCTTCTACTGGGGAGAAAGACAAAATGGGGCACGTTGTTTATGACGCGCCTAATTCAGCGGGGCAATTTGTTGTTGGTACTGACGACGCTATGCAACCAGCATCACAAGACGCATATTCTACTCAAGCCCCGCAGATTACAACTAAGGACGCAGAAGCCTCACAAGTAAACAATCAAGAAACGACTAAGCCAAGTAGCGATCCGAAACCGGCAGAGATGAACGCTGATACCACTCCGAAACCGCCGAATGAAAGCACTGACGAGCCTAAAAAGGATGCTATGGCAAAGTTCAATGAAGTCACGAGTGGGCTAAGAGATAATGGAAACGCGACACCAACCGTAACCCAACAGGATGCGACACCAGCTCAAGAGCCATCCGCCGAACAGCAAGACAACCTATCTCCAGCCGAAAAAGCTGAAGCACAAGCTATTAGTGAAGGGGTTAAACAATATGAGTCCCGAAATCCAGAAATAAGAGATGAAGCGCCCGTCCATGCCCGTTTTAACTCTGAAAACATGGCTACAAAAGGGGCTACCGTCGATTTAGTAAGTTCGGAACTAACCTCGACCGGCCAAAAAGATGAAATGGGTCATGTTATCTACAACAACGATGATGGCAATCAAGTGTTTGTCAATTCGAGCGGTAGCATTAAGCCATACGATGAAACGGCAGAGGTCAACACCGAAACCGCTCCGGTAACGCCTGCTGACACGACAGCACCGAAAGCGGCAGAGGTCAACACCGAAACCGCTCCGGTAACGCCTGCTGACACGACAGCACCGA
>Ga0210033_1001464_pt1 | contig 21526 bp, 17 predicted proteins | sample CryGeymeta201501_FD_185465 | JGI IMG/M metagenome (GOLD analysis project Ga0210033, IMG submission 185465) | Groundwater microbial communities from Crystal Geyser aquifers in Utah, USA - Crystal Geyser metaG 2015-01 (SPAdes) (version 2) | ecosystem: Environmental > Aquatic > Deep subsurface >... | reverse complement strand
TGAAAATGAGGCTATTTCATATGTTATTAGTACATGGACAATATGGGAAAAAACAGAGAGAGCATTAGATTGGCTTTATGAATTTAAACATAAAAGACTGAAAACGAATTAATTACTTCTCCCAACAGCTAAGGTTTCGTTGGGCTCGAAGAGCCAACAATGAATTGGAAATCATCGAACACCGATAAAAAAAATAGAGGTGAGATAAACCTGTGTTGAACTGCCAGCTCCGATACATCGGAGGAACCAGTTTTTTTTGCACCAACACTATGGAGTTATCGTAAAGTTGATAGCATTTGTAAGCTTCCATTCAATTTGGTTCAATTAATTAAATAAATAATTTGCAATTTTTAACGTTTAGAGTATTCGTATAAAACAAGTTAATGTTATATTTGCCGAATGTTAAAAAATTGGGGTTATCTAATTATCATTATTGCGTTACTAGGATTTGGTTGTAGTAAATACCAAAAGTTGCTTAAAAGTTCGGATATGGACTTAAAATATGAAGCAGCAATAAAATACTATGATGAAGAAAAGTACGAAAAAGCGATGTCTTTATTTGAAGAATTAATTCCATTGTTTAGAGGAACAGAAAGATCAGAGCGAGTTTATTACAGCTATTGTTACTGTAATTTTCAATTGGATTTATTGTATGCTTCAGCTTACCATTTTAAAATGTTTTCTACAACTTATCCTTTAAGCGAACATGCTCAAGAGGCTTTGTTTATGTATGCTTATTCCAATTATTTGTTATCCCCAATACCAACACTAGATGCAACAAACACTAAAAATGGTATTAATGCTTTACAATTATTTATTAATACGTATCCAGAAAATGAATTAGTTGATTCTAGTAATGTGTTAATGGATAAGTTAAGAGTTAAACTAGAAGAGAAATCTTATTTAAACGCTAAGCAGTATTATAAAATATTTCAATACAAAGCTGCTATTATAGCGTTAAACAATACTTTGAAAGAATTTCCAGAATCAATACATGCTGAAGAAATTACTTTTTTGATACTGAAATCCAATTTTTTATTAACAGAAAATAGCATTAAGCAAAAAAAAGTGGAAAGAATTAACGATACTATTGATGCTTATTATACCTTTGCAGATTCTTACAAAGAAAGTAAGTATTTAAAAGAAGCTCAAACTATATTTACAAAAGTGAGCGAAATGAAGAACAAGATTAAAACCGAAAACTTATGACAATGAATTTTAAAAACACCAACGCAGAAGCTTCTACCATTACTAGAAACATGGACGAAATTGAAAATGTAACAGGAAATATATATGAATCTTGTGTTGTAATTGCTAAAAGATCCAACCAAATTGCTGTCGATTTAAAAGAAGAATTAATTGGTAAATTAACTGAATTTGCTTCCACTTCTGATAACTTAGAAGAAGTTTTTGAAAATAGAGAACAAATAGAGATTTCAAGATTTTATGAAAGACTTCCAAAAACTAATGCTATTGCAATTAAAGAATTTTTAGACGACAAAATTTATTATAGAAAACCATCAGACACTGAGGGTGATCTGTAATATTCGTTAAAATGTTGAGCGGAAAAAATATCCTTCTTGGAGTAACAGGAGGAATTGCAGCATATAAAACCGCAAACCTAATTCGATTATTTAAAAAATCAGGAGCCAATGTTCAAGTGTTGATGACTCCTTATTCAAAACAATTTATTACCCCATTAACATTATCAACATTATCAGAAAAACCTGTTTATTCAGATTTTTCTGATGTAAATACTGGCGAATGGAATAGCCATGTTGGATTAGGTGCTTGGGCAGCTATTTTTATAATTGCCCCCGCCACAGCTAATTCAATAGCTAAAATGGCAAATGGCTTGTGCGATAATCTACTTCTAGCAACTTATCTTTCTGCAAAATGTCCAGTTTTTATTGCTCCAGCAATGGATTTAGACATGTACCGACACGCTACAACTAAAGAAAATCTTAAAAAATTACTGAAGATAGGTGTTCATATTATTGATGCTCAAGTAGGAGAATTGGCAAGTGGTTTAGTTGGAAAGGGTAGGATGGAAGAGCCCGAAGCAATACTTGCTGTAATTATTGATTATTTTAAATCGGGATTACCATTAGCTGGTAAAAAAGTGTTGATTACTGCTGGTCCTACTTATGAGCAAATTGACCCTGTTCGTTTTATTGGAAATAATTCTTCTGGTAAAATGGGTTTTGAATTGGCACGTAAAGCCATAGAAATGGGAGCAAATGTTACCCTAATTGCTGGTCCAACTAAATTAACAAGTCCAAGTAATAGTATTCAAAGAATTGATGTAAAATCGGCTGCTGAAATGAATCAGGAAGTACAAAACAACTATAAAAAAGCTGATATTATTATTATGGCGGCAGCTGTCGCAGATTATACACCACTAGTTGTTGCCAGAAACAAATTAAAAAAAACTGAAAAGGAACTTCAAATTCAGTTAATAGCTACTCAAGATATATTAAGTTCAATAGGACAGGTAAAATCCAACAAACAATTATTAATCGGCTTTGCTTTAGAAACCAGTAATGAAATTAAAAATGCAAAAGAAAAATTAAGCCGTAAAAATCTCGATTTAATTGTTTTAAACTCCTTAAATGACAAAGGTGCCGGATTTGAATACGATACGAATAAAGTGACACTAATTGACAAAAACAATAAAGTTGAAAAATGTGAGTTAAAATCTAAGTCAGAAGTTGCTTCCGATATTTTTAATAAAATCATATCTTTACTGTAATTGTATGCGAAACCATATCAAAATAATAGTTGTTTTTCTTTTAGTGTTTTTGTTAACTAACGCAAAGGCACAGGAGTTAAACTGTACTGTTCAAATAAATTCATCTCAAATTCAGGGTTCAGATAAAAGTGTGTATGATGCTATGCAAAAATCTATTTTTGAGTTTATCAATACGCGTAAATGGACCAACAATGTGTATAAAAATTCTGAACGAATAGAATGTACGATATTAATAAACATTACCGAACAGATATCTACCAATGAGTTTAAAGGTACTATTCAAATACAATCTAGACGACCAATATTTAATACTTCTTATAATTCTACTTTATTAAATCACCTTGATAAAGATTTTGAATTTAAATTTAATGAATTTGATCCCCTAATATTTTCAGAAACAACATCGATATCCAATTTAACTTCGGTATTGGCATTTTATGCAAATATTATAATTGCGTTAGATTATGATTCTTATGCATTAAACGGAGGTACTCGCTATTTTCAAAAAGCACAAACAATAGTTAGCAATGCTCAGGGTGGACAAGAAACTGGATGGAAAGCATTTGAAAATGATCGAAATAGGTATTGGTTGGTAGAAAACATGTTACATCAAAATTATTCACCTTTAAGAGAATGTATTTATAAATATCATCGATTGGGTTTTGATGCTATGGCTCAAAATGTACCCAACGCAAGAGCGATTATTTTAAATTCGTTAACACTATTAGACCAAGTGTATGAAAGGAAACCAGGTTCTTTTATCTTGCAAATGTTTTTTAATGCTAAATCGAGCGAAATAACTGACCTATTTATCGAAGCTTTGCCTAAAGAAAAAGCTGATATTACCAATTTATTAAACAAAATTGATCCCAACAATATGAGCAAATATGACCAAATTGTTAAAGGAAAATAAATGTTAAAACATTTATCGATAACGAACTACGCCATCATTGAAAATCTTGAACTTGAGATTAACAATGGATTTACTGTTATTACAGGAGAAACAGGAGCAGGGAAATCAATTTTATTGGGTGCTTTATCCCTCATATTAGGCAATAGAGCAGATATTTCCGTTTTAAATAACAAGCAAAAAAAATGTATTGTTGAAGGAGAATTTACCTTTAATAAAGAAAATTACCTTGAATTTTTTAATAAAAATGAGTTAGATTTCGAACCCACCACTATTTTAAGAAGAGAAATAAGTGAAAATGGCAAAAGCAGGGCTTTTATTAATGATACACCTGTTAGTTTATCCGTATTAAAAGACCTAACTTCTCAGCTAATTGATATTCATTCTCAGCATCAAGTATTAGAAATTCAAGACAATAGATTTCAGATTAATGTAATTGATGCTTTTGCTGAATTAGACCATGAAGTAGCTGCTTATTCTAAAAAATTTAGCACCTATACCGAGCATATCAAACAATTAAATCAATTAATAGAAACGGCTAATACTAAGAGTTCTGATATTGACTACATCACTTTTCAGGTAAAAGAAATAGAAGAACTAGCGTTAAAACCTAATGAGAAAGAAGGTATTCAGGCTGAATTAGAGATTATACTTAATGCGGAGGAAATAAAATCTACCTTAGAAAGTACAAGTAATTTATTAATTCATTCGGAACAAGATTTATTAACCAATTTAAGAAATGTTACCAAACAATTTGTAAAAATAAACCACTGCTCTGAGAAATATAATACCTTGTATGACAGATTATCGAGTGTTATTATTGAATTAGAAGACATTGCCAGAGATGTAGATAAGCTAAATAATAGTTTCGATTTTAACGCCGAGAACTTAATTTATTTAAATGATAGATTAAGTAAAATATTTTCAATCGAACAAAAACATAATTTATCCTCTACAGCAGAAATTCTTAAATTATTAGAAAATCTTAAATTAAAATTACAAGATTCTACTTCTTACGAAGAAAGGATTTTAGAACATAAAGAGATAATTCGACAAGAAAAAGAAGAATTAACTATAATTGCCAATATAATTTCTAAAAAAAGAAAAGACAGTTTTAATGAATTATCCAAAAATATTGTTTCCAATTTAAATCAGTTAGGAATGGCTGATGCTTCATTTATTATTCAGCAAGAGCTACTTCCAGAACTAAGTATTTTGGGCGTTGATAAAATTGATTTTTTATTTTCATCCAATAAAGGTGTTGAACCTAAATCTTTAAATAAAGCTGCTTCTGGTGGGGAATTATCTAGGCTAATGTTGACTATAAAATCTATTTTAGCGAACAATAAAAATTTGGCTACCATTATTTTTGATGAAATAGACTCAGGGGTTTCAGGTGATATTGCAGATAAAATGGCAGTAATTATGAAAAAAATAAGTAATACCATTCAAGTAATCGCAATTACCCACTTGCCACAAGTAGCTGCAAAAGGTGAAACTCATATCAAAATATATAAAGAAAATGTAAATGGGATAACCAAAACATTTTTAACGGAGTTAACCAAAAATGAAAGAATTGACGAATTAGCAAAAATGTTGAGTGGGAAAGTATTGAGTACAGCAGCCATAGAAAACGCAAAAGTTCTCTTAAAAAATGATGATTTAAAATAATTTCTTATTAATTTTAAAGCCTACTTAGGTCAGATTATGCATTATTTAAAAAAATATCATTTAATTTTATTAACTCCTTTATTGTTTCTATTTACAATTTCTGTAAGTAGTTGTGATCCCCATAGAAGTGGGGCTGTTGTTAAACAAGGAGGTGCACCAAGATCGGTAAAATACCATTCAAAACCTGCGTCTGCAAAAAGGGTGAGAAAAAATAAATATTAATCATACATTACTTTTATTTATCCATATATTTGTGCATTAAGTAAAATCAAAAATTGAATATGTCATACAATCTTTTAAAAGGAAAAAAAGGAATCATATTTGGAGCACTAAATGTTGATTCAATTGCATGGAAAGTAGCTTTAAAAGCTCATGAAGAAGGTGCTGAATTTATTTTAACAAATGCTCCAGTTGCCCTAAGAATGGGAGAACTAGATGAATTAGCTAAAGCTACTGGTTCAGATGTCGTTTCAGCTGATGTTACCTCTATGGAAGACCTAGAAAATTTATTTAATAAAACTGCTGAAAAATTCGGGAAAATAGATTTCATTTTACATTCCATTGGTATGTCAGTTAATGTACGTAAAAAAATTCCATATACTGAATCTAATTACGATTTCTATGCCAAAGGAATTGATATCTCTGCCATTTCATTCCACAGAGTAATGAAAATTGCAAAAGAAAAAGATATTATGAATGAATGGGGCTCTATAGTTGCCCTTTCTTATATTGCTGCACAGTTGGCTATTCCTGGTTATAATGATATGTCTGATGCAAAATCATTATTAGAATCTATCGCTCGAACTTTTGGTTATTATTATGGGCTTGACAAAAAAGTGAGAGTTAACACTATTTCTCAGTCACCCACTAAAACTACAGCTGGTAACGGTATTAAAGGATTTAATTCCTTGTATAATTTTGCAAATAGCAATTCACCACTTGGGAATGCTTCTTCTGAAGCATGTGCTGATTATTGCATTACCTTGTTTTCTGATTTAACAAAATATGTAACCATGCAAAATTTATATCATGATGGAGGTTTTTCTAAAACAGCGGTTACCGATAGAACGATGAGTCATTTTGAAGAAAGATAATACAAAAAATTGATACAAAAAAACCATTAAAGATGTCTTTAATGGTTTTTTTGTAACTAAATTCTCCTTATCCTTCTTTATCTTGTTCTACATCAGGATTCTTTTTCTTTTTTTGAGTTTTAGAAATAGAAAAAACCAACTCTTGAGTCACCGTATCAAGTTTAACATTAATGGTATTGCCCTCAGTAAGATTAGATTGAATTATTTCTTCGGCTAAAGGATCTTCAAGGTATTTTTGAATCGCTCTTTTTAATGGGCGAGCACCATAAGCAGAATCATAACCCTTTTCAGCAATAAAATCTTTTGCCTCGTCAGATAAGTTGATGAAATAACCTAGTTCTTCTATTCTTGCATAAAGGCTTCTTAATTCAATATCAATGATTTTCTTAATATCCTCTTTTTCCAAAGAATTAAAAATAACTACATCATCAATTCTATTTAAAAATTCTGGAGCAAAAGCTTTTTTAAGTGCATTGGTAATAACTCCAGCGGTATGTTCATCAGAACTTTCCTTTTTAGCAGAAGTAGAGAAACCAACACCTTGACCAAAATCTTTTAACTGTCGTGAACCAATATTCGAAGTCATGATGATGATGGTATTTTTGAAATTGATTTTTCTTCCCGAACTATCAGTTAATAAACCATCATCTAGTGCTTGTAACAGAAGGTTGAATACATCAGGATGTGCTTTTTCAATTTCATCAAGCAAAACAATAGAGTAAGGTTTTCTTCTTACTTTTTCGGTAAGTTGACCACCTTCTTCATAGCCAACATAACCTGGAGGAGCTCCTACCAAACGAGACACAGCGAATTTTTCCATATATTCACTCATATCTATTCTAATTAATGCATCTTCACTATCAAATAAATATTTTGCCAATACTTTAGCAAGTTGTGTTTTTCCAACACCAGTAGGACCTAAGAAAATGAAAGAACCAATAGGTTTATTAGGATCTTTTAAACCTGCCCTGTTTCGTTGTATCGCTTTTACAACTTTTTTAACAGCCTCTTCCTGACCAATTACTTTATCATTAATTTCATCATACATTTTACCTAAACGGTCGCCTTCTGCTTGTGCAATTCTTTGAGCTGGTATTCCAGTCATCATAGCAACAACTTCAGCGACATTTTGTTCAGAAACAACTTCCTTATGATTTTTAGTTTCTTCTTCCCATCCTTTTTTAGCTAAATTCAAATCTTCAAGTAGTGTTCTTTCAGTATCTCTAAGTTGGGCAGCTTCCTCATACTTTTGGCTACGTACTACATGATTTTTTTTATCTTTTATTTCTTCTATTTTCTTTTCAATCTCAATAATATTTTTTGGAACTTTTATATTAGTGATATGAACTCTAGAACCAGCTTCATCTAATGCATCGATAGCTTTATCAGGTAAATGCCTATCTGTCATGTATCGATCGGTTAGTTTTACACAAGCAACAATTGCTTCAGGAGTGTAGGTAACATTGTGATGGTCTTCGTATTTTTCCTTTATATTATTAAGAATCTCAATGGTTTCGTTTACAGTAGTTGGATCAACAATCACTTTTTGAAATCTTCTTTCTAAAGCACCATCTTTTTCAATGTATTGTCGATACTCATCAAGAGTAGTAGCTCCAATACATTGAAGTTCTCCTCTAGCTAAGGCAGGTTTAAACATATTAGAAGCATCTAATGATCCTGAAGCACCTCCAGCACCAATGATGGTATGAATTTCATCAATAAATAAGATGATGTCTGGAGATTTTTCCAATTCATTCATTACTGCTTTCATTCTTTCTTCAAACTGACCTCTATATTTTGTTCCAGCAACTAATGATGCCAAATCAAGTGTTACTAATCGTTTTCCAAAAAGAACCCGAGAAACTTTTTTCTGAATAATTCTTAAAGCTAATCCTTCTGCTATTGCAGATTTTCCAACGCCAGGGTCTCCAATTAGTATTGGATTATTTTTTTTTCTTCTACTTAATATTTGCGACACTCTTTCTATTTCTTTTTCTCTACCAACAATCGGATCTAATTTTCCATCTTCAGCATATTTTGTTAAATCTCTTCCAAAATTATCTAAAACAGGAGTTTTTGATTTGGTGGCACCTTTCGATGATCCAGAGCTACCCATAAATCCTTTTCCTGAATCACTACTATCATCATCGTCATCATCATCAGGTGGGTTATTAGGAAATTTAGCTTTAAAGACATCTTCTTCATTAATGTTTAAAATCATCACTTCATCTTTTACCAATTCATAAGTTACATTTAAATCGTGTAATGCATTGGTTGCGATATTGTCCTCACCTTTTAAAATTGAAAGTAGCAAGTGTTCAGTTCCAATGATGTTATTTTTTAAAACTTTAGCTTCTAAGTAAGTTATTTTTAAAACTTTTTCTGCTTGTTTAACGAGTGGAATATTAGAAAGCTGCGTATTAGAACTATTACCAACTTTAGTTGAAGTTTCAATTTTGGTTCTTAATTCTTTTAGGTCAACACCTAAATTAGAGAGAATTTTAACAGCTAATCCGTTTCCTTCTCTAAGGATTCCTAATAATAAATGCTCAACTCCAATGTAATCATGACCTAATCGAAGGGCTTCCTCCTTACTATAAGTGATGACATCTTTTACTTTTGCTGAAAAATTTGCGTCCATAATATTTTATTTAATTACTCTAACATATTAAAATTAGGATTAATTGAATTAATTCAAAAATAAATATATAAGTATTTTCATTAATGATATTAAAATACCTTTTTCAACAGAATTTTGTTAGTAAGTAAGCATTAAAAACCACATAATTTTACGATGATTTTTTGTAATTTCGGAGAACTTTAAAAAAGATAAAATTTAAGGTAAAATAGTAAAGAAAATAAACCAAAAAAATGATAGAAGGAGAAAAAATAATTAAAATTAATATTGAAAAAGAAATGAAATCTGCTTACATCGATTATTCGATGTCGGTTATTGTTTCTAGAGCCCTGCCAGATGTTAGAGATGGATTAAAACCAGTTCATAGAAGAATTTTATTTGGAATGATGGAATTAGGTGTTCGTTCAAATACTCCATTTAAAAAATCGGCAAGAATAGTCGGTGAAGTTTTAGGTAAATATCATCCGCATGGTGATACTGCTGTTTACGATTCAATGGTTCGTATGGCTCAAGAATGGTCGTTAAGATATATGCTGGTTGATGGGCAAGGTAACTTTGGTTCAGTTGATGGAGATAGCCCTGCGGCAATGAGATATACGGAGGCAAGATTAAAGAAGATTGCAGAAGAAATGCTTGCAGATATTGATAAAGAGACAGTAGATTTTACGCTAAACTTTGATGATTCATTAGAAGAACCAACTGTTCTTCCTACAAGAATACCAGCCTTATTATTAAATGGAGCTTCTGGTATTGCTGTTGGTATGGCTACCAATATGGCTCCACATAATTTAACTGAAGTTATTGATGGCACAATCGCCTATATTGACAATAGAGATATTGATATAGAAGGTTTAATGAAATACATTAAAGCCCCTGATTTTCCAACAGGAGGTATCATCTACGGTTATCAAGGAGTAAAAGACGCTTTTGCAACTGGTAGAGGTAGAATAGTAATCAGATCAAAAACAGAATTAGAAGAAACCAGTTCAGGTAGGTTTAGAATTATTATTTCAGAAATTCCATATCAAGTTAATAAAGCTGATATGATTAAAAAAACTGCTGATTTAATAAATGAAAACAAAATTGATGGAATATCTGATATTCGTGATGAATCCGATAGAAATGGTATGCGAATAGTTTATGAACTAAAAAGAGATGCTATTCCAAATGTTGTTTTAAATAATTTATTTAAACATACCGCCTTACAATCTTCTTTTAGTGTCAATAATATTGCTTTAGTTAAAGGTAGACCAGTTGTTCTTAATTTAAAAGATATTATCGTTGAATTTGTTGAATTTAGACATGAAGTTATTGTTAGAAGAACAAAATTTGAATTAAGAAAAGCTGAAGAAAGAGCTCACATCTTAGAAGGATTAATCATCGCATCGGATAATATTGAAGAAGTAATTAAATTAATTAGAGCTTCTAAAAGTCCGGATGAAGCAAAAGATAAATTAATGGAACGCTTTAATTTAAGTGATATCCAATCTCGTGCTATTGTTGAAATGCGTTTAAGACAATTAACTGGTTTAGAGCAAGATAAATTGAGAGCAGAATACGAGCAAATTATGTTAACAATAGAAGATTTAAAAGATATCTTAGCGAACGAACCTAGAAGAATGCAAATTATAATTGACGAATTAACAGAAATTAAAAATAAATATGGAGACGAAAGAAGAAGTGAGATAGAGTATGCTGGAGGTGATTTTAGCATCGAAGATATGATTCCTGATGAAACGGTAGTTGTTACTATTTCCCACCTAGGATACATGAAACGAACTTCTTTATCCGAATACAAACTTCAAAATAGAGGAGGAGTTGGTTCAAAAGGAACAGCAACAAGAGATGAAGACTTTTTAGAACAATTATTTATTGCTACCACTCATAATTATCTATTAGTCTTTACAGAAAAAGGTAAATGTTTTTGGATGAGAGTTTTCGAAGTTCCAGAAGGATCCAAACAATCAAAAGGAAGAGCCATCCAAAACTTGTTAAATATTGAATCGGATGATCAAGTTTTAGCATACATTAATGTTAAAGATTTAAAGGATCAAGATTATATTAATAACAATTACATCATTATGTGTACGACTAAGGGTGTTATTAAGAAAACTACTTTAGAAGCTTATTCTAGACCTCGTACTAATGGAATTAATGCTATTACTGTTAGAGAAGGGGATAGATTGTTGGAAGCGAGATTAACCTCCGGATCTGACGAAATTATTATGGCACTTAAATCAGGTAAAGCCATTCGATTTAACGAATCTAAAACTCGACCAATGGGACGAAATGCAGCGGGTGTAAGAGGTATTAGATTGGCAAATGAACAAGATGAGGTAATAGGTATGATTACTATTCCCGATGTTACTACTGCTAATGTATTAGTTGTTTCTGAAAATGGTTATGGAAAACGTTCTGGTATAGAAGATTACCGAGTTACGAATAGAGGTGGAAAAGGAGTTAAAACTTTAAATATTACAGAAAAAACAGGAAATTTAATAGCCATTAAAAACGTAACAGATAATGATGATTTAATGATTATTAATAAATCTGGAATAGTAATTAGATTGGCGGTAGCAAACCTTAGAGTAATGGGTAGAGCAACACAAGGAGTTCGATTAATTAACTTAAAAGGAAATGATACCATTGCTGCTGTTGAAAAAATAGAAAAAACAGAAGATGAAGAAGTAATTACGTTAGATGAAAATGGTGATGTAATTACTACAGCTAATCTAGAATCAATGCCTTCAGATGATACTATTTCTGATAATGAAGATTTTGATGAAGAGAATGATGGCAAGGATGTTGATAATAATGATGAAGAATAATTAGTTGCAACAAATAACAAGAAAATGAACACGAAGTCTCACGAATTGAGCGTAGCGAACTCACGAACCGAACAAAGTGAGTTCAGAAACACTTTAAAAACAATAAGCAATATGAGTAATACATACAAAAAAAATAAACACAAATGAGTCATACAAATTACTAAAAATAAAACTTATGAGTAAAAAATATATTTTAGTAGTAACAGCTTTTGTACTTACATCTGCTGTTGAAGCACAAAAAACAAAAGTTCAAAGTGCATATAGTTATAATGAAGCATTTCAAAGAAATGGGAAATGTAGTGAATTAGCTAATGGTGTTGAAGCCATAAATTCTGCCATAGAACACGAACAAACGAAAGAGTGGGCAAAAACATGGTATTATAGGGGTAATATCTATTTTAATTTATTGGCTAGCAATGATCAAGAATGTAAAAAAATTGATGCCAATGCTTTAGAAAAATGTGCTGATTCTTATTTAAAAACTTTAGTATTAAATTTTGTGGATCCTGAATTAAAGAAATTAGATTTACAAAAAGAAGATGGTTCTGATATGATGAAATTTTTTGGTGCTTTACAAAATAAAACAACAAAAGTAGATGATGAAATGTACACTGCTGAAATTAGGGGTAGAAAACTACCAGGTTTAGCAGGTGAATATGCGAATGAAGGAATTAGAAAATTCACGAAAAAAGAGTATAAAGCTGCTCAAGAGAATTTTAGTAAATCGTTGCTTTTAAACCAGTTGGGAGGAAAAATGGATACTGTTATCATGTATAACACTGCTTTAGCTTCAGAATATGCTGGTGATAATGAAGCTGCTAAACAACTGTATGATGCATTAATTATGCTAAAATACAATGTTGATGGTAATGGTGCTGATTTATACAGGTCGATGTCCAAGATATATAAAAAAGAAGGCAATAAAGAGAAAGCAATGGAGTACATTAAGAAAGGTAGGGCTGCTTATCCCAATAATAATAACTTAATTGTGGAGGAGTTAGAAGATTATTTGCAATCTGAAAAGTACGATGAAGCATTACAAAATTTGAATATTGCTATCGGAAATGATGAAAAAAATGAAGTTTTATATTTTGCTAGAGGTACAGTTTACGAAAATTTAAAAGAAAGTGATAAAGCAATATTAGATTATAAAAAGGCATTAGAATTGAAACCAGCATATTACGATGCTGCGTTTAATTTAGGTGCTTTTTATTTTAATGCGGGTGCTGATAAAATTAATGAATCTAATAAACTAGCGTTAAGTGAAACTAAAAAATATGATGAACTAAAAGCAGGGGCAAAAAAAGATTTTGAAGATGCTGTTCCTTTCGTTGAAACTGCTCATAATCTGAAGCCAGAAGATGTTGATACAGGAAATATGTTAATAAAATTATATACACATACTGGACAATACGACAAGGCAAAAGAGATTAAAGCCAAGTATCAGTAAAAAATAGAGGGTATAAAAAAAGGAGTTCAATTTTGTTGAACTCCTTTTTTTATTATCATTTATTTCCCCTCTTGAGAGGGGCAGGGATGTGTAATTAAAAATCTATTTTTCCCTTTGCTCTAATTCCTAAACCTTTTACCCCAAACAAGGAAGTCATATCTGGATTATCTAAATACGTTACTCGTTGTAAGATGTCTATTCGAATAACTTTAAAAATATTCATCACTCCAGCACTTAACTCCAAATAAGGAATACCTTTATCAAAAGTAAAAGTTGAAGCACTACCATCTTTATTTACTGGAAATTGATATAATTCTGGGTGAAGATTAGGATTATTATCTGCCGTTAAATTACCATACAAGGCTTTTACAGAAATAACTTCTCTCCATTTTAACTTTTTAAATAAAGGAATTTTATTAAAAAGAAAGCCGTTAAAATAATGACTAACATTTATACTAGCATATTCGTCGCTTATAAATTCCATAAAATTCATCATGTTAAAAGAGGGTTCTTGTAAAAAGAAAGATTGATTGGCTCGAGGCAGGTTAAGAAGTGGGTATGGAACTGAACCAAATACTTTACCACCTTCTATCTCAAAATCGGTAAACCCTATTTGAGCTAAATAAAATCGTTTAAAGATATTACCTGAAACCCTAGTGTATTCATTTTCTCCATTAATTACTCCTTTAATACCTTGAGTAAATCTTAATTGAAAAATAGGGTATTTGTTAGGTATTGGAACACGAAAGTTTTTTCCTTGATAAAATTGTTCGTTGGGGGCAAACCTAAAATTAACACTAAAATTGTCCGATTGAATGGCATTAAAATTTACCGAATCGCCATTCATAAATTCAAGAGAACCTAAAGGTCGTTGCAATTTGTTTTCATAAATTAAATTGTAGGAGAAACCACTATAAGTTTCACGAAGATAATCTAGCGTATAGGTAGTATTAAAGATCATTCTATCGGAAGTTCCTCTTTTAAAGGAGAGTAAAAAATTATCCTCATTTAAAAATTGCAAATCCTGACCAGGAAAATTGGTTTCGTGTTGTGTGGCAACTAATAAACGGTGCTGAGGGTTAGATAAAAAATCAGTATTAAATGAATAGGTTAATCCAACAAAATACTTGTATTCTTTGTCTTTAAACCCATAAGCAAGATAATTATAATACATAAATTTTTTGCTAAAATCAGTAGTTGTTCTAAATCCAGCTCTTAATCTGAATCCTTCAACATCGTTAAAACTATAGAAAGAGTTTAATGGTCCTAATTCAATTTTTCCTATTTTATGCCATCCTGTTATCAATAAAAAGGCAATATCCATGGTTCTTTTAAAAGCAGGAATTTTTTGAATGCTATCAATCATCACATATACACCCTGTTCTTGCTCAGTAAGAGTGTCTGGTCTGGTTTCCACCCAAAAAGAATCAGTCTTGTTTTCCATTCCTTCTTCTTTAATTATCTTTTCAACTTTATTGTATATTTCGTTATCTCTGTCTTGGTTGAAAACAAAATTGGTGTAATTAATTGTTTTTTTGCCAAACATTCCACGACCCTTTTTGGTAAGGTTATAGTCAATAATCAACTTATCTTTAGAAAGCATCCAAACACTATCATTGTATAAAGTAAACTCTTGATCTAATTGTAAATCTTTCACAAAATTTAAGTTGATTTCATCTGCGACACCCATAACAACTTTAGTAACTGCGTAGGTTGACGAATCATTTAAAATATACAAACTTCCTTTAAATGCAAAGTCTGCTTTATTTCGAGGTGTAAAAGCAAGGTTAATACATTCTCTTCCATTGACTTCTAACGTATCTATAATAAAATATTTATAAATTGTTGGACCAAGAACAGAAATAGGGCTGGTAAATTGATTCGATAATAAACTGATATTATTATCATAAATATCAATATCCTGATACAATTTATCCATAATAAAAGACATTCCATCATCATCAATATATCCTTCAAAACCTGTCATTTTACTTCCAAACTGAAGTTCTTTTAAGGTTTTTGGATTTTTTCGGTAATACATTTTTGAGGCAGTTTCCCTTAAAAAAACGGGTAAAAAAGGTTTCCCATTAATTTCAGAAGTGTCAATATGATCGATTACGACCTGAAATTTCTTTTTGAGCCAGCCTTTATTTAAAAACTCTTCGGTGATGTTATTAATGTCAATCTCAATTTTTTCATATTTATCATATTCATAAAAACTGAGTGCTTCTTTTCTATTATCATCTTTATGTTCAATTACTTTCTTTATTAAATCTACAGCTGGGTTTTCTTTATTTTTGTACCTTTTATTGTCGGCTTTAACAACAAATTCTTCTATTTCTATCGCTTCATTAGCCATCTGAAAATTGATGGTCTGAGAAATACCTAATTCAACTTTTTTTGAAATCTTGTTATATCCAACAAATGAAGCCATTAGGGTAGGTGTTCCCCATTGAGTTTCTAGGTAATATTTACCATCAAAATCGGTGGTTGTGCCAATATTTGCTCCTTTAAAAGCGATATTAACAAATGGTAATGGCTCTTTCGTTTTGGCATCAATTACTGTTCCTTTAATTTTAGTAAGTTTTTGAGCATTTACACCAAAACATAGCAAAAAGCTAAATAAGCTTAAAATGAAATAATATTTTATTTTAAATGGATGAGTGATAATATGGTTGATTAATTTTTTCAAGGTAGCAAAACTACTTAAAAAATAGGTTGATTTTCATTAAGGCTAATCTATAAATATTTATTGATTAGTCTTTACTTTTTGCAAAAAATGACAACTTATTAATTTTTATGGATTGGCAACCACAGAATTTTGCATATTCATTTATTTTGTTGGAGAATTCATTAATAAATTTACTAGTAGGTTTAAATTGAGGTTCAAGCCAAGTGTTATTCACATAAAATATTTTTTCTTTTCTATCCGCTTTTGCATCTATCCTTGCAACAAATTCATCACCGTACAAAACAGGTAAAACGTAATAACCAAACTTTCTTTTTTTCTCAGGCACATAACATTCTATTTGATAATCGAAATTAAAGATTTCTTTAACTCTTTTACGCTGAATTAATAGGTTGTCGAAAGGGTTTAAAATATGGATTCTTTTATTACCATCATTCTGAGTATTATTTATTGAACTAATTAATTGATTATTAGTATAATATGTTTCATTAATTCCAGTAATAGTTGCAGTCGTAATTTGGGAAGATTCAACCATTTTATTCAACAATTTTTTGACTTCTTGTTTAATTCCTTTTCTTAAATAAATAATTTCATTTAAGTTAACTAAACCATGAGCTTTTATTGCATTAAATAGGATGTGTTGATGATATTCTTCAGCAGTTGGAATAGATAAATTTAAATCTGGAGGAAGAACTCGTTCTGGTAAGTCAAATATTTTTTGAAATCCTTTACGATTAGCAATCATTAAACTTCCATCCATAAAAAGATTAGTTAAAGCAATTTTAGCAGGCTTCCATTCGTACCACTGGTTATTTTTAGTAGAAGGATTCTCAAAATCTTTTGATTGCAATGCACCTTCAGCTTTTATTCGGTCTATCACATATTTTTCTACTTTCTTATCTCTTGGAAACCAATGTTTATCACCATCTTTGTATAATTCTTTTTTGTGTAAGCTAAATCGATAATCGGCTATTGGCAAGTATGCTGCAGCATGACTCCAATACTCAAAAATAGATTTAGCAGCCATTAATTCCGATAATTCTTTTTGATGATACGTTGGGTTTCTTGTAAATAAAACATGATGATGTGCTCTTTCTGTAACAGAAATAGTATCTATTTGTACATAACCTAACTGTTGAATTATTTTTAATGAGTTATTTTCATTACCTGATAAACCTTGACCAGAAATGGCTAATTTTCTTGCTTCCGTATGCGATATTTTTATTGAATTTGACATGTAATTAAACAAAAAAACCCATCAATTAAGACAGGTTTTCTTATTAAATTAAGTATTTTTAAAGATTAAATTACTTTAACATCTACTGCATTTAATCCTTTTTTTCCTTCTTCTACATTGTAGCTTACTTTGTCTCCTTCAGCTATTTCATCTGTTAATCCATTTACATGCACAAATACGTCTTTACCGCCTTCGTCAGGTGTGATGAATCCAAATCCTTTTGCATTGTTGAAAAATTTTACTGTTCCTGTACTCATTTTTTAAAGTTTAATAAATATAAAATATTTACAAATATACAGTTCTATCCGTTCATTTTACATTTTTTTTCACTTTGAATGATAATTTTTAACAGAACACGTGCTAAATAAAGCAAATTAGCATTGATTATTATCTATTTTGAAATAGAATAACAACCAACACCTACAAACTTATTGTTACATTTGCAATCCTAAAAAAATAAATAATGATTGCAGCACATAATATATCGTTACAATACGGTAAAAGAGTTTTGTTTGATGAAGTAAATATAAAGTTTACTGATGGAAATTGTTATGGTGTTATTGGTGCTAATGGTGCAGGAAAATCAACCTTTCTTAAAATATTAGCAGGTGACTTAAGCCCAAATTCTGGAAATGTTATTATTGACCCTGGTAAACGAATGGCGGTGTTAAGTCAAGACCACTTTAAGTTTGATGAAGCAACAGTTTTAAATACGGTAATGATGGGGCATACCAAGCTGTGGAAAGTGATGCAAGATAAAGATGCTATTTATGCGAAATCCGATTTTTCGGATGCAGATGGATTAAAAGCCTCTGAATTAGAAGCTGAATTTGCCGAAATGGATGGTTGGAATGCAGAATCAGATGCCGCATCGATGCTAAGTGGATTAGGAATTAATGAACAATTTCATTACCAATTAATGAAGGACATTAGTGGTAATCAAAAAGTTCGAGTTTTATTAGCTCAAGCTATATTTGGTAATCCTGATATTTTAATTTTGGATGAACCTACCAATGATTTAGATATCATTACCATATCTTGGTTAGAGCAATTTTTAATAGATTTTAAAAACACGGTGATTGTAGTTTCTCACGATAGACACTTTTTAGATGCAGTTTGCACACATATTGCGGATATCGATTTTGGAAAAATAAGTGCTTTTAGTGGAAACTATACTTTTTGGTACGAATCCAGTCAACTGGCTTTGCGTCAGAAACAATCTGCCAATAAAAAAGCAGATGAAAAGAAAAAAGAATTACAAGATTTTATTGCTCGTTTTAGTGCCAACGCTTCTAAATCTAAGCAAGCAACAGGAAGAAAAAAGATGTTGGAAAAATTAAATTTTGAAGAAATTAAACCATCTACAAGAAGATATCCAGCAATTATTTTTAATCAACAAAGAGAAGCAGGAGATCAGATTCTACATGTTAAAAATTTAAGTAAAACTGGGCTTTTCAAGAACTTAGATTTGAATTTAAGAAAAGGTGATAAAGTTGCTTTTGTTGGTAAAAACAGCATGTCGATGACTGCATTATTTCAAGTTTTAGAAAACGAAATAAAACCTGATAGCGGAGAATTTTATTATGGGCAAACCATTTCAACAGCTTATTTACCCAACGAAAACGAACACTTTTTTAATGGCAATGATAATTTAATAGATTGGTTAAGGCAATTTTCTGATGTAGAAAAGGATGAAGTATTTATTAGAGGTTTTTTGGGTAAAATGCTTTTTTCTGGCGAAGAAGTTTTTAAAAAATCTAACGTGTTATCTGGAGGAGAGAAGGTGAGGTGCATGATTTCGAAAATGATGCTAGCAGAAGGTAATTTATTACTTTTAGATGAACCAACCAATCATTTAGACTTGGAATCGATTACCGCTTTTAACAATGCATTAAAAGATTTTAAAGGAACCGTTCTATTTACTTCTCATGACCATGAGTTTGTGAGTACTGTTGCTAACAGAATAGTAGAATTAACTCCAAACGGTTGTATCGATAAAGAAATGAGTTTTGACGAATATTTAGCAGATGCTAAAGTGAAAGAACAAAAAGAGAAATTGTATGCAGTGACGCTATAAAAAAAGTGAAAGGAGAAAGTTGAAATGTGAAAGGAGATAGTTGAAATGTGAAAGGAGAAAGTTGAAATGTGAAAGGAGAAAGTTGAAATGTGAAAGGAGAAAGTTGAAATGTGAAAGGAGAAAGTTGAAATGTGAAAAGAGAAAGTTGAAATGTGAAAGGAGAAAGTTGAAATGTGAAAAGAGAAAGTTGAAATGTGAAATAAAAAAATAAAATGATTAAAGAACCAGAACATAAAGATCTAAAAGATAGAACTAAAAAGTTTTCAATTAGAGTTATTAATATGGTTAAACAACTAGATAATACACTTGGTGATAGAGAAATTGGAAGACAGTTGATAAGAAGTGGAATGTCTGTTGGGGCGAATACAAGAGCTGCTTTTAGAGGTAGATCAAAAAAAGAATTTGTTGCAAAACTGGGAGTAGTTATAGAAGAAGCTGATGAGAGTTCATTTTGGATGGAAATGTTGGAAGAAACCTCTTCGTCTTCTAAATTAAATTTACAAGAATTAAATGCATTAAACAAAGAAGCAATTGAGTTAACTTCAATATTTGTTTCTGTGGCACAAAAAAATAAGAAAGAAATTAAATGATGGTAAATAATTTTTTTCATATTTCATCTTTCACATTTTAAAAAATTCTCCTTTTATATTTTATATTTTAAAAAATGGAAAATAAACTAACCAACGAAAAAATTCCAATGCCAGAAAGAATTCCTGTAAAACGGTTGGTATCAAAAAGAGATATTGGTATTGAAGCATTTGAATTAGAAAATGGTAACTTAATGTTGGAAGCTACTTTCCTTGATCCTTATCATTTAATACGGTTAAACCTTCATATTGATCCCAAAACAAAAACCATTATCCACACCAAATGTGAATTTGGAAATCATCCACACTCCAATTGCCCCATTGTAGCATTAAAAGCACAATTGTTAATTGGGCTAAAGATTGAACGTGGCGTAACTAGAAAAGTTTCCGAACGAATTGGAGGAAGTGAGGGTTGCATACACTTGAGAGAATTAACTCTCGAAACCATCAATTTTGCTGCAACTGCTTTAATTGGTTATGATGAAGGTTTTGGTTTAATGAGTCGCGATTTTAATTTATTAGATGAAAATAAAAAATTTGAAATTTCTCAACATCTGTTGAAAGACAGTTGTGTGGTTTATAAAAGTAAGTGAAATATTAGGTATAGGATTAGGTTAAAAATAATTTAACACAAGCAATGAAAAGTACCAAGGCTAGCATATATCTTAATCCACTATTGTTGAATTTTTTGCTACCAAAGTAACCACCCAAAAAACCACCAATTACAGCAATAGCAACCAATAAGAATGCTTGAGCATCTATTTTTACACCACTGCTTAGTTGTCCACCCATTGCTGCTGCCGAATTTACCCAAATAAATAAAGCGGAAACTGCAGCAGCTTGTTTCATATTCCCCCATTTCATTAACAGAATAACTGGGGTAAGGATAATTCCACCACCAATGCCGATTAAGCCTGAAAAAAAACCTATCGAACTACCAATAATAATTCCTTGCCATAATTTTACTTCTTTTAGCTCATTAGTTTCTTTGCCAAAAAGGTTTAACATCCTTAAAATTGCAAAAACCAACAAAACAGCTAAAATCTTTTTGTATAAAGAAGTATCAATTTCTATCAATCCACCCAAAAATGCGAGTGGGATAGAAGCGACTGCAAATGATAAAAAGAGTTTTTTATTAAAATTTCCTGTTTTTGCATAATGAAAAAAAGAGATGGCGGCTACAAATAAATTAAGCAACAATGCTGTTGGTTTCATCGATTCTGGTGCAAATCCAAATAATGCCATTAAAGCCAAATAACCACTCGCTCCACCATGACCAACAGCAGCATACATAAAAGCTACAATTGGTAAAATCAGTAGAAAAATCCAAATATTATCTATTTCAAATAAATTCATGCAATGCTAATGGTTCGTTATATCGGACAACGAAAGTAATACTTCTGACTAAAAATAACTAGAAAAGTGAAAGTGTAAGTGAAGGTAAAAGTCTAAACTCTAATTTCTATCGTCATCCTATGTTTGTAAAAAGGATTTGTAAATTAAAAAAACCAAATATAGTTTTGTTTAAATTATAAACAGAACAGAAAGAGAAAGGAACTAGATTAAGTTCGTCATAGGTACTTCAGATACCGA
>Ga0210033_1001462_pt1 | contig 21541 bp, 22 predicted proteins | sample CryGeymeta201501_FD_185465 | JGI IMG/M metagenome (GOLD analysis project Ga0210033, IMG submission 185465) | Groundwater microbial communities from Crystal Geyser aquifers in Utah, USA - Crystal Geyser metaG 2015-01 (SPAdes) (version 2) | ecosystem: Environmental > Aquatic > Deep subsurface >... | reverse complement strand
TGCCGAAGGGTTTCCGGCGCGCCCGCAATTTCGGCTTTCTGCACCCCAACTGCAAGCGCTTGATCGCCTTGCTGCACCTGGTGTTGCACTTCGATCCCGGCCGGGCGGCCGCCTGGTTCAGGGAACGCAGCTGCATGTGAAGTCGAGAGCGCAACTTAAACCGGCTGCATTATTGTCTTGACGTAGGGGTCCACTTCAGTTTGATAAGGAATGGCTTCTTCAGCAGCCCTGGCTTGAATACCGGCATCTACTGAAAAAGCATCTACCTGTTCCATCCCATGAATGTGGGTTCAGGTGTCGCGTTGCTGCCTGAGTTTCTGCGAGTTCCTGGCGCGAAAAAAGCCATGTAGTTCATGAAATGGGATGGGTTTGCCATAGATCGGCACGTCCAGCGGCAGGGTGCCGCGTTTCGCGATGTCCGCGCGGCTCAGGCTGCTGACCACGATGATGTCGGTTGTGGCCAGTGCCGGATTGCCGTGCAGGGCGCGCACCAGTTCGAAACCGTCCATCCCGGCCATGGCCAGGTCGACGATGAAGACGTCTGGCGCCCGCCGCCCGACCACCAGCAGGGCGTCGAAGCCGTTGCCGACAATCTCGATGGACAAGGGTAGCCCCCACCCTTCCAGTGTCTTGCGGTAAAGTTTTTGCAGATCAGCATCGTCCTCGGCGATCAGCACCGACAGCCCCCCTTCATTGCTCGCCGGCACCCCCTGCGCGCCACCTCGCCTGGCGAGCATGGCCATGACCGATTCGCGTTTGATGCGGCGGTGGCCGCCCGAGGTTTTCCAGGCATCGAGCACGCCTTCTTCGACCATGTTCTGCGCCGTGCCGAGCGAGACGCCAAGCATCTTGGCGGCTTGCGAAGTGCTGCAATAAAGACGCTTCGATTCGGGAGAGGTGGGGTCCATAAAGATCGCTAAAGTTGTCACATTTATCAAAATCGCGGCAAGTATAGCCGGTGAGCACCCGGTAAAATCTAATAAATACCCGCATGTGCCTTAAGTCAGCCCGCTTCCAGGTATCACGGCGGACCAGAATCAGACCTTCTCCATTTTCTGAATCTAGTAATATCTTCGCGTCTTTGTTAAACCATACCCGTTGGGGGAGACACCATGTCACGTCGCGCCATAGCCATCGCCCTGATCTGTTTCTCTACCAGTGCCCTGGCGCTGCCTCCCACCGCGAAGGACAACCGCATCGCCATTCAGATCGGCCCAAGCGAACGCAATCAGGTGCTCTATGAGATGCGGGAATTCCTGCACAGCCTGTTCAATATGCACAACGCCCTGGCCAGCAAGGACATGAAAGCGGTCGCGGTTTCCACCAAACCGATGGCCGGGCTGCTGGATCGCATCCCCAATAACATCAAGGACAAGCTGCCGGAAGAATTTACCCAGATGGCCATTGCCATGAACGAAGCGCTGACCGTCATGGCACGCGACGCGGAAACCAAGGCCGACATGAGCCTTACGCAAAGCCAGATGGCTGAGTTGATGACCTATTGCTCAGGCTGCCACGACACCTACCGATTCGAGATTCTCCCAGCACGAGCGCGGCATTAAGGAGCCGAGAAACAGTAAGTTGAACATTCTGGCCGCGCCAGCGAGCGCGCTGCCGCGTTGCACCCGCATGGGGCACGCCGGATTCGTAAGCCGCTGAAGCGGCAACGACTCCTGCCGGGCGCTTGCAGGAAATGGCCATGCGGCGCGACCGGCGCTCCAGGGTTCGACAGTTAATCTCATAACTGTTTGATTCCGTTGATGGAAGACACCCCCGCCACCGGGGTGGCACCGTTGAGGCGGATACGGTGATGCTGGATGCGTCTGAGTTGTTCCAGCGCGCGTTCCGGCGTCAGTCCGGTGTTCGCATCGCGCAGCCGCGTGCGCATGACCCGGTGCAGAATCAGCGCCATGAAGCAAATCGAAGCGTGCGCCTTGATGCGTTCCGGTAGCCGGTGATACACCGGGCCGATCTCGATCTCCGACTTCAACACCTTGAAACCGCGCTCGAAGTCGGCCAGCGACTTGTAACGGGTGACGATCTCAGCAGGCGTCAGCCCTTGCACATTGGTGACCAGCAACAGCTTGCCGTCCATCATCTCGGCCAAGCTGCGCGCGTTGGCGACGATGTCGTAGCTGAACAATTCATCAGTCAGGTTCACCTTGATGATTTTCGACAGATGCGCCTCGCTCACCGCAAGGAAGAAGCGCGTCTTGGCGCCGCTGTCCGAGAGCTTGCGGCCCCGTTTCTTGACCCCCTCGTCCTGCTCGGCGAGTTTGCCCGCCCACTGTTCGCCTTGCGTGATCAGCGCATCGATGCGCTCAGATCGCCGCTGTGTCTGGGTCGCCGCCATCGCCGGATCATGTGCGACAACCAGGCGCAAATCGTTCCAGGCCAACTCGTCGATGATTTCCGCGCTGGCCGCAGCACAGCGGTTGCGATGGAAGTCGCCGAGCAGTTCGACGAAGTCGGCATAGCGCCGTCCCGGCACGGCGATGATGAATTCCAACGGTTGGCAGCTGCTAAGCACAATTGCTTGCAGGGATTCCAGGTTGTCCAGGCTCAAGAAACCACGATCGGCGATGAGGATCAGCCGGCGCACGGAAGGAAAGCGCGCCAGCACGGTCGAGAGCGTGGGCAACAGCGTCTTGGTTTCAGATACATTGCCGTCAAATACTTCGTGGTAAAGCGGCAATTTTTCGGCCGTCTGCACCACCCCCAGCATGAACTGCCGAGCGATCAAGCCTTCCTTGGCCAAGCCAGGCTGGCGGACATCCTGGTCGACGGTCACCAGTCCTTCGCAGCGGATCGTGGTCAGGTCGTAGAAGACGACTGACAGGTCTTGGTCGATCAACGGACGCAGCAGGCCCGCCACCACGGCATCGACTTCGGTCTGGTGATCCATCAGCGCATCCATGCTGCGCAACAGTTGTTGGTGGGTGATGGCCTTCAGATCGACTTCGGGCAACGCCACCGTTTCCAGCCAGCGCAAGACGCCGAGCTTTGAATCTGGGTCACACAGGCGGTTGAGCACCATCACCTGGATCAGCGTTTCGATGTCGGTGGTGTGGCGGGTTCGGCTGAACAAGCGGCGCAACTCGCCCAGGGCGCTGGTGTCGTTGAGCCAGCGCCAGGTGGCCAGCTCCGAGCCGGGGGCGGCCATGCGCGCCACCACCTGGGCCAGGATGATGGCGCGGGTGATGGCGTTGATGCCGAGCGATTCCAGGAGCGGTTCAAATTCCAACTGGGCCAAGGCGTGCAGCCCGACCTGCTCGACGCCAACGGAACGCGGTTGGGTCAGTTCCAGGGAGGCGACATCCACCTCGACGAATTCGCACTCAGGCAGGGGTTCCGCGTGGCTGGCGATGAGCCGGGCGGCGAGTGTTTGCGCGAGGGTCTCGACCGCTTCGGGAACGTCCGCTGCGAGGAGGTCGTCGCGCTGGCCGAGGAGTTGGACGAGACGGACGCACAGATCGGGCCAGAGGGGTTCGGGGAGGTCGAAGGCGCTGCCGAGGTTGAGGAGGGTGGATAGTCTTACCCGAGCACCTTCACGCCGGGACTCGACCAGGCGGAAGGTGTGGTAGGCGACGCCGTCGGCATTGCAGCGGGTGGGGGTGCGGCGGATGAACATGCCGAAAGGATAGCGTCTGGCAAGGGGTTCGCGGGGGGAGTGATAAAAATCATAAGGCGCTACATGAGGGTTTTTGGGGCGGCAGAAACCTGGAATAAATGGGTTACGAGTGGAATTCAATGGGAATTGAGGGGAGGTTGGTAAATGTGGGCTAACCGGGCCACTTTACGGCCATAAACATCCATGAAAAACGGGCTCCCTCGGAGCCCGTTCTTCATTTCAGCCCTGTCAAAAGGCTAATGCATCGTGGTATAGCCCAGCAGCGCCAGGGTCAGCAGGCTAAGGCCGATGAAAATCAGCAACGTAGTCAGTGCCGTCGCGCCGATGTCCACCCTTCTGCTTGGGCGCTTGACCAGATACTTGTCCAACTCCCCGCTGGCCAGCAGGCGCTCGTACTCCAGCCGATGCTCATGCTTGAACTCTTCCAGCGGCACCGCCCCGGTGAAGATGGTGGTGTTCATCGGGAATTTGTCCGGCCGGAAGTGCACGTTGAAGAAGTGCACCGAGAACAGGAACACGGTCGCCAGCAACGCCTCTTCAGCATGCACGATGGTCGCGATGTTGAACACCCAGCCCGGCAGAAGGGTCGCCGTCACGGTTGGGAAGAACAGCATCAGGCCGGAGAAGCCGATGATCGCGGCACCCCAGAAAGGCGCCCAGTAATCGAACTTCTGCCAGTAACTCCAGCGGTCGAAGCTCGGGCGCGGTGAGCGTCCAAAGAACCAACTTAACATGTGGCCGATGTCGCGCAAATCCTGCAAGGAGGGCACCAGGGAGGTGGGGCCGAACCACTTGAAGGTCTTGCGAGTGCGCCAGATATTGCTCACGGCGAACACGAAGTGGGCAAGGAACACCGTCAGCCAGATAGTCGCGGCCGTGCGGTGGATGATGGCTTCCACCTTCGGCCCGCCAATCAGGGTAATGACCGCCTTGGCCCACTCGGTGTGCGAGAACAACAGGGTGGTGCCAGTCAGCACCAGGGTCATGGTGCTGACCGCGAACAGCAGGTGCATCCAGCGCCAGGTGGCACTAAAGCGGCGGAAGTACACTGTTTCGGGCCTCGCCAGGTCTTCCATGTAGCCCTTGCCAGCCAGGCGGTCCATGAATTCACGGTAGAACCACAGAATGACGTGGCTCCAGAAGAACAGGAAAACGCCGAAGATCAGTGCCTGCATGAACTTCTTGGCGATGAACATGGCCGGGTACTTCTGGTAATCGTCAGCATTGCCGTGGGTATGGAAGCTGAGGAAGTTCTCGGTAGCGTTCTTGTGGCAGGTATTGCAGGTCTTCAGGCGGTTGTTCGCGTGCACCGAGGAAGTCGGGTCGTCGATCTTTTTGACACCGTGGCCGCCATGGCAGTCATAGCACTTGGCGGTGTTGGTGAAGCCCAGCCGGTTGACCTGGCCGTGGTAGGAAGCGAAGTAGGTTTTCTGCGCGTCCTGGTGGCAACTGCCGCAATTTTGGGTAATAGCTAACTTCATCGGGTCACCCTTGGGCGAGCCGATGTTGTGCGTGGTGTGGCAGTCGGAGCAGACCGCGGATTTGGCGTCCTTCTTCTCCACAATCGCCTTGCCATGGACGGAAGCAAGGTAGGCGGCCTTCTCTTTCTCGTGGCATCTGCCGCACACCTCGGGGTTCTTCAGGCGGTGCTCGGCGCGCTGCAGGCTGCCCAATGTGCCGATGTTGTGGGCGTCGTGGCAGTCGTGGCAGGCGGCGTTGGTTTTCGACAAGTCTTTCTTGTTGGGGAGGGCATGGACGGAATGCATGTAGCTTTCCATCTGCTGCACCACCACGCCCAGGCGCTTGTATTGCGGGTCCGGATTGTCCTTTTGCGCCTCCCACTTCTGCTTGTGGCACTCGATACAACCGATGCTCTTGGGCAACGGTTTCGGATGTGGCAACTTGGCGACGTTATTGTGGCAGCCGGTGCACGGCTGCTTGCCGTGGACACTATGCTCAAACACCTGGGAGTCGATGAAGATGAAGTTGCGGCTGCCATCGCGGCGAACCTTGACCTTCTCCTCCGGATCGGCGTGGCAACGCAAACAGCGGTAATTGGCGATGGCCGGTTTTGTTTCCTGTCCGCCCCCCGCCGCGACGGTATCGACGGTAGCGGCGACCGTGGCGTGCGCGAACGTGGAAAGCGATAGACAGATCACACCCGCTATCACGGCTGCAAGCGACTTCCAGGCAATTCTTGCCATTTTTGTGTCTCCTCATGGGCGATGGTGCTGAACCGGCAAGAATCCAACCGTCCTCTTGCCGAAGTGGTTACCCGAAATGACCTTTTCACTCCATCATTTTCGGTACGTTTCTACCAAATCCGTGCCATAGACTACGAGGAAGAGAGGGGCATCGCAATCCCATCCAGAAAATTAAGCAATCAAGAATATTATTAAATATCAATATGTTGTAGCGCTCAAAGCGTGCGCATTGCTGCTTGCTTAATCAATCTCGCCGGGTTAAAAGTGCACAAAGTCATTATGTTGAGAGGGGTCGTGGTAAGGACCTCGCTGGCGTTTTGTAAGTGACGAGGAAAAAGCAATTCCTCGTTTTTTTTATTCCCTGAGCAAAAGGAGGAGACGATGCGCAAGGGAGCAATGGCCGTAGCCCTATTTTGGGCGGCCGGTTCGGCGATGGCGGCGATGGATATTGAGGTTCTGGCCCGCACTTGCAACAACTGTCATGGCGTGGGCGGCATCAGCGCCGGAACTTCCATGCCATCCATTGGCGGGCTGCCGAGAGACTATTTGAAGAACGTCATGAAGCAGTGGAAGTACGACGAACGCGGCGCGGCCACCATGAACCGTATCGTCAAGGGTTTCAGCGATGACGAGATCGACGCCCTGGCCACGCATTTCTCGAAGAAACGCTGGGTGCCGGTTCCGCAGAAAACCACCGCCGCGCTAATGAAAAAGGGCAAGTCGGTGACCTTTGAAAACTGTGAAGACTGCCACGGCGCCAAGGGCGACGACCCGGACGAGGATGCGCCGAGGATCAACGGCCAGTGGGCAAAATACATGACACTCGAACTCGAGAAGTACCGCGACAACGGCTTCAAGATGCCGCATCGGAAAATGAAAAAGAACACCCGCAAGCTGAAACAAGCCGACATCCCCGCCGCCGCGCATTTCTTCGGCGCGCAAGGCCAATGAGCGAGGAAACAGCCATGAACGCATTTGATCGCCGTACTTTCATCAAGGCCCTCGCCGCCGCTTCCGGCGCTTCCATCCTGAGCATCCCCAATGCCCATGCCGCCAAAACCCGTGCCCGCGTGGTCGTGGTCGGCGGCGGCTACGGCGGCGCCACCGCCGCAAAATACCTGCGACTGCTGGACGCCAGTATCGATGTCACCCTGATCGAACGTGAAACGCGCTACACCTCCTGCCCGCTTTCCAACGAAGTCATTTCCGGTGAGCGCGAAATAAAGACCCTGCAAGTTGGCTACAAGGGCTTGCTGAAGCACGGGGTCAAGGTGGTGCATGACGAAGTCACCGAGGTCGACCCGGCCAAGAAAATCGTTACCACCGCCGGCGGTAAGCACTTCGCTTATGACGCGCTGGTGCTCTCGCCCGGGGTCGACTTCAACTATGCCGCCGTGGAAGGCTATTCCGAGCAACTGGCACAGACCAAGCTCCCACATGCCTGGAAAGCCGGTCCGCAAACCCTGCTGCTGAAGAAGCAACTGCAAGCCATGCCGGATGGCGGCAAATTCATCATCGCCGTACCCAAAGGCCCGTTTCGCTGCCCACCCGGGCCCTATGAACGCGCCGCCCAGGTCGCCCTGTATTGCAAATACCACGGCAAGAAAAAAGTCAAGGTCTTGATCCTCGACGCCAACGACTCTTTTTCCAAAAAGCCGTTGTTCGAGCAGGCCTGGAAAGAACTCTACGGCTACGGCCCGGACGGCATGATCGAATGGATCTCCGCCGCCAACGACGGCGCGGTGACCCGCGTCGACGCCGAAAGCATGACCTGCTTCACCGGCTTCGGCGACCACAAGGGCGATGTCATCAACCTCATCCCCCCCCACCATGCCGGCAAAGTCGCCAAGAACCTGGGCCTGGCCACCTTCAAGGACAAGTGGTGCGAGGTGAAGCCGGAGAGCATGGAATCAACCAAGCAGAAAGATATTTACGTGATCGGCGACGCCTGCGTGGGCGGCGAACTAGCGACTAACAACGCCTTCCCCAAGTCCGCGCACATGGCGATGACCCAGGCCAAGGTGGTCGTCGCCAACCTGATCGCCAAGTTCAACGGTCTGCCACCGCCCGTGCCGGTCTATACCAACACCTGCTACAGCGTGGTGGCACCCGACTGGGGCTTCTCCGTGGTGCACCTGTATCGGGTGGAAAATGGCCAGTGGGTCTACATCAAGGCCGGCAGCGGCATCTCACCGGTGACCTTCGGCACCAAGGAAGCGCCGCTACCGGTGCCACGCATCTACCGCAAGCTGGAAGCGGAATATGCCGACGGCTGGCTGCGCAACGTATTGGCGGATGCCTTCGCATAAGCGGTCACTTCCCGGTGGGGTCTCCCACGATGAAACGTTGATAACCGCCGGGAAGTTCAAACAGCTCCGCCCGCGTCGCGCGGGTTTCATGGCCTTGATAGACCCGGCTATAGCCGCACCCAGTAGTGTATCGCCAGAGGTAACCTGCTGATATTCCAGCCCCGCCTCTCGACATCCAAGACCAGTGAACAGGGTGAGCGCAGCACCTCCAGCATGGCGTTCCAGGCTAATGCCTGATTGCCGGCCCGGCGGCGGAAACCGCGCAACAGGCACGCCTCGTCTTTCAGGATCGTTCAACCGCACCTGAACCGAGGCATTACCGGCGCTGGTCTGATGTTCCTGGGAAAGCTTCCAGCCTGTCGACCAGGCCACCGTTTTCGCCACCGATTTCATCGACTGCGCGGGAATACCGGTGAGGCGAAGGTTTGAATCTCACACCGACTCTCCTTCTTCCCCAAAGCAAACCCCAAGTTTTCCGCTTCATACCGGCTGTGTTTCATGTGTTGCGAAAGTTCAATAGCCACCTGTGTTGATGCCCGGATGGCCTTTTTTTTCGTGAAGGTATATTAGAAATAGGTTATATTGCTAACCAGTCAGGCGCCTAAGTAATTTTACCGCGTCATGACGGATGAACATCGACCGAATCTGGCAAATCTGGCAAATCTTGAACAATACTGCCGACATTTCACCAGGGTATTGTGTAGTTTTTAATATTTTTATTATTTTAATTATTTTAATCAGTAGGTTACAGATTTACCCCGGCAGATTATGGCGGCATGGCAATTGCTTGATCTGAATGCCACCCAATTGGCGACCTTTACCGCGCCATGAGGGGTGGGACATCAACCCAAAAGAGCCAACACATCATGAAATCATTCGCATTGATTATTTGGTTGCTCACCGGGAATGGCGGGCATGAGGTCATCGCTACGCAGCACGTCGATAGCGCGGCGACCTGCGCGGCAACCGCCAAGGTTCTGGTCGACCAGCAGACGGCGCAAGGAAAGCAGGTGCGCTTTCTATGCCATGCGGTCGTGCCCGAGATCGCGGAAGTGGATGAAAATGGCAACGCTGTAACACCGGAGTACGACACCGTGAAATCGGTGCTCGCGGAGGGTCATTCGCGGAAGCCTTCCACCTCGATCACCAATTTCACTTCGTCGCCGATCAGGGGAATGCCGTAATTCATCCCGAAATCGGAACGTCGGATCGTGGTATGGACATCCGCGCCGCACAGCGGGCGAAGCGTTAGAAATTGCCGGGTGCAGGTGTAATCACGGATTTCCAGGATGACCGGCCGGGTGACCCCGAGCAGTGTCAGATTGCCGCTAGCTGAAACCGGCTTACCGTCCCTGAATGCCACTTCATTGGATACGAAGCGTATCTCCGGAAACTGAGCTGTGTTGAAGAAGTTGCTGCCCAGCAACTTCTGATTGAGGCCGTCGTGGCCAGTATCGCCGGAACTCGCGTCCACCCTCACTTCGATGTGGCTGGCCGGCCCGCTCGGGTCGAGCAGCACACGCCCTTGGCTGCGGTTGAACTTGCCACGCATCAGGGAAACGCCGTGATGGCGAATCTCGAAACTGGGAAAGGTATGGCCGGGATCGAGGACAAAGTCTTCCGCCGCCAAGGCGGGAGTGCAGGCGCACAACAGACAGACGAATAGCTTTTTCATGGCGAATCCTTAAGGCAGCAACAACAGGCTGAAACGCACTTCCAGGCCATCAGCCACCACGTCGGCCCAATCGCCGCCGCCGATGTCGTAGGCACTGCGTTTCAAGGGGAAGCGGCCCTCCGCCCGCCAGCCACCCGCCTGGCGGATGAGCGTGAAGGGTGCCGTGAGCGCGTGGCTCTGGCCTTTGATGCCGAGATCGCCGAAGGCGGTATAACGACCCTCCGCCTCACGCCGCACGCTCCTGGCGATGAAGGTCGCCTGGGGATATTTTTTCGCATCAAACCAGGCCGGCCGTTTCACTTCGTCGTCGCCCTCGGCCGATCCGGTATCGATACTGGCCGTATCCACATCAACACGGAAACGCCCGGCTTCCGGCCTGGCGGGGTCGAAACTGGCCCGCGCGGTGAAACGCCGGAAGCCACCCTCGGTCGGCACGTTCATCTGTTTGATGATGAAGTGGACCTGGCTTTTCCCGGCATCCAACTTCCAGTCCTGCGCCGAGACCGGCAGCGACAAGGTCAGGCTTATCAGTAAAGTAACCAAACTTTTCACGGCTTACTCCTCAACCAGGGAACCATGCGGGCCAGCACGCCATCATGGCGGAAATGCTGGTGATACAGGGCCGCCGTCGCGTGCAGGACAACCAGGGCCAACAGAAGATTCACCGAGCCGGCATGGAGTTCCTTGAGAATTTTCGCCAGCGCCCTATCTTTTCCCACCAGATCCGGCAGTGGCAGCGCGCCGAACCAGACCACCGGGAACCCCGCCGCCGAGCTTTGCAGCCAGCCCAACAGCGGCGCCGCCAGCAGCAATAGATATAGCGCGCCATGCATCGCCGCCGAGGCGCGCGCCTCCCAGGGGAACAGGCCGGCGGTGGAGTCGAGGCGATCGGTCAGCCGCAACAGCAGGCGCCACGGCAGCAGAAACAACACGAGCATCCCCAGCCACTTGTGCCAGGCGTAGAGCTTCAATTTAAGCGGCGACAGCGTCATGTCTTCGAGCAAACTGCCGATCACATAGGCCACCACAATCAACAGCAGGGTCAACCAGTGCAGCCCCACCAAGGGCCAGCGATAACCTTGTTTCATCAATCATCCTTTTCAGCAATCACAACCAGCGCCGCACGCGCGCCTTGTAATCACGGTATTCGTCGCCGAAGCGCGCTTCCAGGTGGCTTTCTTCATGGGCGATAACCATGAAACGCATCACCAAAAACACCGGCGGCGCCAATAGCAGCGGCCAGGCCGTCCGCAATAGCACCATGGCACCGGCATAGACAAACCAGTCGAAGAGGTAGATGGGATTGCGCGAGTAGCGGAACGGCCCGCGCGTCACCAGGTTGGACGCCGCCTTGTAGGGATTGACCGTGGTGCGATGTCCCCAGATCGCCGCCAGTGCCCAAGCGAAGCCGGCCAGGCCGATGCCAATCAAGGTCCAGCCCAACGGTCGCGCCAGTTCGCCGAGGTCCAGCGTCAGCGGCAACCGCCCCTGTAGCCACCAGGCCGCGAACAGGGCAATCGCGTAGACCAGCGGCGGCGGGATCAGGGTGCGCGGGCGGATCGCCGGGTCACGCATCACTTCAGCCCCGTCGTTGAAATGGCGCGCATGAACTCGTTGCGCAACTGCGCGTCATCGCGGAAGCAGCCGGCGAAGGCCTGGGTCACCACCCGCTCGTCGCCGCGCCGGTCTTCGCCCAACAACAGACACAACTGTTCGGCCTCGATGATGCACGCGGCGCCCTTGGCCTTGCCGTGGTGGATCAGGGCTTCCGCCACATCGCGGGTCATCCATTCCTGATAGGTGAAGCGGTGGCCGATCGCATCCACCAGGCGGGCGATGCGGCCGAAGCCATGCAGGCGGCCGCCCGGCACATAAGCCACATGCGCCACCCCGCGAAATGGCACCAGATGATGCGGACACACCCCATGCACGGCGATACCGCGCACCACCACCATGTCCTCGCGTGGGTCATTGAATCCTTCGCCCAGCGCCTCACCAGGGTCGATCTCATAACCGCCCAGAAGGCGCCGCTCCCACAATTCCCGCACGCGCCGCGCGGTGCGCCCGGTATGCTCGGAATCCGGCGCCACGCCGCATGCGAGCAACAGATCAGTCACCGCCTGCTCGAACGCCTCAGGATTGAATTTTCCGATGCGGGGAATACCCGGATGGCCAGGTTCCGGGGGAGGGCAATCGTGATCGCAGCAGTCGCTCATGGGCGTTCCGATAAGAGAAGCGCCAACTGGCGGTCATGCCAGCGGCGCAACAGAAGTTGCGAGGATAACGCGCCGAGCAAGGCAAGGAACATGTCCCACTGGGTATCCCAGACATCGCCCTGGGTCGCCAGGAAGGCCACCGCCTGATCGCCGGAACTCACCGCCACCAACCATTCGATCAATTCGTAGCACGCGGAAATCGCCAGGCACACGCAAGTGACCACGAAGAACAACCACTTGCCCGGCCGCAGCGGCGAGCGGCGCAGCAAAATTTCGCGCGCCACGATAGCCGGGATGAAGCCCTGGGCGAGGTGGCCGAGCCGGTCATAGTGGTTGCGAGAAAGTTCGAAGACGTCGCGCAGCCAGTTGAACAGCGGCATCTCGGCATAGGTGTAATGCCCACCCACCATCAATATCGCCGCGTGCACGGCCATCAACCCATAAGCCAGCGACGTGAAGGGAAAGCGCTGGCACGTGGCCAGCAGCAGTGGCAGCGCAATCAGCACCGGCGCCACTTCAAGAAACCAGGTGAAACGATCCTTGGGGGCAAAGCCCGACCAGGCCAACATCATCAGAACGGCAAGCAACAACCAGCGCGTATGCATCGCGGCTCCCGCCAGGGAAAGCTTGCACTCTGCCACAATCCCAACTCGAAACCCCGCGTGATCAATACAGCGCTACGCTTGTATAGTTGTCAAACCGCTCAAGTCGTTCGCCGGGCAGCCCAATGAACGACTTGGCCCCCTTGGGGGGGCGGCTTGGGCGTTTTTTCCAAGCCGGGGGCGCAACATATCTTTCCCGACCCATAAACCAATCCACCCCGACGAGGAGAACCCCATGAAATCATTCTTGTTACTCGCGGCATTCGCCGCCAGCCTGTCCACCCCGGCCACCGCGCTGGCCCTCGACTCACTCACGCCAACGCAGGGTCAAGAGGTTTACGACAAGGCACTGCAATCTTATAGCTGCACCGATTACGAAAAGGCGCTGGGCATATTCAAAACCAATGCCGAGGCCGGGCACGGACTCTCCCAATACATGATGGGCATCATGCTGGAGCAGGGCCAGGGCACTGAAGCCGATGTCGCGGCGGCATTCAACTGGTACATGAAAGCGGCCAAGCAAGGCCTTGCTGACGCCTATTACGCGCTCGGCGACATGTACAGCCGCGGTATATCGGTGAGCAAAGACGCGGTGCAAGCCTATGCCTGGTTCGACCTGGCTGATCGCGGCGGCCACAAACTCGCCAATGACATGAAGCAGAGCGCGGCCGCGCGCCTGCAATCCGAGCAAATCGAAAGCGCGAATAAAATAGCCACTGACTGGCTCGCAAAACTGGGCCGCTGATTTGCTGGCTAACCCACCCACCTCCCGAGGCAACCCATGAAACTTCGCGCACTCGTCCTGGCGCTCGCAAGCGCGAGCACCGCGCTGCCGAACAGCGCGCATGCAGCCGATGATTTATGCAGCCGCTTGATCGTCCAGGCAGTCAACCAGTTCTGCCAACTGCTGCCCAATGGCTTGAATCTCTGCCAACCGGTCGCTCTGGTCGGCCCTGGCCCGGAGTGCGCCATGCCGGAACGGCAGGCCCTGGTTCCGCTGGGGCCACCGGCCTTGCAGCCGCTGGCGCCCTGGGCCGCGCCCTACGCAAGCCGTCCCTGGCCAGCAAACCCGATGACGAGCTTGCCGCCCTGGAAGCCAGCGTGGACCAGCCCGGTAGCCCCGGCGGTGACGGCCCCGCATCCACCCGCGCCCCCACCCGATCTGCCCCGCATCATGGCCGAAATGCCCAAGCCGATCATCGCGACAGCGCCAGCACCGCTCAGCGCGCCAGCCACAACCGCGACAACGGTAGAGGCCAAAGCGCCCCTTCCGCCGCTAGCCGGCCCCGCCGCGGCAACGACGGCAACCGTAGTGATGGCTCCCCTCCCCGCGGCGGCCGTTGCGGCAACCCCGGTGCCATTCATTACGCCAGTGGCCGCGCCAGTTCCGGCCGCCGCGGTGGCCAAACCCGCGCCCGCGGCAGTGGCAATGGCGGTCACGCCGGTCCCCGCCAATGTGCCGCAAGCCGATCTCGCCGCAACCCAGCCGGCCACCCCAGGGGTGGAAGCCGCGGCGGTGGATGCACTCGCCCATTTCGACTTCGACAGCGCCAACCTGACCGTGGCCGGCCGCGCCGTGCTCGACGCCTGGCTGGCCGAAGCCCCCAGGGACAAGCCCGTGCGGGTCAGCGGCCATGCCGACCGCCTCGGCCCCGTGCCCTACAACCTGAATCTATCCTTGCGCCGCGCCGAGGCGGTCAAGCAATACCTCGTCGGCAAAGGCATCGACTCACGCACCATCCAGCTCGAAGCCAAGGGGGAATCGGAGCCGGTGAAACGCTGCAAGGGCGGTGCAACGCCGACCGCCAAGGCCTGCCTAGCACCCAACCGCCGGGTCCAGATCACCCCAGAATGAAGCCATGTCCCACACCTTCCGCATGTCCTCGCACTGCCCCCTCGCCACTTGGAACCCTTGAAAACCATCAACAACCTGGAGCCCTCGGTGAACGACCCGCAACACACTTCCAATTTCTGGCTGGGCAATACGCTGCTGGGCTTGTCCCTGTTCATGCTGATTTTCATGGGTAGCTTGTGGGAATCACTTGGCATCTGGGCGATGGTGCTGTGGATGGGCCTGGCCGCCGGGGGCATCTACCTGGTAATGAAGGACAAGGGTCCGTCGTCCAACCTGCCGGATTGAAGCGGCGCCGGGGCGGATCGGAGATTCCACCGCCCCCGGCAGACTCGACAGCTCATCACCCCATGTCCCACCCCCGTACCAGCGCCTTATCCCTGCTTAACGACGTCTTCGGCTACCCCGCCTTTCGCGGCCACCAGGCGGCGATCATCGAGCATGTCGTGGGCGGCGGCGATGCACTGGCATTGATGCCCACCGGCGGTGGCAAGTCGCTCTGCTATCAAATTCCCTCGTTGCTGCGGCAGGGCGTCGGCGTCGTCGTCTCACCCCTGATCGCCCTGATGCACGACCAGGTCGCGGCACTCACCGAACTGGGGCTACGCGCCGCCTACCTCAATTCCTCCCTGAGCATGGAACAGGCCAACGCCGCCGAGCGTACCCTGCTGGCGGGCGGCTACGACCTCGTCTACGTGGCGCCGGAGCGCCTGCTCATGCCGCGTTTCCTGAACCTGCTTGAGCGGCTGCGGGAAAAACCCGGCATCGCCCTGTTCGCCATCGACGAGGCGCATTGCGTGTCGCAATGGGGCCACGACTTCCGCCCGGAATACATTCAGCTTTCCATTCTCTCCGAACGCTTCCCCGGCATCCCGCGTATCGCGCTCACCGCCACCGCCGATAGCGAAACACGCGCCGAGATCATCGAGAAACTGAGCCTGCAAACGGCATGCCAGTTCGTTTCCAGCTTCGACCGCCCGAACATCCGCTATCGCATCGTCGACAAGGCCAACGCCCGCGCCCAGTTGCTGGAATTCATCCGCGACGGCCACCAGAATGAGGCCGGCATCGTCTACTGTTTATCGCGAAAAAAGGTCGAGGAAACGGCACAGTTTCTCAACGCCAACGGCATCACCGCCCTGCCTTACCACGCCGGCATGGACGCGGCCACTCGGCGGCGCAACCAGGACCGTTTCCTGCGTGAAGACGGCATCGTCATGACCGCCACCATCGCCTTCGGCATGGGGATCGACAAACCCGACGTGCGTTTCGTCGCGCATCTCGACCTGCCCAAGAGCATCGAAGGCTATTACCAGGAAACCGGCCGCGCCGGGCGCGACGGCGAGCCGGCCGACGCCTGGATGGCCTATGGCCTCTCTGACGCCGTGCAGCAACGCCGCATGATCGAGGAAAATGATGCCGACCTCGCCTTCAAACGATTGGCCCACGCTCGCCTGGACGAACTGCTGGCCCTGTGTGAATCCGCCACCTGCCGGCGCCAGCGCCTACTCACCCACTTCGGCGAAGCCAGTGAACCCTGCGGCAACTGCGACCTCTGCCTGGACCCGCCAGAAACCTGGGATGGCACCGAAGCCGCGCGCCAGGCGCTGTCCTGTGTCTACCGCACGGAACAGCGCTTCGGCGCCGTCCACGTCATCGAAGTCCTGCTCGGCCATGACACCGAGCGCATCCGCCAGTGGGGCCACGACAAGCTTTCCACCTGGGGCATCGGCAAGGCGCTATCGGAACAGGAATGGCGCGCGGTGTTCCGGCAACTGGTGGCGCTGGGCTACCTGGAAGTAGATGTGGGTGGCTTCGGCGCCCTGAAACTCGCCGCCGCCGCCCGCCCGCTGCTGAAGGGCGAACAGACCCTGACCCTGCGGCGTCAGGTGGAAAAGAAACGGGTGAAGGAAACCCGCCGCGCCGGACCCGCGCAAGCCCTGGATGCCGCCGGCCAGAGGCTGTTCGAACGCCTGCGGGCCTGGCGTGGCGAAACCGCGAAAGCGCACGGCGTACCCGCCTACGTCATCTTCCACGATGCCACCCTGGCCTGCATCGCCGTCGCCTGTCCGCGCGACATTGGGGCGCTCCGCCGCATCCCCGGCATCGGCGCGAAGAAACTGGAACACTACGGCGACGCCCTCCTGGAACACTGTCAGGCGCACGCGGCGGAACACGCCTTGCCGGAAGTGGCGGTCGTTGCCCCTGACCCGCCGCCGTCCACCCCCGCCTACCCTGGCCTAAGCGACACCGCCAGCCTCACCCTGAGCCTGCTGGAAGCCGGCCTTTCCATCCCGGAAATCGCCGCCCGCCGCGGGATCAAGGAAACCACCCTCTACAGCCACTGCGCCGAAGCCATTGCCCAGGGCCTGCTCGACCCCCAGGACGTGATCAGCCTCGACCCGGCCGAAGTCGAACCCATCCTCGAAGCCTTGCGCGAACAACATGCAAGCGGAGAAATGCGCCTGAAGCCGGTGTTCGAACGTTTCGAAGGCCGCTACGACTACGGGTTGCTGAGGTGCGTGGCGGCGTTGCTGTAGTGCCAGCCAAGATTTAACACGCCGCTTTTCGCGCGTTCCTATAATCCGCGCGCTTGTTCGTCCCATCCTTGTCTCCCAGGAGTCCCACCATGCGTTTCCGCTTTCCCGTCGTCATCATCGACGAAGACTTCCGCTCCGAGAACGCTTCCGGGTTGGGTATCCGCGCCCTGGCCAAGGCGCTGGAAGAAGAAGGCATGGAAATCCTGGGGGTGACCAGTTACGGCGACCTTTCCTCCTTCGCACAGCAACAAAGCCGCGCTTCCGGCTTCATCCTGTCGGTGGATGACGATGATTTTTCCTCCGAGGAAGCCGACGAAACCATCGCCGAGTTGCGCGCATTCGTGAAGGAAATCCGCCACCGCAACACCGAAATCCCGATCTTCCTTTATGGCGAAACCCGCACCAGCCGCCACATCCCGAATGACGTGCTGCGCGAACTGCACGGTTTCATCCACATGTTCGAGGACACGCCGGAGTTCGTCGCCCGCCTGATCGTGCGTGAGACCCGCGCCTATCTGGATTCGCTGCCGCCACCGTTCTTCCGCGCGCTCACCCACTACGCCGCCGACGGTTCCTATTCCTGGCACTGCCCCGGCCATTCCGGCGGCGTCGCCTTCCTGAAGTCGCCGGTGGGGCAGATGTTCCACCAGTTTTTCGGCGAGAACATGCTGCGCGCCGACGTCTGCAACGCGGTGGACGAACTTGGCCAACTGCTCGACCACACCGGCCCGGTCGCCGCCTCGGAACGCAACGCGGCGCGCATTTTCAAGTGCGACCATCTGTTTTTCGTCACCAACGGCACCTCCACCTCGAACAAGATCGTCTGGCACTCCACGGTCGCGCCGAACGACATCGTGGTGGTCGACCGCAACTGCCACAAGTCCGTCCTGCACGCCATCATCATGACCGGCGCCATCCCCGTGTTCCTGATGCCGACGCGCAATAACTACGGCATTATCGGGCCAATTCCGCGCTCGGAATTCAACTGGGAAAACATCAAGAAAAAGATCGCCGCGCACCCCTTCGCCCCGGACAAGAACGCCAAGCCGCGTGTACTCACCATCACCCAGAGCACCTACGACGGCATTCTCTACAACGTGGAAGAGATCAAGGCGGAACTCGACGGCAAGATCGACACCCTGCATTTCGACGAGGCCTGGCTGCCGCACGCCACTTTCCACCCCTTCTATCGCGGCATGCACGCCATTGGCTCGGACCGCCCGCGTTGCAAGGATTCGATGGTGTTCGCCACGCAATCCACGCACAAATTGCTGGCTGGCCTCTCGCAGGCCTCGCAGATACTGGTACAGGAATCCGAGACTCGGAAACTCGACCGCGATGTGTTCAACGAAGCCTTCCTGATGCACACCTCCACCAGCCCGCAGTACGCCATCATCGCCAGTTGCGACGTGGCGGCGGCGATGATGGAAGAACCTGGCGGCACCGCCCTGGTGGAGGAATCCATCGCTGAAGCCCTGGATTTCCGCCGCGCCATGCGCAAGGTGGGCGCGGAAATGGAAGCGGATGCGGGCAGCGACTGGTGGTTCAAGGTCTGGGGCCCGGACGAGCTGGCCGAGGAAGGCATGGGTTCTCGCGCCGACTGGATGCTGCGCGCCGGTGAACGCTGGCACGGCTTCGGCGACCTGGCGCCGGAATTCAACCTGCTCGACCCGATCAAGGCCACGGTCATCACCCCTGGCCTGGATGTCGACGGTGACTTCGCCGACTGGGGCATTCCCGCCGCGATCCTGACCAAATACCTGGCCGAACACGGCATCATCGTCGAGAAAACCGGCCTCTACTCGTTCTTCATCATGTTCACCATCGGCATCACCAAGGGCCGCTGGAACACCATGGTCACCGAGCTGCAACAGTTCAAGGACGACTATGACCGCAACCAGCCACTCTGGCGGATCATGCCCGACTTTGTCGCCGCGCATCCGTTCTACGAACCCATCGGCCTGCAAGACCTGTGCACTGAAATCCACGAGGTCTACAAGGCCAATGACGTGGCGAAGCTGACCACCGAGATGTACCTGTCCGAGATGATCCCCGCCATGCGCCCCGCCGACGCCTTCGCCCGCATGGCGCATCGCGACATCGAACGGGTGGAAATCGACGCCCTGGAAGGTCGCATCACCTCCATCCTGCTCACCCCCTACCCACCCGGTATCCCGCTGCTGATTCCGGGCGAGCGCTTCAACGAAACCATCGTCCGTTACCTGAAATTCACCCGTGAATTCAACGAAAAATTCCCCGGCTTCGAAACCGACGTGCACGGCCTGGTCAAGGACAAGGACAACGGCAAGACGCGCTATTTCGTGGATTGCGTGGCGTAGGACGGAAGGCGCAGTGTTCCGCCAGACAACAGCGGCGTCCAGCGCCTTGCTATCCGCCTGATTTCTAAATAGAATCCCGCGCCTTCTCTGAACCCGGCCTGGCATACCAGGCCGGGTTCGGTTTTTCCCGCCTTGCCCTACCCCGGACGCACGGGGAGGGCCACAGACCACAAGGAGTTTCGATGCGCCACTACGAAATCGTATTCATCGTCCATCCCGACCAGAGCGAGCAGGTGCCTGCCATGGTCGAGCGATACAAAGCCCTCATCACCGCCAAGGGCGGCCAGATTCACCGCATGGAAGACTGGGGTCGCCGCCAGTTGGCCTACACCATCCAGAAAATGCACAAGGCCCACTACCTGCTCATGAACATCGAAATCGACCAGGCAACGCTGGACGAACTGGAGCACGGCTTCCGCTTCAACGATGCCATCTTGCGCCACCTGACCATCGTCCGCGACGAGGCGGTCACCGCTGCTTCGCCGATGATGAAGGAAGAGAAGGCCCGCAATCTGCTGGCCCCGCAGCCTGCACCGTCGGAAGCATCGGCCCCGGTCGCCGAAGTCGAGGCCGCGGCCTGAGCACGCCCACGGAAGGCTGCAACCGATTCGAGTTGATGGTGCGCCTGGCCGGCAGTGACGGCCTCCGCCACACCCCCTCCGGCTTGCCCACCCTCCGCTTGCGCGTGGCCCATGGCTCGCGGCAACAGGAAGGTGAACGTAGCCGAGCGGTCGAGATCGAAACCGAGGTCGTCGCATTCGGTGACACGGCGCAAAGACTGGCCCGCTTGCCACCAGGCGAACAGGTCAGGCTCTCCGGCTTTCTCGACCGCAAGGGCGTGAAGTACCCGACGCTCGAATTGCACGTAACCGACTTTGTTGTACGTAACCAAATTTGAATTGTTCAGCCTGCGGTGAGCGGGCCCGATTAAGGAGTTGAAAATGGCGTTCATCAAACGTAAACCCCGTCCCAAGAATCCGAATGGCGCGGCCCTGTTCCGCCGCCGTAAATTCTGCCGTTTCACCGCCGAAGGTGTGAAAGAGGTCGATTACAAAGACATCGAAGTCCTCAAAGACTTCATCAACGAGAACGGCAAGATCATTCCGGCGCGCATCACCGGCACCAAATCCAAGTTCCAGCGCCAGCTTTCCGTGGCCATCAAGCGCGCCCGCTTCCTGGCGCTGATGCCCTATACCGACCAACACAACGACTGAGATCGGGAGACAAGAACATGGAAATTATCCTGATGGACAAAGTGGCCAACCTGGGCAACCTGGGCGACGTGGTCAATGTGAAAAACGGCTACGCGCGCAACTTCCTGATTCCAACGGGGTTGGCCAAGCGCGCCAACAAGGCCAACATCGCCGCCTTTGCGGAGCGCAAGGGTGAACTGGAAAAAGTCTCGGGCGAAAAGCTGGCGGCCGCCCAGGCGCGCGCCGAAAAACTGGCCGGCTACACCGTGCAGATCAGCCAGAAGGCGGGGGTGGACGGTCGCCTGTTCGGTTCCGTGACCAACAGCGACATCGCCGAAGCGCTGACCGCACAGGGTTTCCCCGTCACGCGTGGCGAAGTGCGCCTACCGGAAGGCCCGTTCAAAGCGGTGGGTGACTACCCGGTCAGCCTGGTGCTGCACAGTGATGTCTCGGTGGAAATCACCGTCGCGGTGCTGGGCGCGCAGTAGGCCTCACCCGCTAGCAGCCTGTCGGACTTTGGTCGTCGATAGCGAGAAGCGGCCCCGACGAGCGCAGTTTTTGCCTGATTCGCCGCCGCATAGTCGAACTATGGGGCAAGAAGCAGGTGAAAAATGGGCCGTCGCGGTCGTTTCGCAGCCGACGATTCCAAAAGGTAGGGTCGAGAAGTGGCGCGGTAATGGTAGGTCTGGCTTCGCTGTTTCCGTCCCTTTCGTCTGACGGTGCCCAAGTAGCTCGACCATAGTCCCGTTTCCACCCCCCGCTCATCGGTAGGGTCGATAACTGGCGCGCGCACCTTAGGCTCCGGTGGGTTCCCCACCGCTTTCGCGATGGCCCTCAGTCCGGCTGCCATAATTAGTGCCTGACCGAAAACCCCTCATTTTCAAAAAATCAGGCCATCTGTGATCTGGCACGAGCGACACCCATGGTGTTTTTCACGCATGGCGGCCGTAATTTTGTCGTTTCCATTCTAAGGCCATGAT
>Ga0210033_1001454_pt1 | contig 21614 bp, 22 predicted proteins | sample CryGeymeta201501_FD_185465 | JGI IMG/M metagenome (GOLD analysis project Ga0210033, IMG submission 185465) | Groundwater microbial communities from Crystal Geyser aquifers in Utah, USA - Crystal Geyser metaG 2015-01 (SPAdes) (version 2) | ecosystem: Environmental > Aquatic > Deep subsurface >... | reverse complement strand
CGCCGGGCTCACTGGTAATGCGTAAATGCGCCTGATGTTGCACCAGCACATGTTTGACGATCGACAATCCTAACCCAGTGCCGCCTTTGTCGCGAGAGCGGCTGGTGGATACCCGGTAGAAACGCTCGGTGATCCGCGGCAGGTGTTCGGCGGGAATGCCGTAGCCGCTGTCACTAACGCTGAAACCGGCGCCGCCGGCCGGCAAGTCTTCCCAAACCAGATCGATGCGGCCGCCGGCCGGGGTGTAGCGGACGGCGTTGAAGACCAGATTGGAAAACGCGCTGTGCAGATCTTTGGTCGATCCCTTGAGGTTGCGGCGCGAACGACAATCGAAGCGGATCTGGTGTTGGCCAGCGGATATCGTGATCGCCTCACGGGTGAGTTGGCCGAGCATGGTGGCGACCGCGACCACCTCGTCGGCCACGCTTTCGTTGGCATCCAGACGCGACAGCGTTAGCAGGTCCTCGACGATCTGTGCCATCCGCGAAGATTGGTGGCGCATTTCCGTAATCATGCCAGCGCAATCGGGAAACTGGTCGGGCTCCATCATCTCCAGGTAACCGTGGACGACGGTGAGTGGCGTGCGCAGTTCGTGCGAGACATTGGCGACGAAATCCCGGCGAACCTGTTCCAGTTGCAACAATTTGCTGATGTCGCGCACCACCAGTAGCCATTGCCCGGAGGCGTAGGGAATCAACCGCAAGCTCAGGCGCAGATCCGGGTTGGCCGGGGCCGGAACATCCAGCAGCGTCGGTTCGACAGCGGCGGCGCCAAGCCAGTCGAGAATGCGGCGATTGTCGATCAGTCGGTCGATGATCTGGCCGCGATGTTGGTGGCGATCGAGACCGAGCAAGCGCCGGGCGGCAGCGTTGGACCACACTAGCTGGCGCGAGTCGCTCAGCACCAGAATGCCATCCGGCAGCGACTCGGCGGCCTCACGATAGACCCGCAGCAGATTCACCAGCCGCCGCTGCCGACTGCGGCCCACCAGATGCCGGGTATGCACGAACGAGGCGACTTCACTCAGCACGCCCAAATCGTCCGGTGGCGGTTCCCGATGTTGGGCGAACAACCAATTCTGCAGCTGTCGCAGTTGCCAAAGTATCCACAGCGCGTGCAGACCGAGCACCAGCAGCAACCAGATCGTCAGGTGGCCGAGCACCAGCCCGAGCACGCCGGCGATCAGTAGTGGCACCACCAAGCGGCCGATCGAGACCTGCCAGGAATGCGCGTGCAGCAGCGGGATGGGTTCGGACATGGTTCAAGTGTAGCCCGCTGATGGACCGACCAAGGCAGGCTTCGCTGCCAAATAACGCGGTCAGCCGTGAGCGGGCTGGACCGCTGATGCCACGACGGCGATGGCCAGGCGTCGTCGCGTCGTTTCGGTGGACTTCAAACCAAAACGGAAAAGCGATAGCCGGTGCCGCGCACGGTTTGCACCAGGGCGTCTTTGGCGAACGGTTCCAGGGTTTTGCGCAAGCGCCGTATATGCACATCAACGGTGCGTTCTTCGACATACACCGAGCCGCCCCAAACTTGATCGAGTAGTTGGTTGCGGGCGTAGACCCGATCCGGGTGGGTCATGAAAAAATACAACAATCGATATTCGGTGGGGCCAACTGCGATCGCTTGATCGCCGCTGAAAACCCGATGCGCAGCGCCGTCGATGCGCAGACCGCCGAGTTCGACGTTGCCGACTTCCATTTCACCGAGCGTGCGCCGCAACACCGAACGAATCCGCGCCAGCAACTCACGCACCGAAAACGGTTTGACCACGTAGTCGTCAACGCCGGCATCCAGCCCGTGCACGCGATCATCTTCTTCGCCACGGGCGGTGAGCATGATGATCGGTATGTCGCGGGTAAGTTCTTCGCGGCGCAGTCGGCGCGCATAGTCGATGCCGCTGGTGCCAGGCAACATCCAGTCGAGCAGGATCAGATCCGGCACGCGCTCGGCGATCGCCGCCGTCGCCGCGCGCACGTCGGCGGCGTGGTCGGCCAACATGCCAGCGCGGGAAACCGCCATGGCGATCAGTTCGCGGATGGCGGTTTCGTCTTCAACGATCAGAATGCGTTTTTGCATGAGCTTTTAAAGTCTGGAAGGGCTGGCTGTCATTTAACGGCCATCATGTTGCAGTCCGATGACGGTTTGGCAACCTGGGCGGTGACGCCGGTTGCCTGAGCCAGGCTCAAGATCGGCCTACGCGTGGCGTGGTCTTGCCGAGCTCGCGTTGGATTTCCAGAATGTAGGGCGTCAGTTGGGCAATTCTCGCTTCGACGCGGGCGCGTTGGTAGTAGTCGATCTTTGGATTGCGCAGCAGTCGTTGCAGTTGCGCCATCGCGTCTATCAGTTGCCCGGTTTGCAAGGCCACTTCGGCATGGGCTTCGAGCGCCCGCAGCTCTTGTCCGGAGAGTTCAGCGGCGCGGGCAAACGCACTTTGCACGGCCGGATCGTCGCCGGAGCGGTTGAGTACATCGCGCAGTAGTCCGGACGCCAGCGCGCCGTTGGCGGCGGTGCCGGTTTGAATCAATTGGTCGGCGTAACCGAGCATGACCGCGCGATTTCCCGGATACAGCTCGGTCATACGCTGCAAGCGCTTGAGTGCCGAGGGCGCCTGCTGGAGCTCGGTTTCGACCTCGGCCAAGGGCAATTCAAATAGCGGATTGTTCGGATCGGCCTGGGCCAGGGCTTGCAATGTGGCCAATGCCGCGACGAACTGGTGGCTGCGCCATTGCGCCAGACCGAGGCCGTAACGCGCCCATTCCAGTGACGAATTCGGGTGAGCCGCGATTTGCCCGCGATAGAACTCAACCAGCTCGTTCGGGCGCAGCGCGTTGAGCACATGGGCGCGTTCGCGAATCAACTGGAACTGGCGTTCGTTGGCCTGGGGCTGGATGGCGACCGGCAGCGGTTGTTGGCGAATGGCGCTGGCGCGATTCTTGGCTTCACTGACGCGGGAAGCGGTGACCGGATGGGTGCGCAGAAACTCCGGTTGCTCGCGGCCCTGCACGCGGGTGGCGCCGCGCATGCGGGAAAAGAAACCGGCCATGGCGTCGGGATCAAAACCGGCGCGGTACAGCGTATGGATACCGATTCGGTCGGCTTCATATTCGTTGTCGCGGGTGAAATTGATCGATTTCTGTTGCATCAGCCCGAGTCCGCTGATCAACGCCGCTTGGGTGCCGTCGCCATTACCGGCGCTCTGCGCGGCGATGGCGGCGCCGACCATGCCAAGCAGAATTGGCAACGAGACCTTCTGCATGGATTCCACCGCACGCACCAAATGGCGTTGCGATACGTGGGCGATTTCGTGGCCGAGGACGGCGGCGACTTCGCTTTCGGTCTCGGCGGTGTGCAGCAGGCCGACGTTCACGGCGACGTAGCCACCGGGCGCGGCGAAGGCATTGATGTCGTCCGAGCGCACCATGAAAAACGTGAAGTTATCGTCTTGACGTTCGCTTTGGGCGACCAATCGATAGCCGAGCCCGCGCAGGTAGTCGTTGACCAGGGGATCTTCCAGCACCAGGTCGTGGGCCCGGAACTCGCGCATCATGCCGACGCCGATGCGGCGCTCCTGTTCCGGAGAAATCAACCGGTCGGCGGACGCGCCAATATCCGGCAGAGCAATGTCCTGGGACCAGGCAGCACCGCTGCCGAGGCCTATAATGCAGAGGAAAATCAGTTTGGACACGGGGGTACTCCCATTGCAGATCTTTGACAGCGCTTGGCTTCGGCGTTGCTGCGGTGAATGTAGTGACCGCTGCCAGTGATCGATGCATTCACGACAACCGGATTGCCAAGCTGCCATTTCCAGATTGGGCCGGTTGCCTGTCGATTCAAACCGGCAGGACTCGAACTGACAAGATTCAAACTGACAAGATTCAACCGACAGGCTAGCGTAGGCGAACGTTCAATGGGTGTTATGCGATGAAATATGGACTGTTCATCATCGATTCGGCGGTGCATGGCGAAGCCCTGGTCAGTGCCTGGCGCTTCGCGGCGGCGGCGCTGGCTCGCGGCCACCAGATTCGCCAGGTTTTTTTCTATGGGGATGCGGCCCTCGGTTTGACGCAACCGCAGCCCTCGGCGATCCGGGCGCTGGACGGTTTGGCGGCGTTGGCGGCGCAACATGGGTTCCCGTTGCTGGCCTGTCAGGTGGCCGCCGAACGTTTGGGGCTCCACGCCGATCCGCAGGCCGCGGTGAAATTGGGCAGTCTGGGCCAGTGGGCCGATGCGTTGTTCGAAATGGACCGAATTGTGAGTTTTTCCGCGTGAAACCGGTGCTGGTCATGTTTGCCTCGGCGCCCTGGCGCGGTGGCCGCACCCGCGATGGTCTGGAGTTGGCGTTGGCCTTGCTGGCGTTCGATCATCCACTCGGCGTGTTGTTTGTCGAAGATGGCGTGCAATTGCTGGTGCCTGGACAAAATCCCGGTCCCTCGGGCTTGGCCGAGGTGGTGCGTGGTTTGCATGCCTTGCCGCACCATGGTGCAGCCGCGATGGTGGCGAGCGCCGCCTGTTTGCGGCGGCGCGGCATCACTGATACCGGTTTGCCGGTTGCGCGTCTGGAAACGGCGGCATTGGGCCAATTTATCAAGGGTTTTGGGCATGTCCATTGCTGCTGAAACCACCACCTTGCATCAACTGACTGGACATCGCGGATTTGCCCTGCCGACGACCTTGTCGGCGCTGTGTCGGCCCGGTGATGCGCTGTTGCTGATGCAAGAAGCGGTATGGCTGGCATTGGCGGAAACCGCAGCCCTGTTGTTGTGGGAGGGCATCGATGGCGCCGTGGCCGTGCATGTGCTTAGCCGCGATCTGGAAACCCGCGGACTGGGGGCGCGGCAGTTGCATCCGCGCATCCAGCGGATCGACGACGCGCACTGGGTCGAATTGAGCGAGCGCTGCCAACGGTCAGTGACCTGGAGTGGCGGCTGATGGCGGATCGTGCCGATCAGCCGGTTGCCGATCAGCCGGTGGCGTTGGATGCGCGCGGCTATCTGCTCGACGCCAGTCAGTGGCACCCAGCGTTGGCCGAGTCATTGGCGCGTCAGGACGGCATCATGCTGACGGCTGACCACTGGGAAGTGATCCATTTTCTGCGCGAGTACTTCGAACAATTCGCGTTGGCGCCGCCGATGCGGCTGTTGCTGCGTGAAATTGGCGCCCGGTTTGGCCCCGATAAAGCCTCCAGTCGCTATCTTTACCGTCTGTTTCCGGATGGGCCAGCGCGGCAGGCTTGTCGCTACGCTGGGCTGCCCAAACCGATATCGTGTATTTGAAAAACCCCACTTGCTATTGACGACGAGGAACCGCGATGAATGAAGTTGTGATGTACACCACCGCCATCTGTCCGTATTGCACCGCCGCCAAGGCTTTTTTGGCGCGCAAGCAGCTCGCTGTCAGCGAGCTCCGGGTGGACACAGACCCGGCGCTTCGCGACGAGATGATCGCGAAGACCCATCGGCGCACGGTGCCGCAGATTTTCATCAACGGCCATCATGTGGGTGGTTATGACGATCTGGTGGCGCTCGATCGCAGTGGTGGCGTGGAGGCTTTGCTCAAGGCTTGAAACCCACCAGGCGCGCTACCGCAGCCGCCGGATGCGGTCGGTTGCGATGCCTGCCCAGAATCTTCAAGGAGATAGTGAATGACCCACTCGACCCAGCCGTTCGCTGAGTTTCGTAGCCGGATGAACGAACGCATCCTGGCCGAAGACAACCAGGTGGTGCGGCGATTTTTCGCCTTGGATACGCAAACCTACAAACCTGGCGTACTCGACCAGAAAACCAAGGAAATGCTCGGACTGGTTGCCTCGATGGTGCTGCGTTGTGACGACTGCATCAGCTACCACGTCCAGCAGTGCCATCAAGTCGGCGTCAGCCGCGAAGCATTTTTCGAGGTGTTCAGCGTCGGTTTGGTGGTGGGCGGATCGATCGTGATTCCGCATCTGCGGCGCGCGGTGGATTTTCTCGATCAGCTTGAGTCTCAGCAATCGTCGGCGAGTTGAGTCTGCGGGTGGGCTGGCGGCGCCCGAAAGGGGTGGCGGTGAGCACCGATGGAACCGGCCGTTCGGCCGGTTCCATCAACGCCAGCAAGGTGCCATTAGCGTGGGTGCTGGTCGGCCACCGGAATCGATAACAACAGCAGCGGTGAGTTGGTCCGCGCAAAGTTGCCGGCCTCGGGTCCTGGCCACGACGCCGAATATGACAGTGTGCTGCCCGGGCTACCGGCCAAGGCCAGCGCGTAGCCGATGCTGCCGATCGTGGTGTCGCGACCCTCGGGGAAAGAAGGTGGTATGGCACAGCTTCGGCAATAGCCGCTGCGACTGAGCAACGGCAGGGTCGCGCCGGATTGCAGATCGCCGGTGGCGGAAATCGCCCAGCGTGGCTTGCCCTGGCCGTCGTAGTAATAAAGGATTCCGAACAGGCCACCGTTGTCGGCGCTGGCGCCGGGGATGGATCCCAGTGAGGTGCCCCAGCCGCTGTCCTGGCTGCCGGCGTACCAAGTGCCGGTACGGTCGTTACTCGGGCGGATTGAGCGTGGTACCAGTTCCTGCATGCACCATTGCTGGTTGCGATCCCCCCCCAGGGTGAAGGTCATTACCGCCAGCGCGCCGTCAAATGCCTGGGCGTTGGCGCAGGCCGGGGCGTTTTTGGCTTGTACGAAATCGAGCCGCACCTGGCCATCGAAACCGGGATCGATTTGCGCCCGTGGCGTGCGGTTGTTGTCGTAGGTATAGCGCTGCAGGCTGTGGCCAAAGCTATCCGGCTCGGGCACAAAACTGCCGTCGACGAAGCGTCCGGCTGCCAGAAACCACTCGGGATTGTTGCCGCTGTCGTAGCTGTAAAACAGCAGAATGTAGACATCACTGTCTGCCGTTGCCGGCGAAAACTCGATGCCGTGACCGGTGTGCTGCGGGTCGTAGTAAAACCCGCCCGGTGGCCGTGGATCCGGCGGCAACGGGCTCGCCAGGTTGCTCCAGCCGATGCCGTCGAGGATGGCGCGGCCCAGCCGCATGTCGCGCTGCGGCCCGGTGATGCTCGGCTTCATCATTTCCTGCGGATGATGAGAGGGCTCGAAATGCGACAAGGTGGAGCCGCCTTCGACCGTCAGCGGAGCGTACAGTCGTGGCAGGCTATCTGGCACCGGCAAGCTATTGCTTGGGTTAAAACTGGAGGTGATCGCGGACACGCCGCTCCAACGCAGATTGATGTTGGAGGTGACCGCCTGAACCCGTCCGGCATCACTCAATAGATTGAACGGGCGCACGGCGCCGTTGTCGATCCAGGCGACATTGGCCGAATAAATGTCGTCATAACCATTGAACTCGGATCCGGCGGGCCCATCCGAACCATCGATGTCGACAAAACTGACAAAGCCGAGCCCGTGGGTGATCTCATGCATCGCCACGGTCAGGAAGTCCACGTCCTGATTGCCTGCGGGGGGGGCATTGAAGCCGTAATAAAAGCTTCTGCTACCCAGCGCCGCGGCGCTATCGACCTGGTTGTTGAAAGTGGCACGAAGGTCTGCCGTGGCGCAGGAGAGAAAACCCATCCGGCACAGCGAAGTACCGGCCAGGCGCGCTGCCGGGGTGCCGGCATACCAGGTGTATTTCTGCGCCAGGAACGCAAACTCATTGGGCGATTCGCCACCGGGGAAGACATCTGGTAGATCGTCATCGCGGAAGGCAAAGCGGGGTCCGGCCTGGGCCAGGGTGATGCTGTTGCCGGTGCCAAGATTGTCCCAGCAGGCGTCGATGATGACTGGAACCGGGCTCTGCAATTGCGTGGCCAACAGTTCGGCAGCCCTGAGCATGGCATTGCGGCGCTGTGCGCCACGGGTCGTGCCGGGATTGCCGCCGCTGGCGCTGACGATGGCAGGGTCGTTCCATTCCGTGGTGCTGCAGGGACTGTCAGCGCTGCCGGTGGCGTTGAAATTGACCGAAAACGCGGCTGCCGGGGCGACAGTTTGCAATCGCGTTGCGAGCAGGCTGCTGGCAGCATCGACCGTGCCGTAATTGATTGCCAGCAGGTACCAGCGTCCGGCACGCAATGGCTGGACACTGGACTTGCTGACCACCAGCCATTCGTCATTGGTGCTGCTGATCGAGCGGTATTGCCCGAGCTCGTTGATGTAGTTGGGCGTGAGCGCACGGCCATCGCCGAAGGTATCCGGGAACGGTGTGCCATAACGCAGGTACAAATCGACATCGGCGGTGGCCGTGGTGCTGTCCAGATCAATGCGCAATGTCTGATCGCTTTCACTGACATCGACGTAAAAAGAACTGGTGTAAGCGCCGGCCGGAATACTGAAACTTTGCGCCACGCCGGATTGCAGACCGATGCTGGTCGGCGCGTTGACGCGCCAACCGATGTCCTTGAATAGCGCGAGGGTGAGATCGGTGTCGCTGAACAAGTTGCTGCTGATCGCAGGCTCCATCAGCAGGTTGGGAAAGGCGTCCACACTCCAATGCGATACCGATGAACCGGGCTCCTCTGGATTGGGGGCGTACATGCGGACATAGCTGGTGCCGCCGCTGATTTGAGTGCCAGCGAGCTGCGCGCCGAAACCCAAAGTGGCATTGACGATGGTGGGTATGGCCAGTTGCGCCCGCAGCGCGTTGCCATCGGCCTGGCTGATGCCATAAGAAGCAATCGTCACGCTGGCATCTTCGCCGCCCATGCCGGGCATGCCAGTGGCGACGTTGTTGTCGATGATGGCGGCAATCGCTCCGGCATCCTGTGCATTCTTCACTTTGACGGTGAAATTGCAGTTGCCGCGCAGCAGCAACGCGATCTTGCCGCTGACATTGCTGGTCAAAGGTTCACAGCCATCCAGCAGGCTGACACCGCTTGCATCGGTTGCGGCCAGTACCTCACCAGAAATCCCGGGCGGCGTCACTGCGGGTCCAAAAATGGCCGTGGAAACGGTTTTTTCGCCGGTGATGGCGGCTGGCGCAGTGACGACCAGCGCCGGTGCCAGCGAGACGAAGTTGGTCTTGTCGGCGGTCACGTTCGGGCCCTTCCAGATCAGGTTGGGATCGCTGATCGCGGAGGCGCGGCGTGCGGCGTTGGAAGCCATGTTGATCCAGGTGGTACCGGTGACGGCGTCGGCCAGAAAGGTGTCCCAGATCGACGGTGTGCCGCCACTGAAAGCACCGCTATCACTATCGGTAAAAGTCTGGAAACCGAGACCATGGGCAAGCTCGTGGAGCACCACCGGCATCAGCGGGATACGTCCTGTTGGCGCGGCATCCGAAGCCAAGGTGGCGTAATACCAACCGGCGGTGCCGTCCAGGCAGGTGCCGTTATCGATAGCGACGTTGAACTGCGCGTCGATGTCGTTGCTGCCGCCGTTGAGGTCGCTACCGGCTAGTGAACTGGCTAATGCGGAGTTGTACCAGACGTTGGCTACCGGCGCATTGGCAAAATTGGCATGGACGGTGAGCGCGCCGGCCGAACCGAGCACAGCGGTGGTGCCGGAACAACTCAAAGCATCGAAGGAAACCTGGACGCGAATCTCGATCGCGCTAAGCAAGCGCGTACCCCATTGATTGGCGGCTGTTTGGAGAACATGCAGGCGCTGAGCGCCCAGCGTGGTAAATGGATTGCTCGGCAAAGCCGGGACCACCGTGGGATCGTTAAAGCCTTCGCCGGGGCCATTGGTGTTGATCACGGTGATGGTGGCGGCCGCCGCCAATGGCGAGAATAGACAGGCGAAAACGCTGAGGAAAATAGGTCGCAGAAATTTCATTGGCGCGTTCCTTAGCGTTCTTCGGGGCTGGTGACAGGCTGGCGATCAACGGTGCTGGTGGCTGGCTCATGGCGATGCGTGCCGAGGGTCAAATGATCGGCATCGTTGCAGTAGGTGCTCAGACTGCCATCCGACTGTTTGGCGACGACGGTGGCCTGCTGAAAGCGCCCTTGCAAATCCATCATCGTCGAACCATCGGGCATCTGCACGACACGCAGATCGCTGGAATCCTGGCTGAAGGCGGGGTCAACGGTGGTGGCTTGCCGCTTTTGCTCAGCGGTCACCGGTTGCGATACCAGTTTGCCAGTGGCTGGATCAACGTAGGCCCGCATACCCGCTTGCGCGGTCGCGGCGCCCGACTGAGTATCGGCATGGACGTCATCGGCCAGCACGATGGGTGACGGTCCGATCATCATCAGGGCAAAAAATAACGAATTGGCGTGGTTTTGCATCGATCTGCTCCGTGTTGAGCGCGTTAGCGGTGATTGAATTTCGCCGGGGTGCAAGGAGCGCGAGATCATTGCTTTTGCTCCAAACGCGACGGCCGATCGATGGCGTGATCGTGTTCGGTTCGGCATTGGGTGATGACCTTGCCATCGGCATGGAGCGTGGCGGTCAGCACGGTTTTGACCGGCGCGGCGACCGGGCTGGCGGCGAGCGGTTTGGTCATCGGCGCCGCTGGGTTGCTGCTCAGCTGGTGAAACTTGGGCAATTCACTGGCCGAGCTGCTGGCAGTGGCCAATACGGCGATCAGTGCGAACGGGAAGGTGGCGCGCATCGTAAACAATCCTGGCGGATGGGGGTGGACAATGTACCGATATTTTTCGATGCCTGCTTGGTTTGCGGGGTCGGTGCAAGCGGTGCGCTTCAGACCGCATTCAAGCCGCGCCAGTGGCGGGATTCGGCGTTGATCGCGACCGGGAATCCAGGACAATACACGGCGGGCTTTCCCAGGATGAGCGGCTGCCGCAGGGCGGCTTGCAGATAGGCATGGCCGCAGGCGATGGCGTGCTGTGGCGTGCTACCCAGGGCCAGTTCGGCGGCGATAGCGCTGGCATAGGTGCAACCGGTGCCGTGGGTTGCGATCGGCAACCGCGTCGCCGTCAATTGAAATGTCTGGCTTCGGGTGCCAAACAAATCCAGCAAGCGCTTGCCGGTGCCGTGACCGCCCTTGATCAGCACCCAATGACCGCCCAGATCGGTGAGGCACCGCAGTGCGGTTCGGCGTTGGCTGAGTGAACTGACCGGTAGGCCCAGCAAGGTCCCTACTTCGGGCAGATTGGGGGTGAAGACGGTGGCCAATGGCAGTAAATGGTCCAACATCAGTTGCCGAGCTGCCGGTGCCAGCAAGGCGCCGCCCACCGAAGCCGTGAGCACCGGGTCGAGCACGATCGGCACCCGAAGCTGGCGCAAGCGCGCAGCGACAGCGCGGACGATGGCGGGACTGGCCAGCATGCCGACCTTGACGGCGTGGATGGTGAGGTCGTCCAGTACGGCGTCGAGTTGCGTTAACACCTGTTTGGCACTCAGCGGCTGCACGGCCACCAGCGTGCCCGTATTCTGTGCGGTGGCGGCGGTAACGACGCAGGCGCCCGCCAGTTGATAGCTCGAAAGTACCCGCAGATCGGCCTGCAATCCAGCGCCACCGCTGGAATCCGAGCCGCCGATCAGCAGAATCGTCGGGCTTGCGGCTGGCTTGGAGATGGCATTCGGGTAGGTCATGGGTCTGATCGACGGCCGGTACGCCAGTCTGGCAGTCCGGCGTCGGCGGGTCGATACGGTAGCCAGCGGGCCGGCAGCAAACATCGGTCGCTGACCAAAGCACCCAAAAAGGCACCAAAAAAGATTTGACGAGCTGTTGTTTTTTTGCGACGATGTGGCCTTCGCACAACAACCTGCCTGTCGCCAATGCCGCAAACTACTACCAGTACGCGATTTTTGAGTCTCGCCGTCCTCACGGTTGGTGTCTCTGTGAGCGCGTCGGTGTTGGCGGAAACCGGTGTCATGGATCAGTGGCGCGCCTACGCCCGCAGCGCGATGCAGCCGGAGTTCGAATGGGCTGACAAGGCTCCCATCGTGTTGCCTTCGGTGGTGCAACGCAGTTTGGCGGTGGCCACCCCAAGCCACACCATGAATTTCGGTTTGTCGGCCGACAAGACCCCGTTGCGGTTCGAACTGGTCTCTGCTTTGGCGACGGATTCGCCAGCCACCACTTCCACCTTCGGTGCGCTTGACGATTCCGGATCGGCGCGTTTTGGCCTGTTGCGCAACCAGTTGACCACGGGCATCGAACGTCCTTTGGACGCACGCTCCAGTGTCACTGCCGCGGTGGTTTTGGTGCGTCAACAATTCGCTTCCTTTGGTCTGGGCACGGAAACCATTAGTGATTACACGCGGGCCCAGCAAGTCGCCAATGAGGCATCGGTGGGTACCGGTGTTCGCGTCGGTTATCAGCAGGCGCTGACTTCCACGTTCAGTTGGGGCACCTCGGTGCAGTCGCGGGTCAGCATGGATGCCTTCCAAAGCTATCGCGGCGTGTTTGCCGATCCGGGGGATTTTGATATTCCTGGCCAGGCCAGCCTGACGGCGCTTTGGCAGCCAACGCCGGGTCTGGATCTGGCCGTTTCGGCGCAGCGGGTGTTCTATAGCGACCTGACGCCATTCTCCAGCGCCTCGCTGCCAATCCGTTTCCTGTCACTGCTGAATGATGGTTCCTCACCAGAGTTCAAGTGGAACGATTTGGATGTGCTGGTTGCTGACGTCGGCGTGCAACTTGGCAAGTTCGACCGACTGAACTTGCGCTACAGCACCCAGCAACAGCCGAATCCAACCTCCGGGTTGTTGCGCGATGCCCTCGCCAATGGCGCCACCGATTTGAATCTGGCGCTGGGCCTGGAGCACGACTTCCAGCGCTTGGGTCGGCTGCGTTTGGCCGCGAGTTACGCGCCAGCAGAGATCTATCTAGGCAACGTCTCCGGCCTGGGCAATCGTTTGGATAGCAGCTCACAGATCGAGGGTGAAGCGAGTTGGCGGTTTCAGTTCTAGCGGTTTCGCTTCTGGCGGTTTCGCTTCTGGCGGTTCCGGTTTTGGGTATGGTTTCAGGGCATGAATACACTTGGGGCTCCGTTTGGAGCCCTTTTTTTGCCTGCAATCAGGCCTCGATGCGATGCCGGTCGACGGGTGGTGTCAAGGCTGAGCACTGGCCACCGCTCGGTGCGTCATAGGTTCTCGGACGCAAAGTGCGCCAGGCGCGAGCGTTCACCGCGGCGCAGGGTGATGTGGGCGCTGTGCTGCCAGTGCTTGAAACGATCCACGGCATAAGTCAAACCGGAAGTGGTTTCCGTCAGGTAGGGGGTGTCGATCTGTTCGACATTGCCCAGACAGATCATCTTGGTGCCGGGACCAGCGCGGGTCAGCAGGGTCTTCATTTGTTTGGGCGACAGGTTCTGCGCCTCGTCGATGATTACGTAGCGACCAAGAAACGTTCGACCCCGCATAAAGTTCATGGATCGAATCTTGATGCGCGAAGCGAGTAAATCATTGGTCGCGGCGCGGCCCCAGGAGCCACCGTCCTGGGGTTCTGAAAGCACTTCCAGATTGTCGGTGAAGGCGCCCATCCACGGCGTCATTTTTTCTTCTTCGGTGCCCGGCAGGAAGCCAATGTCCTCGCCTACCGACACCGTGGCCCGGGTCACGATAATCTCGCGATAGCGTTGCTGGTCCATCACTTGCGCCAGCCCTGCGGCCAACGCCAGCAGGGTCTTGCCGGTACCGGCGGTGCCGAGCAGGGTGACGAAATCTATTTCCGGATCCATCAATGCGTTCAGCGCAAAGTTTTGTTCCCGGTTGCGCGCATGCACACCCCAGACCGAGTGATTGCCACCGCTATAGTCTTCGACCACTTGCAACGTGGCAACTTCATTGGCCACCGAAACGACGCGCAGTTCCAGCTCGTCATCGCCCGGCAGATAAAGAAACTGATTGGGTTGCCAGTCCTCGCCTTTGCGCGGTCGAACTTCGTAATTGCTGTGGCCGCGATCTGACCAGGAGCGCAGATTGCGGCTGTGCTTTGCCCAAAAATCGGCGGGCAGCTCGTCGAGGCCGGTGTACAGCAGACTAAAGTCATCCAGCGCACGGTCATTTTCGTAGTCTTCGGCGGTGACACCGAAAATGCTGGCCTTGATCCGTAGGTTGATGTCTTTGGACACCAGCACCACGTTGCGATCCGGGTTTTGCTCGCGCAGTACCAGGATCGAGGCCAGAATTTGATTGTCGGGCATCACCTTCAGCTGCGTGCCTTTGGGCATTTGCGCACTGGTTTGAAACAACAAGCGACCGATTTGGCCGTTTTTGCGCAACTGCAATTCTTTCGGACGCAACAGCTTCAGACCGTGTTCGATGTTGCTGCTGCCGTGGGTCTCAATCAGCTCGTTGATGAAACGGCTGACTTGACGGGCATTGCGGGCGACCTCCGAGGTGCCCTTTTTGCCGGCGTCGAGTTCTTCCAGCACCGTCATCGGCAGGAATACGTCGTGTTCTTCGAATCGATAGATGGCGGTCGGGTCGTGCATCAAGACATTGGTGTCGAGTACGTAAATGCATTTCTTGTCTGCCATCACGACGGATTACCTCGGCTACGCAGTGGTTTGAGGAGAACAACAATGGAATAGACACCGCGCCTTGAGGCCGGCTCGGGTTTGGCCCGGACGGCAGCAGATGAGTCACGCCGGTCTTCTTCAAAACTTCACCGGGTCCATGATGGCGTCCAGGTTCAAGGCGTCGCAGAACTCCAGAAAATCGTCGCGCAACGTAGCGATGTGCGTCTTTGCCGGAATGCCGACATTGATTTGTGCGGTGAACATCTCGGCTCCGGTTTGCATGGCGCGGAAACGACTGCACGAGAGACTGTCGATGAGGATGCCTTGCTGCGAGAAAAACTCTGCCAACTGAAACACAATGCCGGGTTTGTCGGCAGCGACGACTTCGATCGTGTACGGCAACAAATCGGTAGGACCGGGCTTGGCCAGGGTTCGCTGCAAACCGAGCTTGACGCCTTCGTCGCGCTCGAAGCGGCTGGCAGAAGCTTCCAGCTTGGCGACCGCATCCCACGAACCCATGGCCAGCATCGCCAGACTGATATGCGCGCCAAGTGAAACGTGGCGGGCGTCGACCAAGGTGCAACCGCACTCGCTGATGCGTTTGGTGAGCGGCATCAACGGGGATTTGTCAAGCGCGGCGACCGCCGTTACCAGAATGTAGTTTTCGTTTGCAGGCGGTCTTGCCACGAAGCATTGTCCCGATGCGGCCCAAGGTCCGCTGTGCGGGCAGAATACTTGTCGCTGCCAGAGGCCGCAAGTAACATGCGTTGCTCCTTCCAGCGAACCCGTCATGCAACTACACGGCAGCATCTGTGCTCTGGTCACGCCCTTCGATGCAGACGGCGGCATCGACATCGCCAATTTGCAGCGACTGATCGACTGGCACGTCGATTCGGGGACCAATGCGCTGGTGTTGGCGGGCTCCACCGGTGAAGCGGCTTTGCTCACCGATGACGAATATGCCTTGCTGCTGGAAACCGCCGTTGCACGCAGCGCTGGGCGCATTCCGGTGATCGCTGGAGTGGGTTCGCCAGCGACAGCGAAGTCGCTGCGGCTGGCGCGGCGTGCCGCGGCCATCGGCGCCAACGCGCTACTGGCGGTAACTCCCTACTACGTGCGGCCGACGCAGGCTGGCCTGCTGGCGCACTACCGGTTGCTCGCGGATGACGGTGGTCTGCCGGTATTGCTCTACAACGTCCCGGGACGCACCGGATGTGATTTGTTGCCAGCCACGGTCGCCGAACTCTCCGCGCACCCGGCAATTATCGGCATCAAAGAAGCCGTCACCGATCCCGCCCGCAGGCGCGAATTGTTGACCTTGGCGTCGGCCGATTTTGCGGTGTTTTGTGGTGACGATGGCAGTGCCCTGCAGGCCATGCGCGACGGTGCGGTCGGGACCATTTCGGTGGCGGCCAACGTCGTGCCAAAAACATTTGCCCGTTTGTGCGCATTGGCGGTGGCGTCACCCGGACCCAATGCCGAGACATTGGATCAGGGTTTGCAGCCGCTATATCGAGCCTTGTCGGTGGAATCCAATCCGATCCCGGCGAAGTGGTTACTGCATCGTCTGGGCCGAATCGACAACGTGCTGAGGCTGCCACTGCAAGCACTCAACAACCGCTACCATGCCGGGCTGGCGCAATGTCTCGCCGAGGTTCAGCTACTGGAAAGCAGACTGGACGCCATCGTCTGACAGGAACTCATCGACAATGAATTATTTGAAAAATGCACCGTGGTTGCTGGTGGTATCGGTTTTGATGTGCTCGGGCTGTGGATTGTTTGGCAAGAGCAAGCACGAAATCTATCTGGATAGCGAGCGCGGCAAATCGTTGCAGGTGCCGCCAGATCTCAGTTCACCGTTGCGTCGCGACGCCATGCAGATCGCCGAAGGGCCGTCGCCGAAGCAATCGATCAGTGACCAGCCGGTCAGCGACATCAAGCCGACGGCAGATGACATCACCGAAAAATTGTTTATCGATGCGGAGCCTGCGCTGGCATTTCAGCGTGTACGCGAAGCGTTGGAGCAGGCACAGATCGGCACTTTGGGGGCCATTGATGAAGGCGCGCGGCGGATTGCGATCAAGGTACTGGTCGAAACCACCAAGAAGCGAAAGCTTCGCAAAGACCGCACCGATCGCAATTCCTTTGATCGTGTCACTGTGGTGGTGGCCGATGGTGCCAAGTCGCGGGTGTTGGTCGAAGATCCGTCCGGCAACCCGGTCGATGATGCGGCCAGCAAGAAAATTCTTGCGGCAATTCGCGAGCGGGTGGTTGATTGATTGCCCAGGATCGCCAAGATCAACGGTGCTGATAGCCACTATCGGCGGCGCCGTTGTCGTGGTCCGCAAATGCAATGAACGCCGGTGTGTTCAACGTTCCAGCAGTGGCAACTTGTTCGCCACACCGTCCCAATCGGCGGCATCTGCGGGCGGTTCGCCGCGCACCGTAATCACTGGCCAGATCTTGGTCAGTTCGGCATTCAAGGCAATGAAAGACTCCTGTCCGGCGGGGACATCGTCTTCCGGGTAAATCGCTTTGGCCGGGCACTCGGGTTCGCATAGCGTGCAATCGATGCACTCGTCGGGATCGATCACCAAAAAGTTGGGGCCTTCGTGGAAGCAGTCGACCGGACAGACCTCAACACAATCCTTGTACTTGCACTTGATGCAGTTTTCGGTGACGACGAATGGCATGATTTTGTACTGGTATTTGTACTGGCAACCGAGGTGGTACTCCCAAGGGGAATTGAACCCCTGTTTTCGCCGTGAGAGGGCGACGTCCTGGACCGCTAGACGATGGGAGCGTGGCTTGAGGCCGGAGAGCCAAGCATCGTAGTATAGCAATTCGTTTATCATCGACAAGGGGCCTCAAGCCTTCGCGCCCACTGTGTCGGAACCCCCACGAGAACTTTTTCCGCATGCTCAAAAAATTGTTTGACCGCGCCTTTGGTCGCAAGCCAGCGACCTCACCCGCCAACGCGCCTGGAACGCAGGCGTCGGCGAAGGTCGATGCGGTGGCGATCAACCTGCAAGTCATCGCCCGCGATGGCCATTGTATTTCCCGCAAGCACATCAGCCCAAACGCGCTCCGGGTGTTGTACAAATTGCGCGACGCCGGTTTTACTGCGTATCTGGTCGGTGGCGCGGTGCGCGACCTGCTGTTGCAAGGTCTGCCGAAGGATTTTGATGTCGCCACCAATGCCCATCCGGAGCAAGTCAAACATCTGTTTCGCAATTGCCGGTTGATTGGTCGGCGCTTTCGTCTCGCCCACGTTCATTACGGTGCGGAGATCATCGAAGTCGCCACCTTTCGTGGGATCGAAGACGATGGTTCCGGGGCGCGCGAATTGGTGGATGGCCGGATTGTTCGCGACAACGTCTACGGCACCATCGAAGAAGACGCGGTGCGACGGGATTTCACCGTCAACGCGCTCTACTACGCGATCGATGACTACTCGGTGCGTGACTACGTGGGCGGTTTCCAGGACGTTCGCGATCGCGTTTTGCGCTTGATTGGCGAGCCGACGCGACGACTGCGCGAAGACCCGGTGCGGATGTTGCGGACCGCGCGATTCGCCGCCAAGCTCGGGTTTAGCATTGATCCGGCCATCGTTTCGGCGATCAGCCAACTCAAGGATTTGCTGAACGCCGCCCCGGCCGCGCGCCTGTTCGACGAGTGCCTGAAGATGTTCATGGCCGGTTACGCGCTGGCCAGTTTTCGCCAGCTCTGGCAGTTGCGATTGTTCGAGGTGTTGTTTCCGGAAACTGCCTTGGCTTTGCGCGCGGACCCGGCCGACCTGGTGTTGCTGGAGACGGCACTGACCAGCACCGACCAGCGCATTGCTGACGACAAGCCAGTGACGCCGGCGTTTCTGTTTGCGGCATTGCTCTGGCCAGCGGTAAAGGTGATGGCAGCGCGCAACCAGCAGCGCGGTGCCGAAGACCCGTGGGATGACGCCATCCATTCGGTGGTTTCTGAGCAAACTTCGCGGATTGCGTTGCCGAAGCGGTTTTCTCTGCCGATGCAGGAAATCTGGAGTTTGCAGTCGCGCTTTGAAACCCGCCAGAAAAAGCGCGTCGGTCGCTTGCTTGCACACCCGCGTTTTCGCGCCGCGTTTGATTTTCTGGCACTGCGCGCGCACGCCGATCCAACGCTGCAGCCAACGCTGGCGTTCTGGCTGAGTTTGGCCAGCGGCGAGGCGGCGGCCTCTGCATCGACGTTGGGCGATTTGCCCACCGCAGCGGACGGTGAAGCGCTCTCACCACCGAAAAAGCGCCGACGCCGACGTCGCAAGCCCAGGCTGGACGCCAATCAGACCGCCGGTGCCGGCGATCACGATGCCGGTTGAGTCAGCCGCCGCCACCGAGTTGGTGCTGATTGGTTTGGGGGCAAACTTGGGGGATCCACTGGCGCAGTTGCAAGGCGCACTGCGGCAACTGGAACTTATCCCCGGTTGCCGGATGTTGCGGTGCTCGCCGATCTATCGCACGGCCCCCTGGGGGGATTTGGACCAAGCGGATTTTCTTAACGCGGTAGCGGCTTTTGCGGTCGCTTGCTCGCCACGGGCATTGCTCAAGCAACTGCTGGCGCTGGAGCTTTCCATGGGCCGGGTTCGCACGGGCCGTCGCTACGGTCCGCGCACGCTCGATCTGGACATACTCAGCTTCGGCGAGCGCCGACTTGACGCGACCGCGTTGACGTTGCCGCATCCACGGATTTCGGAGCGCGCTTTCGTGTTGGTGCCGTTGTTGGACTTGGCCTCGACATTCAAGCAATTGCCGGCGGCGCAATGGCGCGAACATTTGAGCAAGCTTGCGCACGCTGATGTGGTAAGACTGCACGCCCCTGATTTATTGCCGACGCTGGACGCCTGAGTTTAGCGTTTGCGCCTACCTGGAGAATTGCGTCATGGTTACATCCGGTATGCCGCCGAAGTTGCCGGCACTGACCCTCCCCGCATTGCTGGAGATGAAGCGGGCGCGCACCCGGATTGTTGCCACCACCGCCTACGACGCCACTTTTGGCGCGCTGTTTGATCGTAACGGGGTGGACCTGATCTTGGTCGGTGATTCGCTCGGCATGGTGATCCAGGGCCGCCGCAACACGCTGTCGGTGACGATGGAGATGATGGTCTATCACACCGCGGCGACGGCGCGTGGCGTCCAGCGCGCGTTGCTGGTGGCCGATCTGCCGTTTGCCAGCGCTCCTGACCCAGACACGGCGTTTCGCAATTCGGCACGCTTACTCAGCGAGGGTGGGGCCAGTATGGTCAAGATTGAGGGCAGCGGTTACGTGCTTGACTGCATCCGGTTTCTGACCGAGCGCGAAATTCCGGTGTGCGGTCATCTCGGATTGACGCCGCAGTCGGTGCATCGCTTGGGGGGATTCAAAGTGCAGGGTCGCAGCGATCTGGCGGCGCGAGCGATTGTCGATTCGGCACGGGCGGTGGAACAGGCCGGTGCCAGTCTGTTGGTGCTCGAATGCGTGCCGGTGGCGGTGGCCGCCGAGGTCACGGCGGCGCTGGCGATCCCGGTGATTGGCATCGGTGCCGGCGCGGCTTGCGATGGTCAGATTCTGGTGGGCTACGATCTGCTCGGCTTGGACAGCGGGCGGCGACCTCGTTTCGTCAAGGATTTTCTGGCTGGCCGGGATTCGGCGGATGCCGCGGTGCAGGCCTATGTCCAGGCGGTGCGCAGCGGATCGTTTCCGGCGGTCGAGCATGGCTACTGAGCGGCGATGATGCGGCGCGTTACTACCATTGCTGAATTACGCGATCAGCTACGACGCTGGCGTCAGGCCGACCAGCACATCGCCTTGGTGCCGACGATGGGCAATTTGCACGCGGGACACTATGCCCTGGTTGATGCGGCGGTGGCCAGCGCCGATCAGGTAGTGGTGAGCGTGTTCGTCAATCCGACCCAATTTGGACCGAAGGAAGATTTTGCGCGTTATCCGCGTACGCTGGATGCCGATGCCGAGGGTCTCCAACAGCACGGTTGCTGCCTGATGTTTTGCCCGGATGTGGCAACGATGTATCCGGCGGCAGCGCTCGGGCAGGCCTCGGTCAACGTGCAGGTGCCAGGCCTCAGCGAAATCCTCTGCGGGCAATCCCGCCCCGGACATTTTGATGGCGTGACCACGGTGGTTACCAAGTTGTTGAATCTGGTGCAGCCAGATTTGGCGCTGTTCGGACAAAAGGACTACCAGCAGTGGCTATTGATTCGGCAGCTGGTCAGTGACTTGCATCTGCCGGTGGCGCTGCAACGGGTGGCTACGGTGCGTGCGGCATCCGGCCTGGCCTTGAGCTCACGCAATCAATATCTTTCGGCGGCCGAGCGAGAAACCGCAGCAGAAATCTTTCGGACACTGGAAACCATGCGGGCGGCGGTGGCCTCGGGCCGACCGTCAGCGCTGGTGGAAATGGCGGCAGCGGAGCGCCTGCAAGCAATCGGGTTTCAGGTCGATTACGTGGCGATTCGCTCCGCCGACCGTTTGCAGGTGCTGCCAGAAACCGCCAGTGAACCGCTGATTGGCCTGATTGCCGCTCGGCTCGGGGCTACCAGGCTAATTGATAATCTATTGTTTTAATTAGGAAAACGTGAAATATTGAGCGACCAATCCGGGGGGCTGTTGGGTTTTCGCAACAGGCGTTGCCTAATCGCCACAAGTTGTTGCTTTTTTGCCATTGCGCTGATAGAGTCCGTCGCGCTGGTGGGTTGTTCTGATCGCTTCTGGTTGATCCCCGCCGAGCAGGGCGCATTGTTCAGGTAATCGTCACTCCGATATCACCCTCTCTGGCCTTCAGAGAGGGTTTTTTTTGCCCGTGAGTTTTTGCGCTTTGCGGGCTCGCTACCGGGTGCTTTGTTGCCGGGCCAAGGACCACCGCACCTGCTCGCGCAAAACGGCGTCGGGGTGATCCTGGTAGGTGGTCAGTGCCAGCTCCGCTGCCGACGACTTTGGCGCATTGCCCAAAGCCAGCGCCACATTGCGCAGCCAGCGCCAATAGCCAATACGGCGAATGGCCGAGCCTTCCGTACGTTGCAGAAATTCGGCTTCGGTCCAGCCCATCAGGTCAATCAAAGACGACGCGTCCAATGCATGGCGGGCGCGAAACTCCGGCTCGGCAGAGAGTTTGGCGAACTTGTTCCAGGGACACACCAGCTGGCAGTCGTCACAGCCATAGATGCGATTGCCGATCTGTGGCCGCAGATCTTCCGGAATGGCGCCGTGCAGCTCGATCGTCAGATAGGAGATGCAGCGCCG
>Ga0210033_1001453_pt1 | contig 21690 bp, 21 predicted proteins | sample CryGeymeta201501_FD_185465 | JGI IMG/M metagenome (GOLD analysis project Ga0210033, IMG submission 185465) | Groundwater microbial communities from Crystal Geyser aquifers in Utah, USA - Crystal Geyser metaG 2015-01 (SPAdes) (version 2) | ecosystem: Environmental > Aquatic > Deep subsurface >... | reverse complement strand
TGGCAACGCGCAGCAGGCGTTCGACGCTGAGCCCAAGCGTCTGCAACATGCGCCGGATCTGGCGATTGCGACCCTGATCGAGGACGATCTCCAGCCACGCGCTTTTTTCGCCCTGACGCAGGCGTCGCACGGCCGCGGCGCGCAGCGCTGCTTCGCCCGGCGTCACCACCACCCCTGCCAGCAGCGCGGCGACATCGGCGTCGGTCGGCAGTGGCCGCATTTGCACGTGATACACCTTGCGCAGATGGTGCTCGGGGTCGGTGATCGCCGCCGCCCACACTGGATCATTGCTCAGCAGCAGCAAGCCTTCGCTGGCCTTGTCGAGACGACCCACCGGCGCCACCCAGGGCAGGTTCTGCCCCTGCAGGCAGGCATAAATGGTGGCACGGCCCTGTTCGTCCTGGGTGCTGGTGATCAGGCCACGCGGCTTGTTCAGCGCCAAATAAATCGGCACTGCCGCCACCGCCACCGACTGATCGATTTCGATACGGGCGTCAAGTGGCGTCGGCGCTTCGGCATCGCGGACACAACGGCCGTCGACCCGCACGCGGCCACTGCTCACCCAAGCCGCCGCGACGCTGCGCGAAGCCAGCCCGCGCTTGCTGATGACGCGCGCCAGCCCGTAACGCGGGGTTTCAGTTTTCGAAACCATCGGCAAACAGGTTTGGCACCGGCTCCGGCGCGCGCACGCAATCGTAGGTTTCCAAAATGCGTGGGCCGCTGTCGAGCACTTGAAAATCGCTGACCTGCACCAGCGCGGCAGCGGCGGTCTGGTCGAACACGCGAGAACCCAATTGGATATCGGGATCGTCCCATTTGGCGGTGGTGGTGTCGTCGGCCTCGGCAGTCAACGCGATGCTGCCGCCATCGGCAAGCACGATGCCATAGCGCTGCATGGTGCGCAGGATCACCTGCGCGGCCGGCGCATAATTGGTGAACGGGAAATCCGCGCGCAAGCGCAAACGCGAACCATAGGGCACGCTCGCTTCTGGTCCGTCCGGGCCACCGGCGTGGCTGGCCGGGCGCACGTACATCGGATCGCGCAAGGAATTCGCGTCGGGGCCATCGGGAAACGAAGCCATGCGGTCATTCGGCAAAATAAAGCGAATGGCATGGCCAAGATGGCGATCCTGGGCCACCGGTTGGTTGATGGCAGCGCGCACTTCATCGGCGTTGAACAACAGCGGGGCAATCGGAAATCCGGCGGCGTCGGCGCTGGTGCAATGGTCGCCGCGACCTTCCGGTGGATACACCGCCGCCAGATTCCAGCGCGCCAGACAGAGTGCTTCCATACCGGCAGCGGCATTGGCTTGATTGGCCGAATACAGTTCGTACAAGGTGCTGCCCTGCACCACCAACAGGTGGCAGTCATTGTTGTTGTTATCGCAGACGTAGTCCGGGCTGCCCTCGATGGAACCACCGATCGGTACCGGCACGGTGCTGCCGAGCGGGTCGCAATCCGGCAGAAAGTAGTCACCGAAGCCCTGATGCGGGATCAGCGTGGCGGTCGGCGCATCGACCGGGGCATGCAGCACCTTGATCGAAAAATCGATTTGCATTCGTCCAAGGCCGAAGCCACAACCGGTCACATCACCCGAACAGATCGCCGCCAAGGTGCCGATCATGCTGGCGGAACCCGGATGCACATTGGCGCTGCTGATGTCCTGCCGCCAGACCGATCCCGGCGGAAACTGCGGCAACACTTCCGCCGCCAGCGGGCCGATCAGCAGCAGGCTCAATCCAAACATCATTCCTGATCTTTTCATGGCGGCCCCAACAGCCAAAGGATTCCGGCATTTTGCAAGGATACGCCGCGGCAAACCGTGTGGAAGATCACACCGTCACCCCGCCCGCCCCGCGACCAACCCAGCGCAGGGATCCGCTGGCGTTATTGCTTTACATCGCCTGCGGGCTGCTGGATGGCGGCCATTCGTCTTCTTCATTGGCACCCGGTTCTGGCAACAGCACCAGCGCCTCGGCGCGCACCTGGGCCACCGCCAACGCCACCTCGCGATCCACCAGCAAGTAGCGTCCTTCGATGGCGACAACGCCCAAATGCCCGGTATTCAGCAGCGTCAGTTGGTCGGCGTTGACATAGATGCGCTTGATCTTGTCGGCATGCGGAAAATGCCTGGCCTGATCCGCATTGGCGTCGTTCAGCGTTTTGCCAAGCGTCAACTCGCGCAGTTTGATTTTGTCCGCCCGGCGCGCCGCTGCCTTGGCCTCGGCCGCTTGTCTGAGCGCGCGTTGCTCTTCGCGCTCGTGGCGCTCACGCAGTGCGTAAGCCTTGGCCAAATCCATTTCTTCGCGACTGGACGAAGTCACCGTTGCCGGTACTGGCGGACGTGAGGCCACCGGGCGATTTCGCTCCGACTTCGCGCTCGCGTGGCCGCCATGCTTCTCGGTCGCGGTGCGACTCGGGCCCGCGGTCGCCGTCTGGCTGCGCAGCGATTTGCTTGGCGGCGCCGACCGGGTCGCCGGCTCCGGTTTCTTGGCAATGCCCAATTTCAGTAGTTGATCGCGCAGGCTATCGGTCATAAAGCGTTATCGAAGAGAGAACAGTGGGTGTGGGTTGCGATGGATCGGCCAAGCGTCGCGCAGTGGCGGTTGGCCACGGTCAAAAATGCGGTGGTGGCGCTTCGCTGCGGACATCATGGCCGAGCGCGTCGCGCAGTGCGGAAAGGTCTTGCCGCAAAGCGCGCAGTTGCGCCTCCGACTGCAACACGCGGCGATCCAGCGCGGCAACTTGCGGATTGAGCACCTGGATGATTTCGTCCTGGAACGTAAAACGTGCTTCCAGTTCGTGCAGTCGCTCCAGCAGTTTTTGCAATTCCAAATCGGCTGCGGTTGAACTCATAAGGTTTCCTGAGGAGGGAAGCTGGCCCGATGTCGGGCACAAGCATTCTGCACGGTGACCGGCAGATCGGCAATGCCGCACAACCAATCCATTTGTTGATCGCGTTCGACCCGCTCGATCAACAGCGCCGGTTGCCCCCTGGCCAGACGCCGTGCGAGGACTTCGGCCGCCCGCCAATCGGCGGGGCGCATGCGGGCGGAATGGCTGAGCACAATCCCGAGCAAGCGCCGACTGGAGCGCGCTTCGTGGGGACCGGTTTGCATGGCGTGGGCAAACGCCAGCGCAAACTCCGCGTCAAAACTGGCCTGGGTCGCTTTCACTTCGGCCAGCGCCGACCAAGCATAAGGCCACTGCGGACGGCGCGCGGTGGCGACGCGCAAATCATCGCGCGCGCGGCGCAACCAAAGTCGATACTGCCGATCATCGGCGCTGTGCCTGGACTGCAACAGCGCAAACCGGGCGCGCAGTTCCAACGCTGCGGCGGTCAATTGTGCTGGCGCCGCCGCCAGCATGGCGCTGGCCAATGGCGATGGTGCGACTGGATGGGCCGCCGCCACAGCGCTGATGGAGACGGCGGTTTCCAACGATTCGACTTCGCGTTCGAACTGATTGTGGGCGCTGGCCGCGCTCGCCGAGACCAACGACCAGTAAAAAAAGCCGACTACCCCCAGCCCACAAAGCCATTGCCATTGCCATGGCCAGCGCGAAGCGGCAGCGGAGGTGTGGCCGGGTGAGCGCTCAGCCATGCACGCGCCGCGACTTCAGCAGCAACGGTGCCGCGATGGCGGCTGGGTTGTCCCACACCAGGCGCTGCGCCGCGGCATCGCCCAAGATCGCTGCTGCCGCTACTCGTCCCACTTCGAGCTCGGCACCGATGGCATCACCGGCGTGGGCATTGCTGCTGATCACGGTGACCCAACCGCGTTCCAACAATTCGCGGGCACGTTGCTGCACGTAAGGACCCTGCCGCCCGGACAAGGCCGAGGCATTGATTTCGAGCAGAGCACCGGCCGCGACCACCGTCTGCAGCACTTCGATATGGTGCAAGACCTCGCGATGGCGTTCCGGCGCGGCCAGCAACGGCCGCACTTTTTGCACGCGCATCCATTCGATCACCGCCCCCAGATTTTTCGGCCAACGCTCGGGCAAGGCCAGCAGCAAGACCCGACTACCCTCGAACTGACCCAGCACCGGGGCCTCGTTGGTCACAATGGCGCGCAACAGACGTTGGCCGAACCGGCATTCGGCAGCCAGACCGATGTCGATCAGGGCGCCACGGTCTCGCAGCATCTCCAGCAATTGCTCGCGCCCGGAGCGCGCAGCCAGGTTCTGGCTGCGATATTCGTGATCACCATAGCGCGGCGTGGCGACGACGCAGGCCACGCCCATCGAATGGGCCCGAATGGCCATCTGTACCGCCGCCTCCAGATTGGCGGGGCCGCCGTCAAAGCCGGGCAACAGGTGGCAATGCAAATCCACCATGCGCCGATCCGGCGCGCCGCTGACATCAACTTTTCTTGCGCTTGGCGTAGCCATAGTCAGAATAGTAGCCGTCACCGTGATAGTAATATTTGCCGTAGGCGTATCCGGTCTTGCGTGGCAACACCTGGTTGACCACGGCACCGATCACCGGTGCGCCGATACGGGCCAATCGCTTCACCCCGTTGCGCGCAATCTGCCATTGCGTGGAATCGCTGCGCACCACATAAATCACCGCGTTCACCAACTTCGACAACACCAACGCATCGCTTACCGCACACGCCGGGGCGCAGTCGATGATGACATGGTCAAAGGCTTTGCTCAGTGACTCCAACGCGTCGGCAAACTTGCGCGAACTGAGAATCTCCAGTGGATTGGGCGGCGCCAATCCGGACGGCATGATGTAGACGTTGGAGTCCGGCAGTTGCCGCAGACAATCCGACACCTTGGCTTCACCGGTGATGTATTCGCTCAAGCCGGGCGACTGCCGTTGATCGGGCAAGCCGCGATGCAAGGTGGGTCGGCGCATGTCGGCATCGATCAGCAAAACTTTTTTCATCTGACCAAGCGAGAACGCCAGATTCATCGATAGCGTGGTCTTGCCTTCGCCCGGTACCGACGAAGTAATCAACAAGCGCTTGTGCTCGTGATCGACCACCGACAACAGCACGCCGGTGCGGATCGTACGGATCGCTTCGGCAAACGACGACTGCGGATGCGCTTCAAAATAACGGATCGGCGCATCATCGCTATCGGCGCTTTCCTTCAATCTGGGCACCAGCCCCAACACCGGCATGCCGAGGCGTTGTTCGACATCGTCGGCGCCCTTCAAGGTGTTGTCCAGATGGTCGAGCACCAGCGCCAGCGCGATCCCGAGCGCGAGCCCAATCAGCAAACCGATCATCGCGGAACGCTTCTGGTTCGGGTAAACCTGGGTGCGGTTGGGCAAAGCTTGTTCGATCAGGCGCGCATTGGCGGTTTGCACGCCACCGGAGGCGGCGGTCTCCTTGAAGCGCGTCTGAAACACCTCGTACAACTGTCGGTTACTTTCGACATCACGCTCCAGTGCTTGCAACTGGTACTGCTTGCGATTGAGATCGCGCACTTCGGTCTTGGCACCACCCATTTCCGCAACCAGCTCATTCTCGCGCTGGCGGGCCGCCTGATATTCGCGTTCGATGCCCGCTGCGGCGATCTTCAGTTGCTGATCCAGTGCGCTGTTGGCGGTTGCCAGCGCCGATTGCGCTTCCACCATTTTGGGATGCTTGGCGCCGTAGCGACCCGAGTACTCGCGCAAGTTGCGCTCGGCAACGACCGCTGCCTGCTTCAACTCCGAGACCAGGGGCGACGACAGCAAACTGGGCAATTCTTCCAGCCCGCCCCGGCCACGCGCGTCCTGCACCTGGCGGTACAGGGTTTCTTTGTCGACCCGTTCACGCCGGGCCTGCGCCAAGCGTTCGCTCGCCATCGACAGTTCGGTCGCCGCCAGACTATCTACCCCCTTGATATCGATCATGCGTTCGCGATCACGAAACTCCTGCAGCGCGCGTTCGGATTGCTCGAGTTTCTGGCGCAAGCCACCGGTGCGTTCATTCAACCAGCTCGACGCGGTTTGCGTCATTTGCACGCGACCTTCCAGGGTTTCTTCGATGTAGGCCTGGGCGTGGCTATTGGCCAGCTTCGCGGCCAGCTCCGGGTCCGGGCCACGATACTGAATACGCACCAATTGGCTATTGCGCACCGGCACCACCGACACGCTGCCGAGCACCCTATTGATCGCCGCCGCGCGCTGCTCCGCTGGCGGCGGCGGCGGCGTCACACTCACCCGCTGCGGCAATAGCTTGCTCAAGCTGAAGCCGTTGGCGGCTTTGGGCTTGGCGGCAAAAGTGGCCAAACCGAGCTTGTCTACCAGCCGTTCGGCAATCGGCCGCGACCGCAGAATTTCGTATTGGGTCTGGTAGTACTCGCCCATGTCGAAATAGCCCTGATTGCCTCGATAGACTTCTTCGATCGAGACAAAGCGCGCCGCTTGGCGCTCGATCAACATCGTCGCCGTGGCCTCGTACAGCGGGGTTTCCGAATAGGCGTGCAGCACCGAGATGAAACCGCCGGCCAACATCAGCGCGAGGACTCCCCACTTGAAACGCAGCAGAATCCGCAAGTAGTCCTGCAAATTGGGGGCGGCGCGTTCGCCCGGAGCTGGCGGCTCAACGGTATCCAACGGATCTGGGGTCATGAGGCGGCTTGCTCTGGTCAGGTTTCAGTTGCGTGGGATGTTATCAGGCAGCGGTCAGTACCAGCGCTGGCACCGCGGGCGCTCAAGAAAGCTTGCGCCAGCGCGAACCCGCTGCGCTGCAACCCGGCACGCCGATCACCGCCCTCGACCGATCAGAAGAAACTCTCATCCACGGTCAAAATATCGCCTGGTCCGACAGCGTCGTCGAGGTGTACCGACTTGCCCTTGTGCCCGGATTTTCCTTTGTCGCCTTCCGCGATCAAGCTGATGCGTCGCTGGGAGCCGCGCTCGGTCAAGCCACCGGCCAAAGAAATGGCTTTGCGCACGGTCAATTGCGGCTGATAGGGAAAGCTACCCGGGCTTTTGACCTGGCCGTTGACGAAAAACGGCCGGTATTCGGTGATCGTTACCGAGACCTTGGGATCGACCAGAAAATCGCCACGCAAGCCATCGCTGATGGTTTTTTCCAGGTCCGCCGAAGTCACGCCGCTGACCGGAATGTCGCCCAGAAACGGATAGGTCAGACGACCATTGCCGGCAATTCGTACCTGCACCGATAACTCCGGCTCGCCAAAAACCCGAATGCTGACCTGATCGCCCGCATTCAAACGGTAGGACTGGGAAGTTGCGGACTCAGCAATGGCGGACTCGGTGGCTGCTGGCTTGGTGGCATCCGCCGCGTATCCCGCTGCCAGCCACGAGATCGCCAGAAAACCAATCGACAGGGGCAACCTGCCAAGCCCGCGCCGGATCGGTTTGCGGGCGACACACAGATTGCCGATGGTCGTGCCTGAAGTCACTCGTTGAGCCCTGTCTGGTAAGCCGTTACCAGCCGCAGTCTAAACCACTACAGCGAGGCTTCCAGCGAGAGCAACCATTGTTGTCGGCGGTAGTTCAGCGCAGGTATATCCGAATCACGGTTGTAGTCGCGGAAACCTGCGCCCAGGCTAAGCCAGGGACGGAAATGGTATTGCCCCGAGAAGCCATAGAAAAACGTGTCGTCGTTGCGCGCACTGGGCCGGTGTTCATCGCGCGCCTGACCGACATCCACTTGACTGCCGAGTTTGCTGTTCCACTGGTGCGACCACGCCAAGGTGACGTCGCGGCGCAGAATGAAATCGCCAAATCCATTGGTTTCGTCGGTGTCGCGGCTGGTGCTGAGCTCCAGCGTGGAATAACTGCGCAACCGATATTTGAGGTTGGCGCGCCAACTGGTACCGGAAAAATCCGGTCGCGTCGGATCGTCAAATCTTTTCCAGGACTTGCCAAACAACAAGCCACCGCTGGTTCTGGCGGTGGCATCAAACTCAACCCCCACCAACAAGTGATGTTCGGTGCTGTCCAGCGTTGCCACTTGGTACTTGGCGGTGACCCGATCCACGCTCACCACCGCCGAAGTCTTCGGCGCGATCCGCCAGTACAGCGATCCCCCCAAGCTCAAATCTTTGCGATCACGGAATACGGTGAACAGACGGTTGTTGCGATAGTCGATCTGATCGCGGTGGACGTTGAACTCCAGTCGGCCCCGAGCGCCGGGCGCACCGAAACGATACTTGGCGCCGATGCCATAGCGGTCGTAGCTATCCGGATCCAACGGCAGTAACGCCAGATCGCCTTCACGCGCCGCGGTACCGCGACTATCATGGCCGCGCTCCCAGGAGCCATCAAAGCCCAAGGCATGCCGGGTCAGCGGGTTGTATTGCCACTCTGCCGACAAACCATAATCGGCGTAATTGTCGATGCTGGAACTTTGATAGCGGGCGATTTCCGACTGCGCCGTCAATGCGTAGTGATTGCGATCCGTACCGCCCTGGACCCGCACCGCCGGCGAAAAAATCATGAGGAACGAATCGATCTCAGTATTCGACGTCAATGCCACGTTGCTGTCGTGGACCAGTGACAGCCCGGCACTCGGCAGCACCCGCAACGCACCGAGCGGAAAGCCATCGCCGAGCTCGGCATGAGCGGACCATCCAGACAGCAGCGCCGCCGCGGCAATACCACTTTTTTTCAGTGCCAACGCCAACCGCATCAGGCAGTCCTTCAAATCAATAATTATTCGGATTTTCAACGATCTTGACGCGATTCCTCAAGCACTACAAGCGAAATTAATGTAAATCTTCCCGCGCCCCGATCAGTGGCAGGCCAGCGCGCTCAAACTGATCTGCGCCGCAGCCAAGCCACTGGCCAGCGCCTGCTGTAACCAGCGTCTGGCTTCAGCGCAATCATCCGCATTGCCGGCCGCCAGCAAGCGTGCGCGATTGATCATGGCTTCGGGCAGGCCGCTGACGGCCGCGCGACGATACCAATCGCTTGCCAATTGCCGCCCGGCCGCGTCGCGCTGCGTGCGCTCGATCAGCTCACCGAGATTGTTCATCGCGGCGACGTCGGCATTTTCGGCCGCGTATTGCAACCATTGCCGCCCAGCCTGGAGATCGCCGTTGGTCCCCGGGAGGGTCAATCGCCAACCGAGGGCGCTGGCCGCAGCGACCCGGCCGGACTGCGCAGCACGACACAAATCCCGTACCGCACAAGCCTCCGGATGTTCGCCTTGCAGACAAAGTCGCCCGACTGCTTCCATCGCTGCCGGATGACCGAGTGCCGCCGCCGCCCGCATGGCGGAAAGTTTCTGCGCAGCATCACTGACACAAAACACGCGGCGATAGCTCGCCTCGGCACCGCCCAGACTGGCCCCCTTCTCGGCCACCGCGCACAGTGCCGTCGCATCCACCGTCGTGGCCGAGCGCAACCAGGCGAGGCGGGCCTCCAGCGCACCCACGTCACCTTGGGCACTGATGGCTTGCAATCGCCAATCGGCATCGGCCAGCGCCGACTTCACGAACTTGCGTAAACCCGCAGCCGCCAGCTCATTGCCGGAAGCCTCCCAACGATTGGACCGAAGCAACAGATTGATCGCCAGATTGGCCATCGCCGCCCGCGTCGATTCGACCTTGGTCGCCGTTTTCAAATCCTGGCGCCAATGCGCGATTTGCGTCCGAGCGGTGGCGATCAGCTCGGCCAGGTCCGGCGCTGGGGTGATCCGCTGAAACCGGCACTCGACGCTGCTCGCGGTCGCCACCGATGGCGCTGGCGCGACCGGCGACTGCGCCGCCAGCGACGACATCCAGCCGAGGAGCAGAAACCAGAGGTGCCATCGGCAACCGGGCAACGCTGGCCGGATCTTCATGTCGAAGCCGAAGCCGCCGATGGCAGGCGATGGCGTTTAGCCCAAGGCAACCCGCTACTGATCGCCCCGCCTAAAATCACCGCCTGGAACCAGAATCGATTGGCCGGAATCTGCAGGTTGAAATCGACCATCGCATGCAACAACAAGGCGCTGCCACCGACAATGCTGGCCAGCGCCAATCCGCGCCGCAGGCTGTCGCCGGGCGCGCGCAGCACCTGCACCGCCAGCGCCAACAACATCAGCACCGCCGCCAGCCAAAGCAATAAGCCCACGGCACCGCGCTCGACCAGCAGCTCGACGTAATCGTTGTGCGCATGATCGTAGAACAGCGTTACCGAAGCCGGTTTGGCGCTCGGGAACAGTGTTCGGAACGCGCCCGCGCCATGGCCCAACCAGGGTCGTTGCCACCACAGGCGCAGGCCCGCTGCGGCCACCGCCCAGCGCTCGCTCTCATTCGGTTCGGGATTCGCCACGACTACCGCCACGCCGTCGACCTCCTGCTCCGTGCCGGGTGCGGCCAACAAGCGGGTTTCGGCTACCCGCTCGGCCAGTTTTTCGACCCCAACCCACGCCCCCAACACCAAAACATCGACCGCGACAATCGACAGCAGCAGCCAGATCAACAATTTCGGCAAAGGCCGCCAGTAAACGATGACCGCCAGTCCGGCCAATGTCAGGCCAAAGAAAAACCCGACATTGCCCATCCGCGACCGGGTCAACACCAAGGCCACGACGATCACCGCCAGCCCCACGCGAACCAGCAAACGCGTGCCCAGCACGGCCTGCAGTACCCGCCGCAGCCATTCAATCGGCGATTCGGCAGCGGGCCGAATCCGGATGCCCGCCGCCAGCAAACCAAAACCACAGGCACCCGCGAGCTCCAACATCCCGGCAAAGTGATTGCGATTGACAAAGGTACCGGTGGCAAACCCACTGTTGCCCAGCTCGTGGCCGAACCAGGAAAAGCCCGCAACCGACAGCACCACGCCGATACCCAACAGCGCCTCGGCGATGCCGGTAACAAAAATCACGGCCAGCAGCCAACGCGCGCGCGCGCGCGTTCGCACCAACACAACCAACAGCAGCGACAGCAGCAAGACGGTCGTGCTCTGAATCGCCCCCAGGCGTGCCGCCGCGACATCGGCCAGTGCCCAGCAAGCATTGCCCTGCGCGGGATCGGCCACCTGGCCAATGGCCGCACGCAGCAGATCGATCAAGACGCTGATCGCCAGCGCCAACAGCGCCCAGCGCAGCGCTCGCGGCCAGCGCCGCCAAGCCTCAGTCACCGACACCGTGGTCAACGCCAGCATGGCGATCGGTCCCAATGCCGCCGCAAACCAAAGCCAGATCCAGTCACGATTGGCGCCCAACGGCCATGGCAACAACAGCAACCAGCCCAGCAGCAGGCCGAAAGCGATCAGTGATCGGGACTCAGTGCGTGGCCAGTGCATTCAATCGCGATCCAGGTTTCAGTGCGCTGATGGGTTGTCCGGCGCGCCGCCGAGCACCAGCTTGCAGCGCGTTTGGTAGCGACCTCACTTAACCGGTTACCACCGGGTCAAGCAAGCAGCCAATGCAACGTTCAAAAATCGCTTTCAGCGGCACGTAATCGCCCGCAACCGACGCGACGCAGGCGTCAATCCATGCTTGCGGTTCAATGTCCTGCCACGACACGGCGAATCCGCAAGAAAGAATCAGGTGCTCAAAAAAAAGCCGAAGCGCGCGCCCGTTTCCTTCCCGGAATGGGTGGATCAAATTGAGTTCGGCATACAGTTCCGCCACGCATCGCACTAGCTCAGGCCGTTGCAGGCCGACAAAATTACTCTGCTCGGACAGACGATCCAGCAGCCGTTTGGCTTCTGGGATAACTCGTTCCGCCGTGCAAAACCGCGTCCGTCCCTTCGCAATATCCACGGTGCGAATTGTTCCGGCCCAATCATACAGTTCATCGAACAACTGCCGATGGATGCCGCACAAATAGTTCAGGTCGAACGGCGGCGCGGTGATTTCAATCGCGTCGGCCGCGATTGCGGCAAATTCCGCATCCGCCTCGGCAAGCCGCTCCCGATTGCGAATTCCCAGCTTGTTGCGCAACACGTCTGTGCCCGGAAAGTTGCCGGGATCACAACCAGTGCCGTATTTGTCAGGCATCAGGCGCGGTCAGCGGCGTACTTTTTGCGCAGCGCTTCCCTGGTGGGCAGCGACTTCGCGGCGGGCAAAGTGATGGCAAATAGGATTCCCTCCAATCGTTGGCTCGCCGCAAAGTTCTCGCGCCGATGCCTGCGGCAGTGGGCCTTGATCTGCTCTAGAGAAATCCTGGCCATGACCGGTTGCTCCCTTCCAGAAAGTGCTTGGTAGATGATACCCGAACCCCGATTTGAGCTGCCTGCAAACGCCACCCTCGCGGGGTGGCAGGCATTGGCTCAATTGGGGCCCATTCAATCGCGGTCCAGGTGAGATTGGGTTTGCAGCGGGCGGCCCAACAATCGCCCGTGTTGATCGGCGTGGCGCATCACGCCGTGATGCAGCAATGCCAACCCGACAAAACTCCCGGCGAGCAGCGATGATGGCAATTGCCATCGACTGCCGAGCACCGCCACCAAAACGCCCAAGCCCGCCAAACTCGATTGCACGGCCCAGGCCGCGCGCACCGACCAACCAGCGCGCAGCAACAGGTGATGGAAATGCCGAAGATCGGGTTGAAACGGTGAACGCCGCTCGGCCAGACGCCGCCACATCACCGATACCGTATCGATCAGCGGCAAGGCATACAACCAAAGCCCGGCGGCTGGCGGAAATGCGCGGGCTTCGCCCTGACTCATGCTGACCAGCAGCGCCGCCAGCACACAGCCGAGCGACAGGCTGCCGGCATCACCCAGAAACACCCGGGCGGGACCGAACAGCGGCGCGTTCCAGCATAGAAAACCGAGCAAGCCGCCGAGCAGCGCCACGATCAGTGGCAGATACGCCGAGGGCGCGCCCCCCAAAACCAGCAGCCCAACCAAAGCCAGCGCCAGCAGCGTCGCCGCGGCGCCATCCAGACCATCGCTCATGTTGCAGGCATTGATCACGCCGACGACCGCAAACAACGTCCACGGCCAAGACCACAGTCCCAGATTCAGCACTTGGCTGCCGCCGAATAGCGGACCAAAATCGTGCAGCAGCACGCCGGCTGCCGCCACCATCCACAGCGCCGCCAGCAGCTGCGCCAACAACCGCAGCCGCGCCGACAAACCAGAACGGTCATCGACCAGACCCACCACCAGCATCGCCAACGCCGCCGATAAAATCGCGGCGACCGCGCCCTCGAACGACTGCGTTTGCAGGCATAATCCGGCGCCGACCCCCACGGCAATCGCCAATCCGCCCACCGCCGGCACCGGCATGGCGTGCTGTTTGTGGCCACCCGGCCGATCCAACAAACCCAGCGCACTGGCGCTGCGGCGCAGTATCCAGAGCAGCAGCAGCGTCACCGCAAACGCCAGCGCAAACGCCGCGAGCGCCGTGCTCAGCACCGTGGCCACCGTAGTGGTGGCGATGTCGCCGCGCCGCGCCGCCGCGATTTCAAGTCACGCTCCCGGTCGCCCCAGCGTGCGCTTGATACCACTGGTAGACGTCCTCGATGCCGCGTCGCAAGGGAATCTGTGCGCGCCAACCGAGCGCGTGGATTCGGCTGACATCGAGCAATTTGCGCGGTGTGCCATCGGGTTTGCCGGGATCGGTAACGATGCGCCCGGCAAAGCCCACCGTCTGCGCCACCCACTGCGCCAGCTCGAGGATGCTGAGATCCTCGCCGACACCGACGTTGATTGGTTCGCCGCTGGCGTAACGGTCGAGCAGAAACACCACCGCGTCGGCGAGATCGTCCACGTGCAAAAACTCGCGCCTGGGCGTTCCGGTTCCCCACAGGGTAACGGTCTTGGCGCCGCTCTGGACGGCCTCGTGAAACTTCCGAATCAAGGCGGGCAACACATGCGAACTTGCCAGATCGAAGTTGTCGCCGGGACCGTACAAATTGGTTGGCATCACGCTGATCGCATCGAAGCCGTATTGCCGACGATAGGCCTGGCACAGCTTGATGCCGGCAATCTTGGCGATCGCATAGGATTCGTTGGTCGGCTCCAGCGGCCCGGTCAGCAGGCGGTCTTCGCGGATCGGCTGCGGCGCCAGTTTCGGGTAGATGCAAGACGAACCCAGAAAGCAAAGCTTGCGCACGCCGGACTGCCAGGCCGCGTCGATGACGTGGGTCTGGATCGCCAGGTTCTGATACAAAAACTCGGCGGGCCGGGTGTCGTTGGCGAGGATTCCGCCCACTTTGGCCGCCGCCAGTATCACCAGCTCGGGTCGCTGTTCGGTAAAAAACCGCTGCACCGCCGCTTGATCGGTGAGATCGAGTTCCGCGTGCGAACGCAACAGCAAGCGGCCGCAACCCGCCGCCTGCAATCGCCGCACCAGTGCCGCACCGACCAGGCCGCGATGGCCGGCGACAAAAATGCGTGCGTTGCGGTCGAACCCTGGTTCAGCCATGCGCGGATCATTCATGGTGGCTGGGCGCGCGAAAACCAGCTTCGTTGATCAGCGCATCGCGGCGCGCGTCGGTCAAATCGGCGGCCATCATTTCTTGCACCAATTGCGCAAACGACGTGGTCGGCGACCAACCGAGCAGACGCTTGGCCTTGCCGGCATCGCCGAGCAGGGTCTCGACTTCCGCCAAGCGGTAATAGCGCGGATCGATGGCCACGATGCGTTGCCCGGGCTTCAGCGCCGACGTCGCAGGCGCCGCGCTGACAACGCCGTGTTCATCGCTGCCGCTACCGCGCCATTCGATGGTGACCGCCAGCTCGGCCGCTGCCGTGGTAACAAAATCGCGCACCGTGTGCTGCACGCCGGTCGCAATCACGAAATCCTCTGGCCGATCCTGTTGCAACATCCGCCACATCGCTTCGACGTAGTCACGGGCGTGGCCCCAATCGCGGCGCGCTCCCAAATTGCCCAGGTACAGGCATTCGTGCAATCCAAGGTGCATCCGCGCCAGCGCCCGAGTGATCTTGCGGGTGACAAAAGTCTCTCCGCGCAACGGCGATTCGTGATTGAACAAAATGCCATTGCAAGCGTAAAAATCATACGCCTCGCGATAGTTCACCACGATCCAATAGGCATACAACTTGGCCACACCGTAGGGGGATCGCGGATAAAACGGCGTGGTCTCGCGTTGCGGCGTCTCGGCCACCTTGCCATACAGCTCGGAGGTCGATGCCTGATAGAACCGCGTTTTCTGTTGCAGGCCGAGAATGCGGACCGCTTCGAGCAGCCGCAGCGTGCCCAGGGCATCGGAATTGGCCGTGTATTCTGGCGTCTCGAACGACACTTGGACATGGCTCTGCGCGCCCAGGTTGTAGATTTCATCGGGCTGCACTTGTTGCAGAATGCGGATCAGATTGGTCGCATCGGTCAGGTCGCCGTAATGCAGCAGCAAGCGGCGGCCATCGACATGCGGGTCTTGGTACAGGTGGTCGATACGATCGGTATTGAACGACGACGCGCGCCGCTTGATGCCGTGAACTTGATAACCCTTGGCCAGCAACAGTTCTGCCAGATAGGCGCCATCCTGGCCGGTGATGCCGGTAATCAATGCTTTTTTCATGGTGCTCAAGGCCCTGATAATTGCGCTAACAGATGATGCCATTGCCGATGCGCTGCCGCACGGGAAAATCGACGATCCAGCAAAGCTCTGGCGTGTTGCGCCTGCCGGCGACAACGTGCCGGATCGGCCTGCAACGCCATTATCGCCTGCGCCAGCCGTTCGCCATCGCCCCAGCGCACAGAAAATCCACAATCGTGCGCCGCGATCAGCCGCGACAACTCGCCATCGGCATCACCGATGAATCCGATCGGCCGCTCGGCCGCCGCCATGCCATAAAACTTGCTCGGTACGATCAGGCCTTCCAGCGCCGGCCGCAGACTGACCAGATGCAGATCCGCCGCCGCCATCGAATCGGCCAATGCCGCCGCCGGTTGATACGGCAAAAAATGTACCGTGTCCAAACTGGCCGCCTGACAGCGCGCGCGCAATTGCTGATAACCGTGGCCGCCACCGACGATCAAAAATGCGATGGCCGGGTGATCGGCCAAGCGCTCGGCCGCGGCGAAAATCGTATCGATGTCGTGGGCACGCCCCAGATTGCCGGAATAGCCGACCACGAACGTCGACCCCAGCGCCAACTCGCGCCGCAGGCCACTGGCGCTGGTCGCCAGCGGTCGGATCAGATCCTCGTGCGCCCAGTTGCTGATCACCCGCAACCTGACATCGGCAACGCCGAGGCCGCGCAGCAACTCGCCCATGCGTTCGCCGATCACCACATTGATCGCGGCTTGCTGCAGCGTGCGATTGCGCAATTTTTTCAGCAGCCAGCCGAGCCCGGCCGGCACCGGCGGCTGGCCGAGCGCGATCGCCACTTCCGGAAACACGTCTTGCAACCAATTCACCAGCACCGCTCCACGCCAACGCGCCACCAGCCCGACCAGCAACGCCAGCAGTGGCGGATCGGTCATCGCCACCACCACGTCGCCCGGCCGCAGCAACCGCCACAAAGCCAACGGCAAGCTGAGATAAAAACTGAAATAGTCGAGCGCCCGCCCCAACAACCGGGTACGGCCGAAACCGCTGCTCCACAGCCGCCGAATGGCAACCCCTTGCCAACGCTCGAACCGGGGCAGTCGCGCTTTCGGGTCGTCGTAGCGCAAGCGACTGGCGACCAGTGTCACCGCCATCCCCTGCGCCGCCAGCCCCGCCGCCAGATCCGACAGCAACTGGCTGGTCGCCGAATGGTCCGGCCAGGCAAAACGATTGACGAATACGGTAGCCATCAAACCCTGACCGGTTTGGCGCGCGGATAGCGGCGCGCTGCCAGCGAGCAGTTCACCGTGACTGCATCCAGCGCCAGGCCGAGGCGACCATATCGGTGAGCTCCGGGTAGGCCGGCTGCCAGCCAAGCAGTTGGCGGGCGCGTTCGGCCACGGCGACCAAGGCGGCAGCGTCACCGGCGCGGCGCGGCTGCTCGAGCAATGCAATCGGGCGGCCGCTGACCTGCTCGCAAACGGCGTGCACCTGGCGCACGCTGAAACCAGTGCCGGAACCCAGATTGACCGCTTCGGCATGGCTGCCGGATTGCAGCGCGGCGAGCGCCAACAGATGAGCCTGGGCGATATCGGCAACGTGGACGAAATCGCGGATGCAGGTGCCGTCGGCGGTCGGCCAGTCGCTGCCGAAAATGCTGAACGCCGCACGCTTGCCGATGGCCACTTCAAGCAACAGAGGAATAATGTGGGTTTCCGGCGTATGCCATTCGCCGGTCTCGCCATCCGGGTCGCCGCCGGCGGCATTGAAATAGCGCAACGCGACATAGTCGAGATCCCCGGCAGCGGCGCGATCAGCGAGCAACCATTCCAGCGCCAACTTGGTGTGACCGTAAGGATTGATCGGCGCCTTGACGGTTTGTTCGGTCAGGCTACCCAGCGCGGTTTCGCCGTAGACCGCACAACTGCTGGAAAACACGATCCGGCGCACGCCGCTGCTGACCAGCGCATCGACCAGCAGCGCGCCACCGACCACATTGTTGCGCCAGTAGCGATCCGGGTGCGTCACCGACTCGCCGACATACGCCGAACTGGCCAGATGCATGCAAGCGGTGATGTCGTAGCGCGCGACCACGTCGCGCACCCGCACCGCATCGGCCACATCGCCCAGTTCGAGCGGCCCCCACTTGACCAATTCGGCGTGACCAGTGCGCAGATCGTCATAGCTGACCGGCAGATAGCCCGCCGCCGCCAGCGCCTTGCAAACATGGCTGCCGATATAACCAGCGCCGCCGGTGACCAGTACCGCTGTTTTCATCGGCCAGCTCCTGAGTAGATTGCGTCGGTTGGTTTGCGCAGGTTGAACGCGCGCGCATTCAATCCAATGCCCGCCTTAGCCAGAGCGGCGAGCCGGCTTGCGCCGTCGGCCGAGCCAGCCGAGCCAGCCGAGCACTGCCCCATCATTCGGCGAATTGCTCTTGCAGTGTGGCCAGCACGGTGCTCAAAGTGGTCTGGTCCAATGCACCCAAGCATTTGCTCAGACGCTGCTTGTCGACGGTGCAGGGCTGGTCCAACAAAATCAAGCCGCGCTGGTCGGCGTGAGTGATGCCAATCCGATAGGGGGCAGGCCGACTACCGGTGGACATCGGCGCCACGATGACAGTGCGCAAATGATCGTGCATTTCGGGCGGCGATATCACCACACAGGGACGGGTTTTCTGGATTTCGCTTCCAAGTGTCGGATCGAGCTGTACCCGCCAGATCTGGCCGCGAGCAACTGGGTTCACCAGCGCCATTCCTGATCAGCGGCGTTGGCAAACTCTGGCAGCACCAGCGCATCATCGCCAGCAGCCGCAATGCTGGCACTGGCCTCGGCCCAACCCTGACGCAGCGGACGCCCGGGCTTGCGCAAAATGATGGCGTCGTCGACCAGGGTCAGATCGACCTCATCCTCTAGCCCCAGTTGACCGAGTAACGGTCGTGGAATGATCAAGCCCAGGGAATTGCCGATCCGACGAATCGCGATACGCATGTTCTATGTCCTGATCCGGGCGCTGTAGCAACCCATTTATATCACGATGCTATTGTCACAAATCACTGTTGAATCGGGGGCAAGCCACTGCCCCCGCCCCGGTTGATCGCGGCAGGTTAGCACCCGTCCTACCCGGCCACCCGCCACAGCAGATGCTCACCCAACACCAGCAGGTCCATCCGCGTGCGTAAAAAACAATTCAGCGCCTCGATCGGCCGGCACACGATCGGCTCGTTTTCGTTGAACGAAGTATTCAACAGCATCGGCACCCCGGTGCGCCGCGCAAACGCGGCAATCAACGCGTGATAGCGCGGGCAGTGTTCGCGGGTGACGGTTTGCAAGCGGCCGCTGCCATCGACGTGAGTAACCGCCGGGATCAGCGCGCGTTTTTCGGCGCGGATCGGAAATACCTGACCCATGAATGGCACCTCGGCATCCTGCTCGAACCAGTCGGCCACCGCTTCGCGCATCACGCTCGGTGCGAACGGGCGAAACGATTCGCGGCGTTTGATCTTGGCGTTGAGAATCTCCTTGATGTCGGCGCGGCGTGGGTCGGCCAGAATCGAACGCTGGCCAAGCGCGCGCGGCCCCCATTCCATCCGCCCCTGAAACCAACCGACCACACCACCGGCGACGATGCAGTCCACGACCCGCTCATCCACTGCCGCAGCATCGGCAAACCACTGCACCCGGCAGCCGGCCGCGACGATGCGTGCCGACTCTGCTGCCAGCAATTCACCGATCGCACTGACACTGAACGCCGGACCGAGTTGCGCATGCAGCAACGGCTGGCAACGCGGTGCACCGAGTTGACTCGCCACTTGCAACGCGGCGCCGAGCGCGCCACCGGCGTCGTAACCGGCGGCCGCCACATACACCTCGGTGAAGCCGGTGTGGCTGAGGATCTTGCCGTTGGCCACCGAGTTTTGCGCACAGCCGCCGGCCAGCGCCAGCCGCCGCAAACCGCTGCGCTTTTGCAACTGGTCGAGCCAACCCAGATAGCATTCTTCAAACACCGCTTGCACCGAACGGGCGATGTCTTTGTGGCGCTGGCTGAGCGCCTCGTCCGGGTGCCGCGCTGGGCCCAACAGCGCCAACAGACTGGGGGCATACAACGTGTCGAAGGTCGGCACGCCCTGCTCCCACTGAAAGGCAATGCGCTCGCGTTCGTGCCGGAAATAGCGCGTATCGAGCCGGTAGCCGCCGCCCGCGTCCAGCCGCACCAATTGCCGAATGGCGGCGACATGCAGCGGTTCACCGTAGGGTGCCAGGCCCATCACTTTGTATTCGTCACCGTAATGCGGGAAGCCCAGATACTGGGTCATCGCCTGATAAAAAATACCCAGCGAATGCGGAAACCACACTTGCTGGTTGATCTGCAAATGCGCGCCGCGCCCGATCCCCCAGGCGCCGGTGGCAAAATCGCCAGCGCCGTCCACCGACACCGCCACCGCTGCGTCCCAGGGCGAAGCGAAATAGGCCGAAGCCAGGTGCGCCAAATGGTGCGGTACATGGTGTAGTTCGGCGCGCAGTGGTGCCTCCGGAAAAGCCTGACGCAACGCGTCCAACGCGTGGTGACGCCGCGTCCGGTTACGCAGCCGATCCACCATCGACGCCAGCGTCGGCGGGCGTCGCACGACCTGCCACAAGCGCCGACCCCAGGCCGCGCGCGGATCGGTGTTGACCGCCAGATGATCGACATCGGCGAGCGTAATGCCCGCCGCCTGCAGACAATAAGCGGTGGCCTGCGCCGGAAAGCCCGCCCAATGCTTGATCCGACAAAAGCGTTCTTCCTCTGCTGCCGCAATCACTTGGCCGTCGATCACCAATGCGGCGGCGGCATCGGCGTGGAAGGCGTTCAATCCGAGCACGATCATCGATCAAGATTCCTAAAAGACGCAAAACTCAAGCGCGGCATCGGCGTGGGTGGCAAAACCAGGGCACTGCACTGCGCCAGCAACATGGAAAAAACCGTCATCATCGCCGTGGTCCGCAAGGGATAGTCCAGCGCGGAGTGCGCCACCAGCAGCAGCACCGACACGAACGCCAGGCGCGCCACGAACAGCGGTTCTTGCGGCAGCGACAACAGCCGTCCACGCCAGAGTCGGGCACCCAGCCAAGCCAACCACAGCACAAACGCAGAGAACACAACAACGAACGGCCACCCCGCTTCCAGCCAGAGTTCCAACACATCGTTATGCGCGTGATTGATGATGGTGTCGTGTGGACCAGCGCCAGTCTCCGCCTCGTAGCGCGGATAGACCGAAGTGAAAGTGCCAATGCCACTGCCCAGCGGTGCCGTCGCCGCCGCTGCTACCGAAACCACGCGGGCGTATTCCCAACGGCCATCATCGAGCGGATCTTTCTCCAGCCGCTGCAGGATGCCGAACAAGCCAAATTGCACCGTGCAAACCAGCGCAACCAACCCCATCCAGAACAACAATCGCCCGGCACGCTGACGATCCCGCAATTGCCACAGGATCGGCACGCACAACAGCAGCGCCAACATGCCAAGCACAATGCCGGCGCGTGATCGCGCCAGCGCGATGCCGAGCAGCAGCAGGATGCTGAAACCAGCCAGCGCCCAACCGCGCAACCATTGATGGATCGAGCCGCGGCGATGGCGCTGCAAAAACCACGCTGCCGCGCCGATCATTACTGGCAAACTGGCCACCAGCAACGCCGCCAAATGATTGCGGTTGGCAAACAGGCCAACCGCATCGTTCGGATTGGTCGGCAAATACGGTCGCCAGGTGCTCTGCTGGCCATCGGCCAATTGCGCCATGCCCAACAACACGCTGCCGATTGCCATCAGCAACAACACCGCCAACAGCCATAGCCGCTGGCGGAACCCCAGCCGCCACACCGCCACCCACATCGCCAGCGCCGGCAACAACGACCACAACGCCCGCTCCGCAGCCAACGGATGCACGCTCAATTGCGGCACCAGCACGGTCCCGGCCAAGTGCAGATCGATCGCCAATTGCGCGCGCAAGGCGCCGGTCGCCCCGCCACTCACGGCGATCGGCAAGCTATGCAGCAGCGGCAACATCAGCACCAGCAGCAACGGCACCCACAACAGTCGGCGCTGCCGATTACCCAGGCGCGGCAACGCCACTTGTGCCGTCAATACGCCAAGCGCCAGCGCCTGCACCCACGCATCGCCGACACTGCCGCGACTGCTACCGCCCAAGGTGATCGCGGCCAACAGCAGCAGGGCGGTCAGTAACCACCACCAAGTCGGCGCGACCGCCGCCGGTTCAGTGGTAGCAACCGCCGGTGCTGCCAAGTGACCGATCAGGGGCTGACCGTCGGTTGATTAT
>Ga0210033_1001450_pt1 | contig 21733 bp, 18 predicted proteins | sample CryGeymeta201501_FD_185465 | JGI IMG/M metagenome (GOLD analysis project Ga0210033, IMG submission 185465) | Groundwater microbial communities from Crystal Geyser aquifers in Utah, USA - Crystal Geyser metaG 2015-01 (SPAdes) (version 2) | ecosystem: Environmental > Aquatic > Deep subsurface >... | reverse complement strand
GGAGCGGATGCCGCAGTTCGCGAGGCCAGCGCAGCCGCGATCGGTCAGGCCCTACAGGAACGCCACGGGGCAGGCATCTTGACCCCCGTGGGCGGAACGATGATCGTGGCCGGTTCTTGCACAGCAACACCAGCTCGTGCGGTGGCTGCGCGTGGGGAGCGTGCTGCTTCTGGAACACCTGTGGCAGCTCCTCGGGTTACTGCGCTTCGCAGGTTCAATGCGACAATCAGCAGGCTACGGGCGCCGGGCGCTTCTGGGGCTACTACCGCTAAGACGGCGCGCTGCAGAGTTCGCGCGGCGCGATAGGTGAGGTGGTCAGGAGCGCTCATGACCGCCTATCCCCACCTGCTCGCGCCGCTCGACCTCGGGCACGTCGTCCTCCCCAACCGCGTCCTCATGGGCTCGATGCACGTCGGCCTGGAAGAGGAGCACGGCCCGCTTCGCAAGATGGCGGCCTACTTTGCGCGGCGCGCCGAGGGTGGCGTCGGCCTGATGGTCACGGGCGGCGTCGCCCCCAACCGCGAGGGCTGGACCAAGCCCTTCGCCGCCAAGCTCTCCAATCGCTATGAGGCTTGGAAGCACCGCTATGTGACGGACGCGGTCCACGAGGCCGGCGGCCGCATCGCCATGCAGATCCTGCACACCGGGCGCTACGGCTACCACCCGCTCGCGGTCGCCCCGAGCGCGCTGCGCAGCCCGATCAGCCCGTTCAAGCCGCGCGCGTTGAGCCAGACCGGCATCGAGCGCACGCTCAACGCCTTCGCCCGCTCCGCCAAGCTTGCCAAAGAGGCCGGCTACGACGGCGTCGAGATCATGGGCTCCGAGGGCTACCTCATCCACCAGTTCATCGCGGCGCGCACCAACCACCGCCAGGACGTGTGGGGCGGCGACTTCGAGCAGCGCATCCGCTTCCCCGCCGAGGTCGTGCGGCGCGTGCGCGCGGCGGTGGGGCCCGAGTTCATCGTGATCTTCCGGCTCTCCATGCTCGATCTGGTCGAGGAGGGCAGCGAGTGGGACGAGATCGTGCGCCTCGCGGGGGTCGTGCAAGAAGCGGGCGCCACCCTCCTCAACACCGGCATCGGCTGGCACGAGGCGCGCGTCCCCACCATCGCGACGCTCGTGCCGCGCGCGGGCTTCGCCTGGGTGACGGAGCGCCTGCGCCCGCACGTCGACATCCCCGTCATCACCAGCAACCGCATCAACACGCCAGAGGTCGCCGAGCAGGTGCTCGCGCGTGGCGCCGCGGACATGGTCAGCCTGGCGCGCCCGCTCTTGGCCGACCCCGACTGGGTGAACAAGGCCGCTGCCAAGCGGGCCGACGAGATCAACACCTGCATCGCCTGCAATCAGGCTTGCCTCGACCACATCTTCGAGGGCAAGCGCGTGAGCTGCCTGGTGAACCCCCTCGCGTGCCACGAGACCGAGTGGAAGGTTCACCCGGCCATGGCGCGCCGCCGCGTCGCGGTGATCGGCGCCGGCCCCGCGGGCCTCGCCTGCGCCACCACCGCCGCCGCGCGCGGTCACGACGTCACGCTCTACGAGCAGCAGGAGCAGATCGGCGGCCAGTTCCTGCTCGCGCGCCTCATCCCCGGCAAGGACGAGTTCAACGAGACGCTGCGCTACTTCCGCCGCCGCTTGGAGACCACCGGCGTCACCGTGCGCCTCGGCCACCAGGTCACCGTCGACGAGCTCATCGCCGAGGGCTTTCACGCCGTCGTCGTCGCGAGCGGCGTCAGCCCGCGCGTGCCCAAGCTCCAGGGCGTCGATCACCCCAAGGTCCTGTCCTACCTCGACGTGCTGCGCGGGGCGCCGGTCGGTGACCGCGTTGCCATCCTGGGCGCCGGCGGCATCGGCTTCGACGTCGCCGAGTTCTTGCTCACCGACCACCGCGGCCCGCCCGAGCTCGCGACCTACCTCGCCGAGTGGGGCATCGACCCGGAGATGAACGTGCGCGGCGGCCTCGTGGAAGCCAAGGTGGAGCCGTCCAAGCGCACCATCGCCCTGCTGCAGCGCAGCCCCGGCAAGCCGGGCAAGGGCCTCGGCAAGACGACCGGCTGGATTCACCGCGCGCAGCTCGGCAAGGCGGGCGTGCAGATGCTCGGCGGCTGCACCTACGACCGCGTTGACGACGAGGGCCTGCACGTCACGGTCGACGGCGAGGCCAAGCTCTACCCGGTCGACAACGTCATCCTCTGCGCGGGGCAGCAGCCCTACGATGAGCTGTCCGAGCGGCTCGTAGAGGCTGGCGTCGCCGTGAAGGTCGTGGGCGGCGCGCGGGACGCCTCGGGCTTGGACGCCAAGCGCGCCATCTCCGAGGGCATGCGCGTGGCCTCGGAGCTCTAGGCCGCATGACCCCCGACCTCCGCGACACGCTCGTCGTCGCGATCTCCACCACCGCCCTCTTCGATCTGGCCGAGGCCGAGCGCATCTTCGTCGAGGAGGGCATGGCGGCCTACCGCGCCCACACGCGCGCCACGGAGGACGAGCCGCTTCAGCCGGGCACGGGCATGCCGCTCGTCCGGGCGCTCTTGTCGCTCAACGCGCACGTTCGCCCTGGTGATCCCCCGCTCGCCGAGGTCATCGTGCTCTCCCGCAACGCGGTGGAGACCGGCGTGCGCGCCCTCAACGCCGTGCGCGGCCTCGGCCTGCCGATCACGCGCTACGGCTTCACGGGCGGCGAGGCCCTCGACCCCTACCTGCGCGCCTTCGGCGTCGACCTCTTCCTCAGCCGCAACGAGGCCGACGTGCAGGCGGTCATCGACGCGGGCGGGTGCGCCGCCGCGCTCCTCTACGCGCCGCCCGCCGGCGAGGCGCCCCCCACCGACCAGCTCCGCATCGCCTTCGACGCCGACGCCGTGCTCTTTCACGAAGCGAGCGAGGTCGTCTTCAAGACCGAGGGCCTCGACGCCTTCTACGCCGCCGAGGACGCCGCCCGCGACCTGCCGATGGCCGAGGGCCCGCACGCCGCCTTCCTCAAGAAGCTCGCGCGCCTGCAAGAGCGGCTCCCCGACCGCATCGAGTACAACCCCGTGCGCCTCGCCATCGTCACCGCGCGCTCCGCTCCCGCCGAGCTGCGCGTCATCCGCACCCTGCGCCAGTGGGGCGTGTACGTCGACGCGACCTTCTTCCTGGGCGGCCTCGCAAAGGACGCGATCCTCGCAGCCTTTCGGCCGCACATCTACTTCGACGACCAGGACCACCACCTGGCCTCCGCGAGCCGCTCCGTGCCGTCGGGGCGCGTGCCCTACCGCAGCGACTCGCCGCTCTCGGCCGGGGGCTCGGTGCCAAGGGCCGCGATCTCTAGGTCACCGGCGGATAAGTAGGGGGGGGGACGGGAGGCAACCTGTAACACCTACGCCGGCAGCCCCTTGCGGCACCTCTTTGCGAGCAAAGCAGCGGGCAACAGCGAGCGCATCACGGCCCACCCGCGCAGACGCAGGCGGGGCCTTCGCACGGGAGCTCGGTGGCGTCGAGAGTGGCGGCCTGTATGGACCCACGCGGCACGATGAACGCGGCGACCAGGCTGGCGGGCGGGTTGCAGGCGCAGTCGCCAGCGGACCAGGTCAAGGCGGCGTGGATCGCGCCCGTGGAGCACTCGACGCTGTAGTGGGTCAGCGCGACGTTGACGGGGCACAGGTTGCGCAGCGCGATGGCGACGACCTCGCTGGCGACCCAGTCGATGCTCGGGGGCGGGCCGACCGCCTGCGTGTCCCAGCCCGCGACCATCTGCCAGTCCCACTCGGCCTGCGTGTCGAAGATCTGGGTGGACGGGAGCGCTGGGTCGCGCTCGTGCCCGATGTAGGCGACGCGCCAGCTCTCGGGATCGATGGGCTGGATGAGGCCCGCGTCGATCGCGTCGGCGGCGAGCGTGTCGTGGGGGCAGCTGCCGAAGGGCGAGGGCGCGCACGCGGCGAGCAACAAGACCGTGAGGAGGCGATGCATGGCTAGAACATCGGGCAGCCGGTACAGCCATCGTAGGTTGTACCGAAGCAGTTGCATGTGGCGTCCTCGCACACGTCGACCGAGGGGATCTCGAGCGTCAGCGAGCGGATGAGGCCCTTGGGCGCGATGTACGCCGCGACGAGGTCACCGCCGTAGTCGCAGAAGCACCAGTCGTGCTCCCAGCCCATCACCACCGCGAGCTCGCCCGTCTCACACGACAGCCGCTCGGAGATGATCCAGCTCGCTGCTGGACACCAGCCGCTCGCGCTGACGCCGATGACCTCTTGGGTCGCCCAGTCCACGCTCGGCGGGTCGGGGTCCATGCTGAACATCCAGCACCGGTCGAGGAGCTCGTTCCAGGTCGCGGCGTCGGGCACGACCCGGTAGGCGGGGTCTCCCTCGGCCTCGACCAGGAAGCGAAAGCAGTCGCGGCGCATGGCCTCGGGGTTGAGTCGCTGCACGCCAAGCGCAGGGAGCGCCGCCGCGTCCAGCTCGCCGGTGGGGCAGGTGCCGTAGGGAGAGGGGTTGCAAGCGGTGAGTGGAAGCGCGAGGAGCGCCACCGCGAGCAGGTGTCGCGGCGGGCTGCTCACCACGGGCACGCCGTGCAGCCGTCGTGGGTGCCGCCGTTGTCGGGGCCGCAATCGCAGGTGGTGTCCTCGCACGCGTCGGTCTGCCCTGCATCCAAGCGAGCCGTGCGCACGAAGCCCTTGGGCACCACGTACGCGCCGGTCACGCCGCCTCCGTAGTCGCAGGCGCACCAGTCGTGGTCCCAGCCCATCTGCACGACGAGCTCGCCGCCCTCGCACGAGAGCTGCTCGGACACGTACCAGGTGCGCTGCGGACACTCGACCGACTCGCCGATCAAGACCACCTCCTGCGTCGTCCAGTCGATGGTCGGCAGGTCGGGCTGCGGGTTCGAGAACGCGCACCGGGTGACGCCGTCCCAAGCGTCCGCGCCGGTGATGATCCGCCACGCAGCACCTTCTTGAGGCGCGGGCTGGGAGGTGTAGCAGTAGGTCTCGGTCCCCGTCAGGGCCTCGATGCGCTGCACGCCGAGGGGTTGAAGCGCCGCCCCGTCCAGCTCGCCCGTGGGGCAGCTGCCGTAGGGGGATGGGTTGCACGCGGTGAGCAAGCCCACAGCGCAGAACATCGTGGCGATCCGTCTCATCGGCAACTCCAATTCGGGGAGCGGCGCGCCACAAGCGCGCCGGTCAAAGGGGCTAGAGCACGCCGTCGCAGCCCGTACAGCCATCGTACACGCCGCCGTAGCAGTCGCACACGATGTCCTCGCAGACCGAGAGCTCGTGGTCGTAGAGCTCCATGCTCTGGACGAAGCCCTTGGGCACGACGTAGGAGGCGATGAGCGGGGCCTCGAAGTCGCAGTGGCACCAGTTGCGGTTCCAGTCCAGGTCGACGACGAGGGAGCCGGTCTCGCAGTCGAGGAAGTCCGAGGCGATGACGCGGTCAGCGGGGCAGTCCCTGTTCACTCCAATGCCGACGACCTCTTCGGTCTCCCAGTCGATAACCGGGGGCTCGTGGCCCATGCTTTGGTTCCAGCACGCTGCTACATACTGGTCGAACTGCTCCTGCGTCGAGAGGACCTCGAACTTAGGGTAGTTTGGATTTGGAAAGGCATGGGCGAAGCACGGGCCGAGCCAGTTGATCGGATCAATCGGCCGCACGCCGTGTTCGCGCACCGCCGCCCCGTCCAGCTCGCCGGTGGGGCACTCGCCGTAGGGGGCAGGTGTGGCGTTGCAAGCGGCCAGGGTGTGGAGCAACAAAACGAAGGTTACAGATCGCATTCGTAGCCGCCGGTGACGGGGGGAAGGTTCTTGAGGACGCTGCTCTGTCGATCAGCGAACAAAATTGGTAGCCTCTGTAGGATGACGCCACCGTCGTTGAAGTCAACGAGAAGACCGGCGGTGATTCCATCGGCACAGGTCGAGGCGTTCGTGATGTCTGCGCTCACGGGTGCCGAGCTATACACGCCATCTTCGTTCCAATCCACCATGGTTCCGATGACGGGGAAGCCATCGCTATTGCCGGTCCCGGGTGTTGAACGGCCATAATACCGCAAATAGTCGAGTTCCGCAGCTGTGTGGCCTGGAAATGAGCTACGTTCAAACAGAGCGCTTTCGTTCAGTGGTGAGTCGACGAACAACCCACGCGAAAACTGAATCTGAGTGTCGAGCAACCGTTGTTGGCTGTTGTTGAATGAATTCCAAATGCGTAGCTCATAAGGCTTGGGTAATTTGGCTTGCAGTTGTTGTTGTCGCCGCCACCGTGCCCCAAACCCACAGAGTGCCCCAATTCGTGAGCAATCACCGAGTACCACTTGAAAACGGCCCATTCAGTCAAGTCGTTCGAAGTGGACGTGTCCATAGCGGGTCCATTCACATAGAAGTGCAGATTTGCGCCGCCACTCCTGCTGTTTGAAACCACGCAAAGCTGTCCATACACGTGAGTCTTGTGGTGCAGCTCGTTGAAGCGCGTGTAGTCGGGGGCATGGTACCCCGCGTCGCAGTCGTAGTTCGTGGGCAACGACGCTTCGATGCTGAAGTGCGGAACCACGCCGGTGGTCCCATCGGGGTTGAGGATGTCGAGCGTCGCGTAGAGCTCGACGAGCTTGTCGAACACGACCTGAGGTGGCACAGCGCTCGGTTGCGCGTCCAGCTCCACGAACACGTCCATATGGAGCGGATCGGCGCCGAGGCCGGGGTAGTCCACCCAGTTGTAGCCGTAGACCTCCCACCCGTCCTGTAGCCCGTCGTGGTCGGTGTCCTTGTTGTTCGGGTCCGTGCCGATGCGCTGCTCTTCATAGTTGGACAGGCCGTCGCCGTCTGAGTCTCCGCCAAAGTAGGTGTAGTTCCAGCTCGGAACGAGCGCGACGCTCCGCGCGTCGAACTGGTGGCCTGTCGCGGGGTCGTTCATGAGCTCCACCCGGTGGTAGAGCGTGCGGGTCACATAGCCCGACTTGGCGAACGACAAGCGCACCGCCTCGGCGGGCGCGATCTGCTCAATCCTGGGACCACCCGCGTAGGGGTCAAAGGCATAGATGCCGTTTTGACCTGCCAAGGACCCGGTGCCCGGAGCCGTGGTGGTGGAGTAGCTGGGGCAGGTAGCGCACTCGCGCGCGGTGACGGTGGCGCCGGTGATGGCTGCGCCGCCCGACAGGTTGGTGACCTGACCGCCGAGGCAACCAGCGCTATGCGCGACGCCCAAAGCTAGCAGCAGGCGAGAGGGCGAGAGGGCGAGAGGGCGAGAGGACCTCGCATGGGGACCTCCATGGTGTGTGCGCCCCTTCACTATGCGGGCGCACACACCTTGTCCAGCTTCTCTAATGTCCTAGGGCTAGGCCGAGAGCATGCTCGTGCCCGTGCTCTTCAGGTCGTCACAGGCGACCATGATGCGGGCCTTCATGCCGGCGATGCCAGCCTTGGTGTAGGCGCGGGGGTCGTAGAGCTTCTTGTCGCCGACCTCGCCGTCGATCTTGAGCATGCCCGCGTAGTTCTTGAGCATGTGGTCGACGATGGGGCGGCTGAAGGCGTACTGCGTGTCCGTGTCGATGTTCATCTTCACGACGCCGTAGCCGAGGGTCTCGCGGATCTCGGCGAGGCTGGAGCCCGAGCCGCCGTGGAAGACGAGGTCGAGGGGGTTCGCGCCGGTGTTGTGCACCTCTTGCACCGCGGCCTGGCCGTCGCGCAGGATCGAGGGCTTGAGCACCACGTTGCCGGGCTTGTAGACGCCGTGCACGTTGCCGAAGGTGGCGGCGAGCAAGAAGCGGCCGAGGGGCTGCAGGGTCTCGTAGGCGGCGACCATCTCATCGGGGGACGTGTAGAGCTTCTCGGCCTTGACGTTGGAGGTGTCGTGGCCGTCCTCTTCGCCGCCGACGACGCCGGTCTCGATCTCCAGGAGGATGTTGAGCGGGGCCAGGCGCTTGAGGTACTTCACGGAGATGGCGAGGTTCTCGGCGAGGGGGAGCTCGGAGCCGTCGAACATGTGGCTGTTGAACAGCGGCCCGAGGCCCTTGGCGACGCGCTCCTCCGACGCAACGATGAGCGGGTCCATGAAGGGGGCGAGGTTCTTGGGGTGGCAGTGGTCGGTGTGCAGCGCGATGAGCACGTTGTGGCGCTCAGCGAGGCGATGCGCGGCCTCGGCGAGGACCTGCGCGCCGAGCGCCATATCCTTGACCTTGGGGCCGGCCGCGTGGGCGCCGCCGCCGCTGGAGACCTGGATGATGCCGTCGCTGTTCGAGGCCGCGAAGCCCTCGAGCGCCGCGTTGAGGGTCTCCAAGCTGGTGACGTTGACGGCGGGGTAGGCGAAGCCGCCGGCCTTGGCCCGGTCCAGCATCGCGCAGTACTGCTCGTGGGTAGCGATAGGCATCGTTCTCTCCTGAGTGGATGCCCTGGGACTAGCCGTGCGACGGGGGCGCGGCAATGGGGGCCGAGGGGGCGCGCGCGCGTTGTCGTGGAGGGCGCGGGTGGCGGCCTTGGCGGATATATTCTGGATATGACGACGACCGAGCTCACCGCCGCCGCACTTGACCTTCCAAAGGAGGAGCGCGCCCGCCTAGCGCAGGCCCTCATCCGTTCGCTGGACGATGGGGACGGCCTGTCCGACGAGGAGCGTCACGACGCCTGGGATCGGGAGGTGGCGTCGCGGATTGGCGCTTGGGAGCGGGGCGAGGCCACGAGCAGGTCTGCCGAACAAAGCTTCTCAGACCTACGCACACGGCTCACGTTGTTGAAGTGAACGTTCAAGTCCACGAGGCGGCGCACGACGAGTTGTTCAACAGCGCTGCACGCTACGAGCTCGCCGTGAGCGGACTTGGCATGGACTTGCTCGCTGAGGCCGAGCGGATCGTAGCGCTCATAGCCGAGCACCCCGCCATAGGGCAGCTCGGGAAATTAACAACGTCTGATGTTCGCTCTTTTCCGATGCGCAGGTTCCCGTACACCGTCGTGTACGCGATTCGAGGCAGCTGCTTGCTCGTGGTGGCGTACGCGGGCGACCGACAGGCCCCCGAGTACTGGCGCGCAAGGCTGTGAATGCCAGCACAACCTGGGTCATTCACGGATATTCGGCCGATTCGTTCCTACCCCTCCGACAACAGCTCCGACGACCCGGTGCAGCCGCAGTCGGGGGCGTCCCAAGCGCCGGTGAGCGCGCCGCTGTCGCCGTCGGACCACAGCTCGGCGCTGCTCAAGCAGAAGCTCTCGTCGCCAGCGAGCAGATCGACCAGGTCCAGGGTCAGGCGGCCCTCGTCCAAGGACGCGTCGACGCGGTACACGGCGTCCAGATCGCTGACGGCGGTGTCGGCCTGGAGCCCCCACGAGCGGCGCACGTTGTCGGCGGGCACGCGCTCGGTCATGAAGCCGGTGAGCCAGCCGTCGCCGCCGTGGACGAGCTCGAAGCGCAGCTCGGAGTCGTAGCAGCCGTCGTCGCTCTGAAAGGAGCCGGTCCAGACCTGGGCGACGCCCTCGGGGGTGAGGGGCTCGGGCTCGGGGGCGCAGGCGGTCGCGACGAGGATGGACAGGACGAGCAGGGAACGCATCGAGAGCCTCCGGTGTTGTGGGTACGAAGGCAGACAGAGGCCGACGCGCGCGGTTCCACAATTCCGGGCCGCGCTCACACGCGGTAGTGGACCTGGACCAGATCGCCGAACTTGCGCACGTCCGTGCAGCGGAGGTCGACGCGCGGGCCTGGCGTGGAGAAGAGCGGGATCCCGCCCCCCAAGACGACGGGGATGATGGTGATCACGAGCTCGTCGAGCAGGCCCTCGGTGAGGCAGGAGCGCACCATCTGCCCGCCGTCGACGTAGAGATCGGCGTCGCCCGCGACGGTGTGCCCGAGGGCGATGAGCTCGCGCAGGGTGCCGGTGACGGAGCGCACCGACGGCCGATGCGGGTGCAGCGGGCGGGTGGTGGCGACGAGGATGGGCAGGTCGCCGTAGGGCCACGCGTCGTGGAAGCCGCGCACGATGTCATAGGTGCGCCGCCCCATGAGCATGGCGCCGCTCGACGCGATGAGCGCGTCGAAGCCAAGGTCCTCGCCGGGCTTGGGCGCGGGGAGCCAGGTGAGATCATCGTCCGGGCCGGCGATGAAGCCGTCGAGCGAGCTAGCGAGGAAGGCGCGGGTGCGTGGCATGACCGCAGCCTACGCCCTCGCGAGCGCGGTTGCTATAGCCAGACAAACGACGCCTACCGCCAATCTCCGACGACGACAAAGCCGCCCCAGTACCACGGGTTCGCGGTGGTGGGGTCGGCGAGCATGGCGAGCTGGGCGCGGCGGAGGCTCTGGGCGATGTCCGCGCCGCCGTGCAGCTCCGTGTAGAAGCCCTGCATGAGGGACTGGGTGCCGCGGTCGTCGACGGACCACAGGGTGGCGATGAGGGTCTCGACGCCGGCGCGGCGGAACTGGGCGGCGAGGCCGTTGATGCTGGTGACGACGTCGTCCTCGCCCGCGGGTTCGAGGGCTTGCACGGGGAGGGCGGACTCGCAGGCGGAGAGCACGACCAGGCGGGTGTGCTGGAGCGCGCTCGCGAGGCCGGGGATCTGCGCGTAGGTGAGCTCGCCGTCGTCGCCCGCGAGCACGAGGTGGGAGCGCGCGGGGTGCGCTGGGTCCAAGCGCCCGTGGGTGGCGAGGTGCACGATGGTGGCGTTTGGAGCGGCGGCGAGCAGGGCCTCGCGGCTGCCTTGCTTGCCGATGAGGACCTTCGCGGCGGGGTAGTCCGCGGAGATGGCGCGGACCTCGGCCTCGGCGCCGGGCAGGGTGCCGTCGGGGTTGCCGAGGAGCAGCAGGCCGCCGGGCGTGGGGTGGAAGGGGGCATCGGTGGCGGCGTGCGCGCGCAGGGAGCCGACGTGGGTGAGGCCGACGACGGCGACGTCCTGCACGAGGTAGCGCCCGTCGCGCCGCAGGATGCCGAAGGGCACCTGCCGAAAGGTGCCGGTGGTGGAGACGACGAGCACCGAGGTGTCCGCGAGCACGTCGGCGATGGGGGCGAGCAGCCACTCGCCCAGGCGGTCGCCGAGCTCGTCGATGCGGGCGCGGTCGGGGGCGCTGCCGCTCTGCAGGCGGCGCGCGAGCTGGAAGGCGGTGGCGGAGACGCGGGCGGAGGAGACGGGCACGCGCACGGCGCTGGGGCCGTCGTGGCGGAAGACGAGCAGCAGCAGCTCGTTGGGGAGCGCGATGGGCTGCAGCACGGTGACGCCGGGGTCGAGCTGGCCCTGGAGCGCCTCAAGGTCCTCGGGGGCGACGCGCACCAGGCGGTCGAGGTCCTGGTGCTCGGCGCGCAGCACGTCGATCTGCGTTGAGAAGTCGACGCGCACCTCGTCCAAGCGCGCTTGCAAGGTGCTGATCTGGGCGGTGTTCGCCTGACGTTTGGCGGCGGCGAGCTGGGCCTCCAGCTGGGCGCGGCGGCGCTCGAGCGCTTGGAGCGTGGGCGAGGGGTGCGGCAGCTCGACGGCCTGCAAGCGCTGGGCGTAGGCGAAGGCCGTGTTGGCGTCGCCGCTGTCCACGAGGGCGCTGATGAGGTCGGCGTACACGACCTGATGGGCGACGGCGTGCGCGCTGTCGTCGGTGGCGCCCAGGGAGGAGCGGCTCGCCTCTAGGGCGTCGACGGCCTGCCGCAGCTGCGTGACGCCCTCGCTGGCGTTGCTCTGGTCGAGCTCGACGCGCCCGAGGGCGTAGAGCGCCTGCCAGCGCAGGTCCACGTCCTCGGTGAGCCGGAGGGCCTCCAGGGCGTCGGCGCGGGCGGCGTCGGGCTGCGCGTGCCGGGTGGCGAGGGCGCGGTGCAGCAGCGCCTCGGCGCGGAGCTCGGGCGCTTGGTCGGCGCGGCGGATGACCTCCGTGAGGGCGTCGCCGGGGTCCGGCGCGATGCAGGCGAGGCGCAAGGCGGCCTCTAGGGCGTCGCGATCGCGGCCAACCGCTGTAAAAGCCTGTCCAGACGCCGAATAGCTGGAGCGCGCCCGCGCGACGTCGCCCCCGGCTTGGGCGAGGGCGCCGAGGTTCAACAGCAGCGTGGCTTGGGCGCGCGTGTCCTTGCGGCCGCGCGCGGCGGCGAGGGCGTGCTCGTCGAGGATGCGCGCGTCATCGGCGCGACCGAGGGCCTGGTAGGCGTTCGCGAGGGCGAGGGTGGCCGCGACCTCACCGCCGCCGTCGTCCAAGCGCTGGTAGCTCTTCACCGCGAGCTCCAGCAGGTCAGCGGCCTCGGCGGGGCGCCCCGCGCTCTGGTGGACGCGCGCGCTCGCGACCTGCGCGTCGGCGAGGAGGGTGTCGTCCGCGAGCACCGTCGCGAGGTTCACCGCGGCGTCGGCGGCGCGCAGCGCCTCGGGGAGGCGGCCGAGGTCGGCGCGCACCTCGGCGAGCAGGACGGCGGCGCGCGCGGCGTCGCGGGGGGCGGCGAGGGCGCGCGCGAGCTCAAAGGCCCGCATCAGGTGGCGCTCAGCGTCGGTGAGGGCGTCAGTGGCGCGCTCCAGCTGGGCCTGCGCGAGGCGCACCTCGATCTCCATCGCGCTGCCCGCGGTAGCGAGCTCCTCGGCTTGGCCCAAGGCGGCGCCTGCGTGATCGAGGCGATCGGCCGCTCGAAAGGCCGCAGCGAGGCGCACCAGCAGCGCGACCTGCTCGCCGACGTCGTCCGCTTGCTGCGCGTCCGCGAGGGCGGTCGACCAGGCGCGGATCGCGGTGGGCAGGTCGTTCGCGGCGAAGGCGCGCTCACCGGCCTCGCGGTTTGAGAGCGGGGCGCCAGCGAGCAGGAGCGGGAGCAGCAGCCACGGGAGTCTGCGCACCTAGAGCGCCAGCGCCGCGAGCTCCTGTCGGGCTGCGTCCAAGTTCGGGTTCGCGTCCACCGCCTTGGAGAAGCGGTCCCGCGCTTGGGCGAGGTCCTTTTGGTCCAAGAAGATGAGGCCCTCGCTGTAGGCGACCGCCGCTTGCAGCGCCTCGGGGTCCGGCGGGATGACGTCGGGGGCGGCGCTGGCGGTCGCGCGCACGCCGGGCTGCGCGGGGGGCGACGGGCGGGCGTCGGCGGGGCGCGGCACGCGGGGCTGCGGGGCGGGGGTGGCGTCGGCGTGTCCGGTTTGGCGACCGAGGGCGCCGCGCAAGGACGTGGCCAAGCCGCGCTCCAAGGTCATGAACTCGGCGACCGGGGCTGACTTTCCGTCGGCGTGCACGATCTCGCCGGTCTCCACCTTCACCAACCGGGTGTCGATGCGCAGCGTGCCCATCATCTCGAAGTAGCTGCCGAGCACCAGCCAGCGCGCGCCGAGCAGCCGCCCGACTTGCGCGGCGGTGGTGGTGTCGATGACGCCGGTGTGGCCGAGCTCGAGCTCGTCGAGGATCGCCTGAAGCTGCGCGCGCTCGACGATCTGCACGTCGGGCGTGCCCTGCAGGTCGGTGATGAGCATCTGCGACAGCCCTACGCTCAGCGGCGCGAGGTCGGCGTTGCCCTGGTTGTCGAAGTAGAGCACCGCCACGGTCTCTGCAGCGGAGGCCGGGAGCGCGAGCGGGAGCGCCAGGAGCGCGAGCGTCAGAAAGCGACGGAGCATGAGGACCTCTTAGCGACGACAGCTTGCCACAACCCGCGAGGCCCTGGCAGGCTTCCTACGAGTGGGGCCAGCGCACCTGCGCCCACAGGCGCGCGGTGTCGTTGGGGATGGTGCGGCCGCCGAGCTCTTGGCGGTGGATGAAGCCGCCGCCGACGTCGAAGCCGGGCAGCAGATCCCAGCGCGTCACGCCGAGGTGGGCGATGGCGACGTCGCCGTTGTCGGAGAGCGCGTGGTTGTCGTCGTAGGTGGAGACGCGCGCCGAGATCTGCGTGGCGCCCTTGTCCTGCTCCATCACGACGGCGAGCTGGCCGGTCATGCCGAGGCGGCTGGTGCGCTCGTTGACCGGGGGCGTGGCGACGGTGTTGCGGACCGGGTTGAGGCCGACGTGACCGAGCTCAAAGGAGGCGACGAGCGGGCCGACGCGGGCGAAGAGGTCGCCGCCGAGGCCGAGGGTGGTCACGGCGACGTCGGTGTTGTGGTAGGCCGACGCGGCGATCCCGTAGGTGCCAGCCTCGGGGATGCGGGCGTACATATCGCCCTTTGCGAACTCAACGCGCCCTGAGAACATCAGGCCGTTGTTGTCGTCGCCGAACAGGCCTGAAGAGGCCGAGGTGCCGTTGAAGGCGCCCGCGCGCACGCGCAGGCCGGCGTCGAGCTGCCAGTCCAATAGCGCGCCGGTCTGGTAGCCGGGGGTGGGCAGCTCCACGCCGACGGAGCGCTCGAAGTAGGGGTTGTCCTTGATGGACTGCAGGCCCTCGCGGCCGAAGGGCACGCGCTGGGTGCCGAAGCGCAGCTCGAAGGACTGCGTGTCGCTCGCGGTCTTGGCGGCGGCCCACGCGTTTACGATGCGCACGTTGGTGTTGCCGGTGGAGAGCGCGTCGTAGGGGGCGGAGGCGCCGACGGTGAGGTCGTAGGCGAAGTGTTCGTTCTCGCCGACCAAGCCCACGCGCGCGCGCTGAACGCTGAAGCCGATGTCCGCCTCGGGGTCGCCGTAGCCGGCGGGATCGGCCTGTCGCTGCTCGTCCTGATCGAACAAGGTGGCGAAGGTCTGGAGGAGCACTGTGGGCTCCGGGGCGGGGATCGCGGAGGGCTCGGCCGCCGAGGCGGTGAGGGCGAGAGCGAGGAGGACGTGCATCGCGAGCTTCCGGGTGTGGGGGCGGACTGGTTATCGTTCGCTCCATGTACAACCGCTCCCTCCTGCTGTCCACGATCCTCACCCTCGCTTTGGCGCTGCCGTCCTGCACGTCAGAGCCCGCCACCTACGCCCGCGCTTCGATTATCGAGCGCGCGGATCATGTCATCGGCGGACCCAAAGCGCTGGCGGAGCCGGGCGACTTCATGCTGGAGAACGATCGTCTTCGCGTCGCGATCCTCGGCGCCCGCCCCAGCATGGGCCCCGGCGTCGCCGGCGGAACCATCGTCGACGCGGATCTTCGGCGCTCGGACGCGGCGTCGCAGAGCGGGCATGGGCGCGACCAGCTCGCGGAGATCTCGCCGACCACCAATATGAACATCGCGCTCCCCGCCGAGGGGCAGGTGTCGGTGCTCGCGGACGGCGCCGACGGCGGCGCGGCGATCGTGCGCGTCAGCTCGCCGGTCACGCCCTTCTTGAGCATGCTCGGCGCGCTCTGGGCGCTCACGCGGGCCCCCGAGCAGTGGATGGTCACCGACTACATCCTCGAGCCGGGCCAGAGCTGGGTCACGCTGCGCACCACCGTCTACTACGGCGCCACCGGCGACAACCTGCCCACCACCACTGAGCCCGCGGGCTACTTCGAGGACACGATCCCCGTCATCGACTGGGGCGTCGCGACCGGCATGGTCATCGGCGACTTCTACCTGCAGGGCGGCAGCGTCGACGTCTTCGCCCCCGGCATGGGCTTCGACGAGGACGGCGAGGTCTACGAGCAGCGCCTGCTCGGCCGCAACCTGTTCAACGATCCGCTCGTGTTCGACTTCCTCGCGGGTACCGGCGACGGCGTCAGCTACGGCATCGCGCCTGTGCAGGGCAAGGCCTTCGTGCCGCTGTTCACCGCCTCGCAGACGGCGATGATCGGCGCAGGCCGCGACGGCGACGGCTCCAACGATCGCTTCCCCGCGGGCACCGCGCTCTCCTACGAGCGGCGCTTCTTCGTCGGTGACGGCGACGTGGGCAGCATCGTCGACGGGTGGATCGCCGCCCAGGCCCTCCCGAGCGGCCGCCTCACCGGACATGTGCTGGAAGAGGGCACCTCAGCGCCGCTCACCGGCGTGGACGTCTTCGTCTACAAGCCCGGCGCCGAGCGCCCGTGGAGCCAGTGGCGCACGGACGTGAGCGCCCATGACGCTGTCGCTGACGGCTCCTTCGGCGGCTCGCTCCCGGTGGGCGAATGGGAGCTGCTCGTTCACCACGAGGGCCGCCCCGACTCGGAGCGCGTGCCCGTACACGTCGCCGAGGGTGGCGACGAGCTGATTCAGCTCGTGTCGCCGCGCCCAGGCCTGGTCACCTTCACCATTCACGACGACGACAATCGCCCGCTGCCCGCCAAGATCACCCTCTTCCGCATGGACAGCGATCCGCTCCGCAACCCGATCCTCGGCGATGGCTACATCGCCGGCTCGCCCGAGGCCGTGCTCTTCCCCATGTACGGCCACGGCGACGCAGAGCTGGCTGATGGCACCTACGTCGCCGTCGCGTCGCGCGGCCTCGAGTACGAGCTCGACACCTCCGAGCCCTTCGTCGTCGACGCCTCGCGCCGCGTTCGCGTCGACCTACAGCTCACGCGCAGCGTGCAGAGCGACGGCTGGATCTCCGCCGACCTGCACGTCCACGCGAACCCCTCCCACGACAGCGGCATCAGCCTCGCGGACCGCGCGCGCACCATGGCCGTCGAGGGCGTTGAGTTCTTCGCCGCCACCGACCACGACGTCATCTCCGACTACGGCCCCACCATCGAGCGCTTGGGCCTGGAGCAGTGGGTTCAGTCGGCGGTCGGCACGGAGACCACCACCGTAGAGCTCGGGCACTTCCTTGCGTTTCCGATGCAGCGCGACTTCCTCGGCACGGCCGGCGGCGCCATGGACTGGACCGGCTTGCCGCCGCGCGAGATCCTCGGCACCCTGCGCCAGCAGGGGCGCGACGCCGGCTACGAGCCCTTCACCTTCGTCGGCCACCCGCGCGACGGCATCCTCGGCTACTTCGACCAGTTCGGCCTCGATCCCTACCACGGCGTCGCCGGGCACGGTGGTGAGCCGGGTGTCGCCAAGCTGGAGACGCCGATCCTGTCGCGCATCAACCCGCTGCTGAACGCCGACGAGATCTCCTGGGACTTCGACGGCATCGAGCTGCTGAACGCCAAGCGCTTCGACTTCTTGCGCACGCCCACCCAGGCGGAGAGCGACGCCTTCACCGCGGGTGATCCGGCGGTCGGCGCGCACGAGTTCGTCACCCGCACCATGGCCGAGCAAGAGGCGCTCATCAGCGGTGACGCCACCTTCGCCTACGGGATCGAGGGCGGCATCGACGACTGGTTCACGTTGCTCAACCTGGGCTTTAAGAAGACGCTCCTCGGCAACTCCGACACCCACGGCTGGACGAGCACCGAGGCGGGCTGCCCGCGCAACTTCGTCATGTCTACGTCCGACGAGCCGGCCTTCCTGGACGACCAAGAGATCGCCGACTCGGTGCGCGCGCACCACGTCGTCGCTTCGTACGGCCCCTTCGTTCAGATGTGGGTCGACGGGCACGTCATCGGCGACGAGTTTACGCCCACGGGCGCCACGGTGAACCTCCAAGTGCAGGTACAAGCACCTACTTGGGTCGACGTGTCGCGCGCGGAGCTCTACCGCAACGGCACGCTCATCCACGAGTGGACGCGCGAGTCGGGCGACGTTCAGGATGGCGACGTGGTGCGGCTCGAGACCTCGCTTGAGCTCCCGGTCGACGGCGACACCTGGTACGCGGTCATCGTCGTCGGCGACGAGGGCCTCGGCCCCGTGTTTACGCCGGTGGAGATCCCGTACCTCGACCTACAAGAGATCGTGGTCGAGGCCCTCGGGGGCGTCCCGGCGGTGAGCAGCTTGCTCTCCCCTGCCATCCCGGTGCCCAAGCGCTTCGAGATCTTCCCCTTCGCCATCACCAACCCGATCTGGGTGGACGTGGCCGGCGATGGCTTCGACGCGCCCGGCATCCCGAGCTGGGTCAAGCCGCCCCAGGCCCCGGCCGAGCCCGCGCCGTAGCGTCACCGACGCTGACAGGACGCGACTCGCCAGCGTCAGGGGCCGGGTTATCGGGCGAGCTCGGAGATCTCCTATGCCGCGCATCCTGCTTGAACCCTTCTCTCGCGCCCTCGTCATCGAGAGCCCGCACCCGTCACTCGACGGCGAGCTCGCCCGCATGGGCATTCAGGCGACGCGCGTGGCCTCAGTGCCGGACGAGGACGCGCTCATCGCCGCGATTCAAGGCGTCGACGCGCAGATCCTCTTCAAGCGCTCGCAGGTGCCGGTCACCCGCCGCGTCATCGAAGCCTGCCCCTCGCTGCACGCCGTCCAGCTCTGCTGCATCGGCGACGACAGCGTGGACAAGGTCGCGTGCGCCGAGAACGGCCTGCTCGTGTTCAACGACCCGATCAGCAACGGTCGCTCCGTCGTCGAGCTCGCGATCGGGCACCTCATCGCGCTCTCCCGCCGCTTGTACGAGACCGACGTCGCGATGTCGGCGAGCCGCTGGGAGAAGAACGACCGCGGCCGCTACGAGGTCCGTGGCAAGGTGCTCGGCATCGTGGGCCTCGGGAACATCGGGCGTCAGGTCGCCCGCGCCTCCGAGGCGCTCGGCATGCAGATCGCCTTCTTCGACAACCGCCTCGTCGCCCAAGAGGTCGGCACCGAGATGGGGTGGAAGCGCTACAACACCCTCAGCGAGCTGTTCCGCGCCAGCGACATGGTCACCGCCCACACCTCGGCGCGCGACAGCTGGGGCAGGGATAACGAGGGCCTGCTGAATGAAGCGCTCAGCGAGCTCGCGGCCGATCGCCCGGACAACTCGCCGCGCGTCTTCTTGAACCTCGCGCGCGGCAACGTGCACAGCGTCGAGGCGCTCCGCGCTGCGGTGGGCGCGAGCGCGGTGCGCTACGCCGCCGTGGACGTGTACCCCGACGAGCCGGCTCCAGGGCAGTCCGCGTCGTGGGTGAACCCGTACGCGGATCTTCCGAACGTGGTCTGCACGCCGCACATCGGCGCCGCTACCCAAGAGGCGCAGCCGCGCATCGCGCACCGTGTCGCCGAGACGATGGGCTACTTCAGCCGCTACGGCTGGATGCGCGACTGCGTGCTGGCGCCTCGCGTGAAGCTCTCGGTAGGCGAGGCGGCGTGGGGGCGCGCGGTCCTCGCTGTCGTGCACTCGACGCGCCGCGGCACCAAGAAGGCGATCGACGACGCGATCTACGCGGCCGGCGCGAGCAACTTGTTCTCGACGCACCAGGACTTCGAGGTGGGCGTGGCCTACGACCTGTCGGTGCTCGACAGCGCGCTCTCCCCCGAACAGATCGACGACTTGGTCGCCCACGCGCGCGAGCTCGCTGGCGATGACGGCGCGATTCGTGCGGTGCGGCAGATCCCGGTCCCGGCCCACGGCTGGACGGCGCTCTCAGGCGCTTAGGGCCTCGCCGAGCTCCGCCAGCAGCCTGTCCAGATCCGCCTCGCTCGCGAGGGCGCGGGGGGCGGTCACCGCAAGGTCGAGGCCGCTCGTGTGGCCGGTCAGCGTGAAGAACGCGGGCAGGCCGGGCGAGCCCGGCGCGACGACGCAGACCCGCTCCGGCTCAAAGGTCGGCGTGCGAAAGGCGTCGAGGTCGACGCGGCCGAGGTTCGAGACGGTGGCGGTGGTGCTGTAGCGCTGGTTCGCTTGTGCGCGCAGCGCCGCGCGGCGCCCGATGGCGGCGGCGAGACCGACGGGGAACCACCGCATGACGTCGCCCGAGAGCGGGAAGTCGAGGTGCAGCCCCGCTGCGAGTCCGTCTCGGAGCAGCGCTTCAACGCGGTCGATGTCGGTGGTGGCGGGGATGCGCAGGAGGCCCGTCAGGTTCCCGAACGGGGCTGAATCGGCGACGTGGCGGCGAAGGTCGACGGGCACGTCGAAGCGGGCGGACGCGTCGTCCGGCAGGTGCGCGCTGAGGCTCGCGATGGCGCGGGCGAGGGGGCGGGAGCGCACCGCGCCAAGCCGCAGGCGTCGCCAGTGCACATCCAGTCCAGGAGCGCCCCTCAGCGGCAGCAGCGCGCTGCAGTCGTCGCTGGGAGAGCCCTTCCAGGTGGTGCGCAGCGGCCGGGCCACGGCGGCGTCCGTCACGGTCGTGGTGCCGTCGACATCCCCGGTGAGCAGCGCGCTCAACGTGGAGAGCGCGCCGCGCCCGTCCGCGAGCGCGTGGTGGACCTCCATCGCGACGCAGCCGGGACCCGTCCACAGCCGCAGGCCCTGACCGCGTTCGGGATGAAGCGGCGCGGACAAGAACGGCGCCGACCCGAGGCCGTCCCACCCAGCGGGGAGGGGGGCGACAGCGGCGGCGGGGCCGTCATCGTGCCACGCGGACCACCCGAGCCAGCCGCGCGCGCGCAGCCGGGCAGCGGGGGGGCGCTGCGCAGCGTCTCGAAGGGCGTCGAGGGCGACCGCCCCGCGCCCCTCTACGATGACGAGCACCGCAAAGGGGGGGGCGATTCGGCCGGCGGCGAGCCACAAGCGCTCGACGCCCGAAACCGGCCGAACGAGCGCCATAAGCTGCTACTCGGCGTCGGTGGCTTCGCCGGTGGGCTTGGTGCGAACGCGGCGGCGCTTGCGGGCCGCTGCGGGCGCATCGTCGTCCTCGGCGGCCGAGGCTGCTGCCTTCGGCGCGGCCTTGGCGGCGGGATTGGCGGAGGCCTCGGGAGCGGGCGCCGAGCTGGTGCGGCGTCGCCCGACGGGGGCGTCACCTTCGACCAGCAGGTCGTCGTCGATGGAGTTATCCTCCTTCGACGCGGTCTTCGGGGTGGCCTTGGACTTGACGGCGGCCTTCGGGGCGGCCTTGGACTTGGCGGCGGCCTTTGGCTTTGCAGCGGCCTTCGGGGCGGCCTTCGACTTGGCAGCGGTCTTGGGCTTGGCTTCGGCGTCCGCCTTCGGCGCCGCCTCTGCCTTCACTTCCACCTTGGGCGCGATCGGCGCTTCTGCCTTAGGCGCGGCCTTAGGCTCTGCCTTCGGAGCGGGCTTCGCCGACACGGGCTCGTCGTCGAAGGACAGCATCGAGTCGAGGTCGTCCGTGTCCGAGTCCACGTCCGAGTCCATGCTCGTGTCCGTGTGGTCGGGCTCGCCGAGGTCCGTGTCCATCTCCAAGACGGAGTCAAAGTCGGTCGCGAGCCACGCGAGGCTCTCTTCGACTTGCTGAGTGCGGTCGCGATCCCCGAGGAAGAGCTCGGCGAGGAGCGGAACATCGGTCATGTGCGCGCCATGGTCCTTGAGCGCCGTCAGGTAGACGGTGAGCAGGACCTGGTTGAGCTGCGTGCCGTCCTTCTCCAGCACAAAGGGCGCCGAGGCGGTGCGAACCGGCGTGCCGTCCTTGTGCATGAGCACGTTCGCGCGAATGAGCGCGTTGAAGACGGCGCGAATGGCGCGTGACGGCAGGTCGGGGTGCGAGCGGCGGAGCTCGCGACGCACGTCCTCTTGCACGAACTGCACAGAGACGCGGCGCTTGCGGTCGCGGCGCTGCTGAACAGCGTCGTGGAAGGCCTCAAGGATCGACTTGCGCGTGGACGCTGCCAGCGGGTTGATGCCGTCGAGCGTGAGCAGGTCGACCCAAGGATCCACGCCCGTGGGCAGGTAGGGGTCGCTCCACGCCTGGATGGTGCTCCCGCCTTCGTCCTGCGCGTCGGTGGCTTCGTCGTTGCGGGCGCCGCGCTCGCTTTGGCGCGCGGGGGCCTCTTCGTCCTCGTAGCCCGCGGGCACGACGCGAACGCCACCCTGCTTGGGATCGCGGAAGGTGCGCACCTTGGCGGAGTTTTGGGCGGCTTCGAGGAAGCGCGTGAAGGACGGGAAGCCGAGCTCAGCCTCGGAGAAGTCGGGGGCCTTGCGGCGCATCGCGGTCTTGACGACCGACGCGTGCGGCGGCTCGGGGTCTTCACTCTGGATGCCCTCGATGGTCTGCACGAGGAGATCGAAGGCCTCGGTCATGGAGAGGCCGTTCTGGCGCACCTCGGCGGTGGGCTCCTTCTTGCGGGTGCGGCGGACGATGGTGTCGTAGAACAAGAACTCG
>Ga0210033_1001447_pt1 | contig 21747 bp, 15 predicted proteins | sample CryGeymeta201501_FD_185465 | JGI IMG/M metagenome (GOLD analysis project Ga0210033, IMG submission 185465) | Groundwater microbial communities from Crystal Geyser aquifers in Utah, USA - Crystal Geyser metaG 2015-01 (SPAdes) (version 2) | ecosystem: Environmental > Aquatic > Deep subsurface >... | reverse complement strand
CGGTAGGTCAGCTGCGCAAAGGCCATGGCGCGGAATTGCTCTGGGCAGCTCAAGCTGCGCACGCCGGAATCGCCACCGTAGCGTGCCGCGATGCGCGCAAAGCTGGTCCAGGGAATGAATTCCATGACCTGCGCGAACAATGTCTTGCCCGTATTCATAGTTCATCTCCAGAGGAATCGACCTCTGGACGTTACTTGAACCGGAATATGGGTAAACTGATTTCAAATCGGCACCAAAATATTTGCGCTATAAACCCCGCCGCTATTGAGATTCGTGGCGGGAATGGCTAATTTAACCGGACACTACTGATTGCAGTCATAGCTTTCACAAGCCATCGTCGGCCACAATCAGGCAGCCTGATTCCTAATAAACGTAGCTTCAAAAGCTTTGCATTGTCTGTTCTGCTGCAGACGGTTGGCGAAATCAAAGGCATCGTTCATCTCGAAACGTTGGAATACATCAAGGCCACGATCTAGTAAGATCTTCCAACCATGGTCGGTTGTAATGTGCCGGGCGTGAATGGTGCTTTCCTTATCAAACTCCCAAGTGAACTGGATACCAACGGTGGCGCATGCATCTGTGATGCGTTGGAGGTTTTCTTTCTGCTGATCGCTCTTGAATTCATCCTCGATGGTAATCAGGTGCACTGCAACCTCATCCTCAACCGGCTTGAGTTTGGCCACCGTTTCCATCAGCTCCATGAGATTGCGAACCTGATAGAAAATACGGATGTAGGGATCGGTGATCGTAATCTTCTTGGCACCTTTCAGATAAGGGCCAAATAATCCGTCAAAGGTTAGCCCCCTTTGGTTTTCCTGCCAAACCAGATGTTGATCGCGAAGCTGTGGTTCCGATGGGATCGCTATAGTTTGGGTAGCTGCAACCTCCCCTGCCTCTCGTATAGGTGATGAAGTGGTCGTTGCAGTAGCGTTGGCGTCAGGCATTGGAACTGCTGCCACAACCTTATAGTATGCCCCGGCGTACTCTTCTTCCTCAAGCGTCGTAACTGACTTCAGCTTTCCTGCTTTATCCTCGTAGTCAAATCGAACTTTGGAATATGTAGTGTCGATGCGCAGCAACTGATCCTTCACGCGCTTGCGTCCCTCAATGGCGAACCTTAATATTTCTTCAACTTCTGCCGGTGTTGCTTCGCCATGCGGAAATAGAATTTTCATCAATCCTGAAAATGTCTTGTGAATGCCATCCCGGTCACGAGTGGAGATGTCAGACGATAAGGTGAAGAGCGATTGATAGCGGTCTGAGAAATCATGGCTACGAAGCGAGCGCAGGATCTCTGCAAGATAATCCACTACGAAGCCGTACCCGCTGGAAAACATCTCGCCACGAATGATGTCCACTTCCCAGCCTGGTATGTAGTAATGGATACGGTCTAGGAAAGCTGAGTCGTGAAATTCCTTGGGTAATGGATCAAACAGATCGGAATGCTTGAGCATATACGGAACTGTATGCTCGGTATTACCAACAAATGTCATGGATGCTTCGGCGCCCAGTGTTTCCACTCCGCGTGAGAACGACTTGTTGGCCATGTAGTTCTTCATGATGTCCACCAGCGATTTGTCTACACGCTTCTGCTTACCAGCAAATTCATCAAACGCCACCACATCCCAGTAACCCACCAGCCCCAGTTTGCCCGACGAGTTGTTTACAAACAGTTTGGGTACTGTCACTTCGCCACCGGAAATCAAAATGCCGTGTGGTGAGAATTCAGAATAAATGTGCGATTTGCCTGTGCCTTTTGGCCCCAGCTCGATTAGGTTGTAGTTGCGCTCGCAGAACGGAATCAGACGCACCAGTTGGCAAAGCTTGTTGCGACGGCCAAACATCTGCGGATTAAAACCGATACTCTGAATCAGCAGATCTATCCATTCATCTGTCGTAAACTCACGACGCGCCTTCACATACCCGTCATAGTCAAACTGCGACAACTGAATAGGCTTGATAGAAGCCATGATCCAAGGCGAAGATCCCTTGTCTTCGGAGAATTCGTACTCAACATCGGCAATGCACCAAACTCCACCGACTAATAGCTTGGGGTGTGCTTTGATGGTGGCTGAGTCGATCAGGACTTGTTTGATCCCCAAGTTGGCGAATTCCGCCTCATACACATCGGCCTTGTCATTAAGAGACACGCTAATGCGGTCAATGACCTTGTGTCTGCCCTTCTCTTTGATGGTTGAGCGAATTAACCCAGCCTCATTGCGGTGAACATAGTGCAATCGGAGGATGTCTTTTACCGTCTCAATGCCAGTCTGAATGGTCGCTTCATCATTGGTCGCGCAATACTGCCCAAGCAGATACTCCAACACATACGATGGGACGATTGCGTTGCCCTTTACCGTCTTGACCAGATCCTTACGCACGACCAGACCAGAGAAATGCTGGTTGATCTTGTTATCAAGCTCGCTGTTAATGCTGTTGTCCACGCTCATCCCGTACCTCTCAGAAATCAAAGTCACTCGTAAATGACCGGCGAATCGTGTAACTCAAAGTCTTGTACTCGCGGTAGTGTGAAGTTCCGTCAACCAACTCTTCAAGGCGAAGAATTGCTTGCTGGCCATTGGCCTCATCTGCCTTGCGACTCAGTACAAAACGAACGGGCATTTCACGCTCACGCGGATTCTCAGAAGTCAGATCAAATATAAGTTCATGGCTGTCTGAAATCAGCTCGCCATTCTGCGCATATATTCCACCGCGTAACTTGCGACCTTGGATCTTATCCGTCACCGCCTGCGACTGATACAAAACTACCGCTACCTGCCCAGAGGTAATGGTCTTCCCTGCACCACCGATGAATTCTACTTCCACCCTCGACACATCGCTCTGGCGCTTCTTGTTGATGCGCAGCACCGGAATGACCACCTCTTGCAAGGTTGCACCCCCATGCACAAAGCGGCTTCCGGATCCCTTTTGGCGCAGGCGGTTAATGGACTTGGGAATCTGTACCTCGACCGTACCTTCAAGCCCCAGTTGGACAGGCATAAAAGTCTTGAAGCTGACGCTGCTGCGCATCCCAGTCCCCAGCACAAAACGCCGGTTGCGGTAGTAGATGCCCTCTCCCTCGGGTTCACTGACCATGAAGTCGCTATCTTCCAACGCGCGATTTTGGTAAATGAATCCGTGATCAGCCGTCACCAGCACATTGCTGACATTCGCATTGGCCAGCTTCTTGATGATGCGTATCAGTTCTTGCAGCGTATCTTCGGTTGCCGCAAATACGCGCTCTTCGGTATCCCGCGTATCGCCAGTCTTATCGATCAGATTGTGATAAATGTAGATCACTTCATTGTCACGAACCAGAGCGCGCGACTCATCACGTTCCATCTTCATCAAGTCTTCTGCCTGAATCGCAATGGAGGCTGGCACCACCGACGACAGGATCTTGCTTCGATTGGCGGTGCCCTGAGCACTTTGTCCATCCACCAATGCGACACCCGTCTCATCATTCATCAGCGTCAGCGTCTTGTTGGGAAGCAACGCTGCCATGCCTAACTGCGTGTAGCTAGGCAACATGGCAAGCACAGGTTCCAGCTCCGCTTCAAAGCGATCCTCTTGACGCATCAGGCTTTGCAGTTCCTCGCCAATCTCATAGCGGAAAGCATCAGAAATCACAACGCACACTTTGCCCTTACGCTCTATGTAAGGCTGAACCCACCGGCTAAAGAACTGCCGCTGCAAAGCAATTGGTGGCGCGTCCCATTGTGTCGCTGCATCAACAAACACCTGCCAGTTATTGTTGATCTTAAGCAGAAAGTTGTTGGTGTAAAGGTTTTCCACCTGGGTATTCAGTGTGGAAAGTAAGGATGCCTGCCCGGATTGGCGTGTATGGAAAATGAATTTCCGATACAACTGGTCGAGCTTGAACCAGCTTCGTGCATAGTTCTGCACACCATCCGCCATTGATGTCATCTCCAAGCGCGCACCTTCTAGCGCATGGATAAAGGCTGCTGCATACTCCACCGCACTGTAAAGATCGGCATATTGCGCATACCAGTGGCCTTGGCGGCGCTGGCGTACCGACAAGATGACATCTCCGGCACTCATCGTGTGTGTTGAAACGCCTTGAACAAGATCAGTGACTATCTTGCGGTCGATTAACTCAAAATAGTCCAGCTCTATGAGCTCGCGCAGCTCTCTCTGGTCCACATCCTTCTCGATGCCCAAAGCATCGGCGCATTGTTCAGAAAGCCTCTCAAAGCTCTCTGCATATTGCCGACTATCTTTCCATCGTTTCAGAAACACCAGTGCCTCGGCAGTTAGCTTCGGCGTACCGCTAACGCCCATTGCGTAACATGACTTAAATAACTCTATTGCGAAATCACGTAGACCTGGTGTGGCAGATTCGTATCCGTAAAAGCGCAGCATCTGCTTCCATAAAAAGTCATTCAGTCCGCAGCGCCCTATCAGACGAATCCGCTCTTCACCTCCATCCGCCAACTCGGCAAGCAGCGCCTCTAGGATGACATCAAGCCTTGGTTCCGCCCCTGAACAAACAGCGAGCATCTTCAGGAGTATTATCGATGCTGAATCGTCGCTCTTAAGCATGCGCTTCAATGCATCCTTGCGCTTCGCCGCACCAAAGAACTCAGCATGAGCCTGTACCACTTCGGCAAAGGCCGGGCTCAGTTCCATCTCAGCAAGCCATAACGCCACCTGATCAGTACGAAACTCACCATGCCCCAATTGGACATCAAGCAACCAGTTGTCTAAATCGGGAGGTTGAGGGCCGTCACGAAAAAGTAAGAACTTCTGCTCAGGCAGCTCACGCAGGATGCGGTGCTTGATACCGAACTCGTTGTTGACCAGCTCAATCTTCTCAATGCCGGGGATACTTAGGGCAGTAAAGTCTGCGCGTAACTCGTGCTTGGTGTCATACCAAAAAACAATGCGGTGCTTTTCAAATAGCCGCTGTAAAGCCTGGATGATCCGATCACTCATTCTGTACCCGTTTCATTCTTATTCTTCATCCTTCGCCTCTAGCCCCGGGATCTTCTTCAGAGCATCGCCGAGCTTGATGTAGTTCACCTTTACACCATCATCCAAATCAAGCGACACCTGTCGAGTAGCAAGTGGATAAAGAGTGTTGCGTTCGTAGTCGTCCAGTTCCACAAGAATTCTTTTCAATTCTTCAATATTTTTTAGTGCTTTGGTCTTTTCACTTTGGCTAGCTGAGGTGCTGATACTCATTTGTTCCTGATGGCCACGCTCGCTAACTAGCTTGCTGCGGAAATCACGCAGGTATTGCAGCACAATGCTGGCTGTATCCGGGCGATAACGATGCAGATAGATCAGCGCGTTGAAACTTCCTTTGGGACTACTAAACATCCAGTAGATTGGGCGTTTCTTGTAACGTTTGACGTGGTCACTAAAGAACTCCTTGAGGAAGAAATCGCGAATCGGCAGTGCTTTGCCTTTCTTACCCAACGCTTCCTCAATGAAACATAAATTTTCGTCGTAGTGCTCATCGCCAAAGTTGACATGAAGGAACTCTCGGAAGCGGCCAGTAATGTCGTCACTGAACCAGTCACCATCAAGAATTGGAATCACATTATCTTCGTCTGGCGTGAAACGTGGCTGAGGAATTTGACGTAAATAGTCCGCCAGCGTTTCGCCTTGATTGGCGAGTACCAGTCCAGGTTTGTCGAGGCTATAGCGGCCAAACATGCAACCAACGGCGTAGGAAATGAACTCACGCATGGTGTCTGCACGCAGTAGGTCTTCCAGTTCCTGCTCGGATCTTTGGCCTCCATAACGGTAATGCGGGTTGCAGGTCAGAGTGATTTCATTCAGCGGCACATCTGGCGTCAGCTCATCTGTAAGGCCGTAGGCGTCGATAAAGATGCGATTGTTTTCTTCCTCAAGGCGCTGCATCTCTAAGGTCATATTTTGCCAGTGGGCGAGAAGCATCTGGTAGGCGGCCTTAATCGTTGGTTGACGGTAGTTTGGATTCAGCAGGTCCAATCCACTAAAGTTCCATGAATTTTCAGAGGCATCCCAATCTGAGCGCGCAATCGACAGGACTGCCTCCATCTCCGACTCGACTCTTGCATCTGTTCTAAAAGCTGCTGGCAGTGCACTGAAGTCACCAATCTTGAAATGCATTGTTGGATTCAGTATTGGCGCCATCCAAGACACAAAGCGGTTATTACATGCCGAAATAAGCCGAAGGAACTCGCTTCTTCCTTTTGGAAATGCACTATTTACCGCGGCATCAAAGCAGAAACTATCGTTGTAGTATCTGAACGATGGATTCTTGATGTTTATATCTGACCACGAGACGCTCTCGCGGAAAAAAAAGTCTGTGTTTCGAGGGGTGGACTTCGGTTTTATCGACTTGATCGCTTGCCCGTCGGCCTGCCAGTCAACAATTGTTTCTTGGTTGCCATACCATTTTCTGGTCTCCCCTCCTTTATTGTAAGGAAACCAACGAATACTGGGCACACTCGTATTTGATTGTAATGAGATTGCAGTCCTAGTAAATGACACCTCAGCCCAACGTCTGACAAACCTTTCATTGTCCCCAGTAGTCATGCCGTTGCGAGCGTCAACAAGCTCTCCGAGCTTCGGGTTATTTTCAAACGCACGAAAAACGTCTTTACTTAAAGAATACTGAATGGGACATCCAGGAATATTTGAGAATTGCCGAGGGTTTACACGAAAAATCATCCCACTTCGCTTTTTCTCGAGGAAAACCTCCTGCTTGTTCGAGGCATGAGGCGCGTCGTTCAGATTTACATACTCACTGACTTGCGCTGTGCCTTGCGACTGAAGAACAAAAGCAGCTCCAAGTGCAAATTTTGAGTTGAGTTCTGGAAATGAGTTAAACCCAACCTGCACCAGTGATCTGATCGGGGCATATTGGAGAATTTTTGAGCGAATCGCTTCATAGGAAGATAAAAACATCCAATTCTGAAGTGTGATCATTGCAATAAGCCCGTGTTTCCTTGTCAGCTGGAAGGATCTGTCAATGAACATGGAGAAAAGATCGCCCTTGCTGATTTTGTAATGTGAGGCCGCGAAGCTCTTCAACTCTTGGTTCATCCCGCTGCTACCCATATACGGCGGATTCGCCACCACCACGTGATAGCACTGACTCAAGTAAGCCGCTTGCTTTAGTACGAGCAGAACGTCACGATGCACATGCTCCAACAATAACTGACTGCCTACGCCCTTCGCGGTCAGAACACGAAACAGCTCGGCATAGTCCATTTCCACCGGACGGATCAGAGAGCCGAAGTTGTCAGCCTCCTCAAATTGGGTCAGTAATGTGCGCAAGTTGGCGGTGAATAATTCACGTCCTACTGCTGTCATATAGGCGTCCAGATCGTGGGACTCAATCTTTACAGGTCGTAATACGCAGATATGAGGTTCAATTGATTGTGCACGAACTGCTGAACGGCGACGGAAGAAACGCTTGTCGTATTGCAGCGCCTTCATGGTCAGCGCAAAGGCGGCTAACTCACCAGCACGTTCATCGATCTCAACACCATAGAGGTTGTAGGTGAGAATCTTCTCTGTAATCTCAACGGGAGCCACACCCTCTTCTTCATAGATGGCATAGAGAAGGTCGAATGCGTAGGTAAGCATGTGCCCTGAGCCGCAGGCTGGATCGCAGATTTTGATTTCTTCGGGGCTAGTGATCTTCAGAAAATCAGTTTCTGCATGCTCGGGCCGAATATAGTAATCCATCTTCTCGGCTAGTCTCGAGCTTGGCCGATTGAGCAGCCAGAGACGGCCGAGTGAGTTTTCTACCAGATAGCGCACAATCCAATGTGGCGTGAACAGTTGCGTAGCAGCCGGAATATTTTCAGGTGTAATCTTTTTGTTCTTCTTCAATCCCTCGAAGACGGCGTCTTTCTTCTCTGAGATGTAGAACTGGTAGAGCCATCCGATGACTTCCACATCTTGGCAGGAGTCCGGTGTCATGGCCTCACGGGTGTAAGTGAGAATAGAGTTTCCAGATAGCAGATCGACCGGCATCAACAGTTCTGTGTAGTCAGCGATGCGCTCGAAGAGAAATGGCATTACCGGCTGGTAATAGTTACATACAGCCACTATTAGCATTCGGTAGGCTTCTTGCTGTGGATCTGAGCTTGGTGCCTTGCCGTCCAAGAGCGCCCTCACCTTTTCCTGAATAGCGGCCGGAACCATTTCTTCGTCAATATGGCCCATCTTGGCTTCGGCCAATACCTCCGGCTGAAACTGCCCTTCAAGAGGTGACACAACGCTGATGCGATTAACGCGATTGACGTCCATGTAACGCAGTGCGCAGAAACGGTTAAACCAGATGTAGGCGACACGGTCGATAACCTGGTCGCGACTTGATTCCTTAATCTGCTCTTCAAGCTCTTTAACTGCACTGGGGTTTTCACGACGTGCTGCACTATTGGCTTGTAATACGAGTTGTAGGCGTGCCTCGACCAGCTCCAACAATGTGCGTCGGGCATACTGAGCAAAGCGGCGGAGTTTTGTGGTTTCCATTGTTCTTATATTCCGGTGGGAACAGCAGGTGTAGTGAGAGAGCTCAGGCGGGTCACTGGCCATTTTGGAAAGTTATCATTCCAAGTTTCAATATTAAAGACTTGGCAGTTTTCCAAAAAAGAACGTTGCCAGCGTGCTACGGGCTTACCTTGCGGAGGTAATTTCCTAGCAATCTCGTCCGCCAGATTCACCAGAAATGGGGCTTCCAGAGTAACTAGACTCAAGTAATGAATTGGTTTACCGACCCTATCTTCTGCCCAGCGGTAAACAAACGAATCGATGAATTTACTGGCGAAGGTGCTGCTTAGCGTACCGTCATTAAGATCTGCGTGAAAACTTGCCAATCCCTTGGCTTGGGCCTTTGGATTGCCCGGATCCTTGACCTCGACGAAAACGATGGCCTCTTCAAACTCAACCAAGAAATCAACCCGATGCATGCCAGCAATACCATGGAAATTGGGTAAAGTACTTTTCATTTGATCGAAGACAAATCCACCAACGGCGTTGGTAAAATCAATCTGTAGGTCACTTTCCCTCAGTGTCGTCATTTACCCAAGTTCCCCATCTTGGAACGCACCTGTTCTTTGGTCAGATCATTGAAGGCGTCTGTAATCGCATTTGGAGTAATGGCGAGATAATCATCTGTAGATTCAAGCTGTATTTGACCGTTATCTGTATTCCTGAAGAGGGCATGAAATTTGACGTGATCACCTTTACCCTTATCAGCCAGAAGATCAAACCACTTGAGTAGTACATAGTCATGAGTAGCCAGAATAATCTGCTGCCCGTTGCGCGCGAGCTCTAGGAGCGTTTCCACAAGGAGTCTCATCAGCTTAGGATTCATATTGGTTTCAGGTTCGTCCCAAATTAAAGTGCCTGAGCCGCCAAGATTGAGCTGCTGGTTCTCCAATAAGAGTTGGAGGATGCCAAGTTTTCGGACTCCCTCTGCAGCCATTTGAGCTGAAATAGTTTCATCTTTGATTGGGACAAAGACAGTTTTAGTGCGAGTATTGAGTTGGTGTTGGTCTTTTGCACGCTGCTCTTCAAAGCGACCAGGTTCAAATGTTGTATGGCCAAAATGGCCTAATCTAAATCTACCCTCGATAGTGTTCACTAGTTTTTGATAAACCTGCCCAAAGCGTGGATTCTGGTCAATGGCATCTTCGAGCTTGATCGGCCTTTTGACTGACAGCTTCTCGCACAGATCAAGGTAGGTAGCATCAAAAAGACTATGTAATGTTGGCTTGTCAGACTTGTCACTGGTGATGCCCTTGTATAAAGACAGTACCTCTTTGGTAGGAAGAAATATTGGAGGATTTAGCCCTCCCGACTCATTAGTGAAATGAGTGAGCTTGATCTTCTTAGAGGACGATGTGAATTCAGCACTCAACCGCTGCCCATGACCAAATTCGGCGTTGATTTTCGCATGCTGGCCCCCGGGTGTTCCATTCCTAACTAGCTTCCCCAGTGCATCTCCATTAGGACGAAAGGTCGAACAAAGTTTGTCCGTCAGGTCGCTCTGTTCATTTCCAAGTGCTAGAGCCGCGTTCGCAACGTATGCAGCTTTAAGCAGTTGAGTTTTGCCTGTTCCGTTCTCGCCAATAATCACATTGATCTTGGATGAAAAGTTTATGTTCAGCTCGCCAAACTTGGCGAAATTTTCAAGACCTAGTTTTGAAATCACTTAGCCACCTCAGATTTGCACACGCTTGCCGTCTTTGATTTCTTTAAGCCATGCCTCGCGTAAAGCTTCCAGATAGCGGTTCAGGTCAGCCTCATCAGCCAGCCATGCTTTATCAAATGAAACTGCAATCGAACGCGCAGCAATTACTTGTGGCTGTGTTTCAGGTTTGATTGATGTCCCGGTGGTGGTTGATCCATCAGTCGTGTTTGGTGCAGGTGGTCTCGACAAGTTTTCAAACAGCGTTAGAAGTTGAGGATAATCCTGCTCTTCAAAGCGACGGAGCAGATCTCTGATCATCGCGATACGCTTCTGCCCCTCAATGCCTTGCCTTGCATTTTCAAAAGGCTCAATTAACTTTGCCTGCTTGTCGGCCGTTAGTAATGGGAACTCTGCCATGTTGCGCAAACGTGTTTCCATTTTTTTGATTGCCACAGTCGCTTCATTTGCTTCTCGCTCACGCTGGTCGGCTATTTTCTTCTGCAAGACATCGAGATGGCCTTTAACTTGTTGGAGGTAATTGCCTTTGTAGCCATTCGGATCAATTAACGCTGTCTTGATTTGCGCCGCCTCGTCCCCTTGCACGTAGCTGAAGTTGTCTTCTTGTTCCTGAACCACGCGGCTGGCTTCTTCAAAGATGGCTTTCTGAGGACCATTCATGAATTTGCGCATTGGATCGATCTTCTGTTCCTTGAGATCCAAAAGCACATCAACCTGTTTGGGGAGTTCTGTCAAAAACCAATTGGCGTTCTTAGAAGCGATTTCCTTGAGCGTGGTCAGTGCCGGCGCTAATGAATTAAGGAATGGGAACAGTGCCGCTTGAGCATGAAGCTCTGCCAGCTCGTACTGCAAAGAAGTGAATCTTTCTGCTGTTTCACGCGCTAGCGCCTTTGCTTCGCTTGCCTTTGCAGGACCATCGAAGAATTCTGAATAAAAATCCTTGAGGCCACGAACTTGGGATGCTGTAAATTCCACCTGGGGTTCCAGCACCACGTTGGGGTGACCATGAGTATTGCGCAGAGCGCGTTCCAACGCATCGTCTTCCAGTAGGCTTCCCTCGCTACGCACCTCCAACTTGCCGCGAGCACAGAGCAGCGCAACGTTGCACAGGATGGCACCGTAGTACCAGCCATAGGGCTTACGCTCAAAACGCTCCAGCAGATTCTTCAATGTGGTGCGCACTCCACCTCTGGCATTGCTCTGAATGAATGCCTGCAACTCCTGCTCTGTCTCGGTCAGGCTTGTTGCATCATTTCCCAGAAGCCCTTCTTGCGAATGACGCAGGTAATTGCCGACATCGCCCTCGTTATAGGTCACGCCGCGCAACATGCGCAGATTGGGGTAGCTGTATTCGACAAGCTGGTGGAAACCACGAATGATGCGAGTCTGAGCGTCATCACCTGAGACTTCGACATTTCCGCTATTGATGATTAGTTTGGCTTGGCTAAGCAGTTGCTGAAGTCGACTTTCAATTTCGACCAGTCGTTCACGATTCTGAAAACCTTTATCGTTGAGAATACGCTTTACGACTTCCTGTTGAGCGACCGAGACGTTTTGGCGGATATATTTCTCTGTGCGCTTGTACATGAGCAAATCGCGCACAAGTCTTTCGTCTTCTGGCAATACCACGCGCAGTTCATCTCGCCCCATGCTTTGCATACGCTGCATGGTCTCGTTACCCGCGTTATCACTAAACGGGCTGATGATGTGGATCGCCAGCTCGTATTCGCGTCCCTGAAGACGGTCATCCATCTTGCGCGAGTAAGGGTAGTCCTGGCCATTATCGCAATGGATCTTGCGTTGTTTGATGACGTGGTCGAACACCAGTCTTTCCAATTCGGCAGTGACGTCACTGGATTCCACTTCTGTGTTCTTGATTTCCTGCTCGATATCTTTTTCTTCGTCGGTCAGATACTCATACAGCTCGCCATTTCGCTGTATATATGTCTGCTGTTCGAGCAAGCTAAGGGCCGCCTCGATCTTCTTGCGCAGTGACGGAATGTCTTGGTCAAACCTATCAAGCATCAACACACTCAAATTGCGCAAAGTGGGCTTGAACTCTTTGACGTATTTAACGAGGAACAGTGCCTTGAGCAAGCGCACCGCAAATGGATCCCCTAGGTTCTTCTCTGCCTGACGGATTGCACTTTGAATAGCGGTCTTGAGTGAGGTGCGAATACCTTCAAACATGAGGTCGAAGGTTGCCAGTTGCCCGACAGGCTGGTCGGCAATCGCTATAGCGACCTCTCGGAAAACGCCTAGCATGGAACGCTCACCCACAGAGCTGTGCTTCCCCTCAAAACCATTGTGTTGAGAAATACCCTGAATGGCGACCTGGAATAGTGAAAATTGATAAGGTATGAATGGATAGGCGCTGACAAAATGATCAGCGTCTTTGAAGTTGCGGTAGCTCTGCGCCCCATCAGCAAAGTCGAACAGGGTTTTGAAATTGTTTGACTGCTGGGCATAGACTGCTGCAAGTTGCTTCTCGCCAGCAGCATTCTTGAGTAGCAGCCGCTTCTGAATAACTTCAGCCACATCTGCACTGGTAAGCTTCATGCGGCTAGCGAAACGAGCTTGGATCTTGGTGAAGTCATTGCTTTGCTGCTTGCTCATTTCACCAACCACGGCGTTCATGTCTTCCTGAGCGGTGACAATTACCCATGCGCGACCATTGCACTTTGTAGCCAAGCTTTCAGCTATGGTTTGAAGGTTGGTCATGAGCTTGGTGTTATCGGCGATGTACTGCCCTACTTCATCGACAAAGAAGTTTAGGCGGAAGTTAGGGACTTGCCGCTCAAGCCATGCCTTTATTTGGTTTGCGAAGTCCTCGATTGAGACGGCATGGTGGCTACGGTATTTGTCGAGGATGCCTGTTGCTTCAGCTCCATCTCCACCGGTTGCCTTCGCATAGGCTGCAGCGATATTGCGTGTTTCCAGCAATGACTGTTCACGCCCACGCTCCCATGTAAAGCCTGCCACCTTAAGGTACGCATCCTTGAATGCCTGATACTGATTGCGGCTATCGAGATCACGCTCGAACTGGGCGATGTATCCCTGCTTGCCGTAATAACCGCACATTTCGTCGAAGACTTTGACGAACACGGCTAACAAGGCATCAACCTGTGTCTTGCTAATGACGTCTGCTTTCTGGTCGATGTTGAACAGAATGCTTTTGGATGGAATGGCCACCGCACGCTTGATGTCCGCACTCAGAATTTCATTGCCCTTGATCTTGGGTAGGAATATTTCTAGAGCTGAAGCTCCTTCTACCTGACGGTTCTCCAAGACGAGTGCCAACATTTTGAGTAAGTGGGACTTACCAGAACCAAAGAAACCTGACACCCAAACACCGTTGGCCCCTTCATATCTGTTATAGGCATTCAGAAAGATATCAAGACGTTTAGAGACCTCATCGGTAAGAACGTATTCCTCTAACTCCCCCTTCAGCCCTGCCTCATCATCGGCCTTGATGACCCCTTCGATGTGGCGATCCACCGGCCTCTGAAATATTGATTTAAGTTCCATATGCGTCTCTTTCACACCTGGTAATCGAAGATATTAAAGGCCCGGTAATATTTATCGTCCTGCAGCCGGTCGAACAGAACGAGCGCCGCACCACTTTCCAGCGAATGCGTATAGCCACCTGGGAAAAACATAACCGTCGGCTTTAACTTGGCAGTTTTCTGGAGGTTGTTAAGGACGTTATGAGATCGTATGTACGGGAAAACCTCACCAACACCGGACAGGAACAGGACATCGAATTCAACCGCATCAAGCCTTCGGCCGATCTCCGGCACCAAGTGCATTTCAGGATCGAGGACGTTTTGCATCAATTCTTTGAGTTTGTCCTTGGAAACGGTGGATTCAACTTCTAGCAGCTGATCCCACAACCCACGCGCTTTGATCATCTCGATGGATAAATCATACAGGTTGATTTCCAGCACTCTGACACCAGTCTGACCAAGCCGATTAACAAGTTGCTTTCGCATCTTGGCCATATCGACGGCTTCGGAAGGCTTGTAGTCGCAGATAAAGAAAGGCACTTCGTTGTTGTTACCTTCCATTTTCAGAAAACGCTGGCTACCAATAGATTGAAGCAAGTGCTCGAAACGCACTGCCATAGGCTGCTGACCTAGGTGGTGGGTCATTTAAGCCACCTGCTGATGTCGGTGTCAGATAACGGAAAAATCGTAAACTCCTCTCGCCCGTGTGCGGACATCAGCGATGCGACTCTAGGTGTGAGCATCGCTGGTTGAATCATATTGTCTGGGGAAATCAAATCGGCATCACGCATCATACGAAACAGGTTCTGACGGAGTTTGTCCTGCGTTAATGGAGTCGTGATGTCCAGCTCTTCATGCCACATTGCCTTGGCATTGAAGAAGGCATCAAAGTCCTTTTTGCTCAGTATCTGGCGCAAGGTAAGAAAGTATTCGCGCAAAACCTCAACCGCGAAGTCACGAATAAACTCATAACGTCTGCAAGCTGCTACCCACAGCAGATAACCGCGCTCGCGAACGGTTCCATCAACAACGCATTGAAGCTCTTGATTAGATAGTTGCTCGAGTCTGCCAATTAGCTCTCTGCCAATCCTGACCGATGCAGAAGCAGTTCTAACCTGTAGGAGGTTTTCTGCGCGAATCTGGTCTCGAGTCAAATCCCAGTCAAGCTTCTTAAGATAGATCTCTGCCGCCATTGCTGATTCCTGTGACAGCAGACCGCCTGTAGTGAATGAAAGTCGGTATCGAGATCCGGTCATATTATTCTTGTACAAATAGCCACTTTTCAGGTACTTCAAAACAACGAACTACAGTTCATCAATCTGGGGTTATTGGATTGTTATAGTGCTTCCCAGCTAAGTTCATTACAACTGCCGTAATGTACTGGATTGTAGGGAATATTCCAACCCAAAACCGTATGCTTAGCTGCCTATATTTCCCTACAGGCGTGACGTAAGGCGCAATACCCCGCAACATGCAAAATTCCACCGCTCGCGCGCTCGAAGTAACACGAGTCAAGCTTGTGTTGGAATAACGGTTCCCCGCATGCGGCGCATAGATTATCGTTTTCGCATCGGCAGGACACTTTCCAAATCTTATCGCTATAAAACGCTGACTCAGGATACAAGCACTCTCCCTTCAAATCTCCGCAGTTTGGGCACTCTGTCAGGCCACGAGGAATGATATTGCCACTCAGTTCACCCAATTCAGTATCTTCTGGTATTGCTTTCCTTACGCAATTATCAGGATCACCAACCAGATACCCGCCGCCCTTAAGTGATGCGCTTGAGAACTCATCAAGAAGTTGGCTTCGCTGGCTCAATTCCTCTTCAAATGAATAGCACCGAGGTAATTTCAATGCGCCGCCTAGGATTGCCCCACCTTTTGGAATGAACGAATTCCATGTTTCGTCACCAGCCCCATCAAACCAAAGACCGCGGTTCCAACTTAACACAAGGCAAGCAGGTAAATGGTTTGCTGCCACCTGATGACGTGCGAGTCCGATTAGGTCTAATTCAGACCAGCCACTTGGATAGAGATTGATGTTGTAGAGCGCGGGAAATACGCGAGTGCTCAGATAAGGAAAGCTACCGAATGTCTTTGAAGCTAACTTCTTCTCACGGAAATGACGGGATGGATTTCTAAAGCTCTCTTTTTTGCATCCATGTGCTGACATGATGACCTCCTTTTTAGCGAATTTGCCAATGTGGCGGGTCCGCCAGTTGGAATAAATTCCCCGATCCGTTTCTCGTAAGAGTGGTGGATCCGCCAAAAAGACAAAACCCGTTGAAGCATTGCGCTAGAACGGGTTCCTCTCCGCTTTAGCAGTTATTTATGAATCGCCCCGCAAGCTGGTGAACAAATCGGCGATGTGAGAATTATGCGCTTTCGATTGTAGCTGTCAAGCAAACACACCTTCAGCATAATCCAAAGTTGCGTACATAGAACTCGGCAGAACATCGATACCTTCAGCAACCCACTCAAAAAGCAAAATCAATGAATTCACACGACCACTCTGCCGCCACTCTCTAGGTACCTTTGGCTCGAAAAACCCTCGAATCTAGGATTCAGGCGGCATTGAAGAAATGATTCGAGAAGATTAAGGGTTTGAATACCATATTGGCGATCAATCAGAATATTCACCCGATCCACATGGTTCCTAATCCACTCGCCCACGTTAGATTCGGAAATACCAATTATTTAGAGCTCTTCCTGGTGCGAAAGTATGGATTTGGCCAAGTTGCTTGCTGAACTGTTTGGGTTGTAGTGTTGGCTAGTAAATCTGGACTGACTCCTTGATCCCACCTTACCTACCTTTAGGCAGGTTCCCTTCCAATTGAAAACATAGACAGCAAACCTGTCTTCCGGGAGTGGTGTCTGCTTATGAGGAGCAGGCAATGTATCAACCACCATGGCATTCGATGGCAACTCAACACTAGCTAGATTAGCAACCTTGCGAAAGTCTTTCAATAAGTCATTCAGGTTATCTGTAGCTTTCATACACCGAGACTCTCCATGCCCACACATTCAATATACAAAGCCAAAACGGCTAACCGCGCGTTCGCCGCTCAATCTTTAAAAAAGAATATCCCTCTCTGCCGGGGAGGCAGGATTTGATCTTTAGCTTTCACTTGCAGGCCAGATCGCCGATGCGCGCCGTCATCGCCGATGACTTCAATAATTTTTTCTTCAATCAGCTTCTCAATGGCTTCTCGGTAGATTGTTGCTGAGGCAGGAGAAGTATTACATGTCTTGGCGAATAACTCGCCGAAGCTTACGCCTTCGTCGTGTGAATAAATCAGTCTAGGGAGCTGTTGCATCAATGCAGAGATGCTGGCCTCTTTCGCAATATTGTCAAACTCAAATCCAAATCCTGATTGTCGCTTGAACTCACTGTCATGATCAGGATCATAACCAACCATCTGGAACATGTTGAGTCCAGGACCTCCATAATGAATGAAGTAGTTGTGATTACTCCAGTGTACTTCGGTCATTACATCGCGGGCGCGGTGGTGTTGCGACATGTGAATCAGCCAATAATCTCCATGTCCCTTTTTGTTCCGAATAAAGAATGGTGTAAAGTATTCCGCACCACACCGGCTTACCAGCTCTTTATACAGGGCACTCTGAATAAAGTAACGCCAATCTCGGTCTGAATTCTTGATCTCCTCAAGGCTCTTCCCTTTCCACGGCTGAGGAATGCCGATCTCGCCTAACAAGTCACTAGTGATCTTTCTATCGTTCGCAAAATTAAGCAGAGAATCTACACCAAAGGTCAGAATAACTTCTGCACTAGGCAAGTTCGAGAATATCTTCTGGACAATCGGAGTGGGCACATCTTTGTACCCATATTGGTCTAGCACAAAAATGGATCGTCCGTTGCGCGGGCTCTTTCGCTTAATGAAATCGATAATTTTGTCGGCTTCATCTTGGAATTTTGCATGCTTCAAATGGATCGTGTTACCCAATGCAGCAGCATGACCCTTCTCGCGCAAGACTTTATCCAGATGCAGATGAGCATTCCTGTCAGCTTCGATGAAGAAATAGCTGACATCCAGTTGAACTGGCTTGCGGCGATCTTTATTAATCAGATATTCAGCTTCTTTTGTTGCTTCTAGGAAGATGAAAGGTGACCCGTCTACTAGCTCTTGGGTATCTCTGTGGAAATACTGTCCTCCGCCAGCAAAACCATCTACCAAAGTGAGGCGCAGCACATCCTGATTTGGCGAACTAACAAGTGTCCGAAAATATGCCGCCAGATAGCTTTCCAGGATGCGGTGTTTTGCAATGCTATGCTGCTGGATATCGTCGGGACCCGAGCTCCAGTCGTAATGCCTTATGGACATTCAATGGCCTTATAGATGTGCCGAGAGTTCCGGCATTTGATCCCAAATACGACCGCTCAAATTTCTTCCATTTGCTTTTTTCGCTCTCTTTTTACCATCAGCACCCCATCCTCCCCACTGCTTGAAGAAGAAGGCAACGTCTTGTCGTTCACATAGCGACTGTATGGATTCGGCCCACTCCGGCCTCATGGGACGAGCCTTCGGTCCAGATTCTCCACCAACAATTACCCAATGGATACCTTTCAAATCAAATTTGCCCAGCGATTCCAGAAGGGGTTCAATCGACAGGAATCGTACTTGCGCATTTACGGAACGCAAATACTCGATTCGAGGTAACCCATACTTCTGATCTTCCACCGATACTCCAAGCCAAGCATTAGCAGGAACAGGGCGAGTGGCAAAGTATTTCGCCATGCGTGCAGCACGCTTGGTCAATATTTGGTAGGTATGCTGCGGCGTCTGTTCGATGGTTTTGAAAATCTGATCGATATATTTAAACGGCACTTTTTCATGGAACACATCTGACATTGAATTCACGAAGTAAACCGTTGGCTTCTTCCGTTTTATTGGAGCATCCAGCCGGTTTGGCAGAAGCGTCAGCTTAAAGCCATTTTCATAACCGGAAGCCCCCATGGCTTGCAGACGCTTTGACATAGCCTCAGCGTAACAATGTTTGCATCCTGGAGAGACCTTGGTACACCCTACAGTAGGATTCCAAGTCTGCTCTGTCCATTCAATTTTGCTATTGGTTGTCATTTGGTCGTTGCCCCAATAAATAGTCAGCGATTTTAATTGCCGTTGATGCGCCACGGGGATTTCCCGCCGCAAAGCAGAGCAAGTACATCGGGTTGTTGCGAGAGTTGTAAAGGGCTTTGGTGCTAGGCGCCACTCCGGGGAATATGGTCTTCAGCCGTTTGACCAGAAATTGTCCAATCTGATCAAAGGATGCAGCCTTTACCAGTTTCTGTTCATCGCCGAACAAAGTGTATTGCTGCGACTGCGTATAGAACTTAGTTTTCCATTCATCCGTTCCAAAGATTTTTGTCAGCTTGTCTGCAAACGCTTTGGGAGGCGTTGCATCTCGTGTTAGTAGTCTGTTTGCACCAGTACCTAATGGGAATAGGAACCACAGATCAACAGCTTTTGTGTCTGCGATCTGCTTAAGCAGGTCCCACTCTATATCCATACCATAAGGGTCGAGAAAGATAACGGCTCGCTCTTTTTGCCAGTTCCGGCTCTTGCAGAGCTCTCGGATTGCCTGTGGCCCATCTTCCTGCTGAATATGGCATCGAGCCTCCAATTCCGGGAAGTCTCGTGTGATCATCGCTTGAAGTTGCTCCACGTGATCACGCTTCTTATCCACAAATACATATTCGTCAAAAGGAGAGGATAGCTCCAGCGCAATCCGTGCGCTGCCCTTCAAATATGCTTCGACCTCGGGTAGCTCGTCCGGCCCGAAAAGCTGCCGATCTTCAAGATTGACTTCTGGAGCTTTGCGCTCCCCCGTCCCTGCGAATGCATCGACGTAAATCGTCTTGAAATATCTGGCTTTCTCGTTTTGCGTGAATATCAGGCGGTATTGAGTGAGGTAGTTCTTGAGTGCTTCAAGCTTCTTCTCAGTCCATTTCCCACCAAATTCATGATCAACCATAGCGCCCCTCTGTCTATCCGTATTTTCGGTAACAGCCGACCACTCGCCCAAAAATCTCCAAGTTTTCCTTAGCGCGAATTGGCCGGTAATCCTTATTACCCGGCCTCAAGTAAAAGCCCTTCTTGTCATGCTCCAGATATTTTACGGTGTACTCGTTATCCACCGTAGCCACAACAATGTCCCCAGGCTTGGTTGGCGCGCTCGTCTCGACGATGACTGTATCGCCCGGCAAGAGCCCAGCATCAATCATTGAGTCACCCTTGACGGTAAGCATCACGGTCCGCGATGGGTTTCGAATCAAATGTTCATCAACCGATACTACATGGCTGACTAAATCATTCGCTGGCTGCGGTGCACCTGCGCGCACACTGTCTGCGATCTCGCGCTCAAAGAATCTTTTACCTGGCTGCAATCGACGATCGGGGGCTTGATCCAACACTCCAACCGCTTTCATCCTATAAACCATCGCCGCAACAGCCGACGTGGATTTTAACCCGACGAGCTTGGCCACCGTAGTAAAGGATGGCAATACTCGATGCTGGGCGTAGTAATCCTGAAGTTTTCCTAGGTATTCGCCGTCACGATTTATCATGCGCTCATGATAATAGAACGATCATTCTATATCAACTATATGTATAGAATAACAATTCTATAATATTGGTGCATGCAACCAAGGACTGAGAATTATTGGCTTTGTGAATTCTGGAGTTGGATTTGGGAGGTTTCGAATTCCAATCCAGCAGAGTCCCTAGGTTGAAATTTTGCCCCTGAATGAATTGCCCCCGAAACACTAGACACTTTCTACCCGATCTTAAGAGTCTGTTTTTCGCAAATCAACGGACATAGCAAGAATCAACCTACATGTCTGCAATGGCCGAATTGCACGACCTGACCGACCTTCGCCCCAACCACTCTGATGGGCTACAATGAACGGGAAGCAATCATAGAGTGTTACTAATAACACCGTGACCAATCCTTAGGAGGATTTATTGTGGCAAACCTTACTTCCATGTTGAAGGATGAGATCTCGCGAATCTCTCGCAAAGAGATACGTGGTGAGACTGACAAACTCAAGAAGACATCCTCTCAATACCGTTCAGAGATCGCGTCCCTGAAGCGGCGTACCTTATCCCTAGAGCAGCAAGTTGGCCGGTTGGAAAAGCTTGTTTCGAAATTGGCTGGTGAAACGGCTCCCTCCGAGCCTGCGAGCAAACCGCGCTTTACAGCGAAGGGATTCAAATCCCAAAGAGACCGACTGGGTTTGAGCGCAGAGGCGGCCGGCTCGCTTCTCGGCGTATCAGCACAGACCATCTACAGTTGGGAAGCGGGGAAGTCGAGTCCGCGAGCTGCGCAAATGGAAAGGATCGTAGCCTTGAGGGGTTTGGGCAAGCGAGATGTCGCCGAACTACTTAACCGTTGAGGTTAGGGTAAATTCACCGCGCCACCGGCAGCTCATCCCACTCACTGGTATAGCCAGGGGACTTCATTTCGCGCCGCATCGGTTTCGATTGGATCGAACCTGGCGAACTCCAAGTGCAGGTCACTCAGTATGTGCAGCTTCACTATAATCCCCCTCAAAACTAAAAAGCACGCAGCCAAAATGGGATAATTCCCCGAAAACTAAAAGTCTCCGAGGGCGTTTTGGCTTCAAAACTCAAACTTCGACGACTAGCCCTGCGTTGAATTGGCTGTTCTCGGTCCCGTTGTACGTCTCGTAGCCCTTGGGATTGCAGACGACACGCGTCCCGTTCTCGATGTAATCGAAGTTGTCGTGCGCATGTCCATGCACCCATAGGTCCATCTTGCCAAACAGATGATCGAGCTCAGACGCAAAGCAGGCGCTCAACAGGCTCTTTTTGAAGCGTTCGGCCACCGACCGCTTTGACGGAAGATGGTGAGATACAACGACCGTCTTCCCGTCTGTGAACGGCTCATCCAACTTCGCCTGCAGCCAAGCCAGCGACTCTTTGTGCAACTCAACGGAGCGGCTGGGGCTGAAGTGCCCTTTCTCGCCTTCGTGAATCACCCTAAAATCGTTCAAGAAATGCTGGCCTTCTTTCATTGCCC
>Ga0210033_1001442_pt1 | contig 21783 bp, 18 predicted proteins | sample CryGeymeta201501_FD_185465 | JGI IMG/M metagenome (GOLD analysis project Ga0210033, IMG submission 185465) | Groundwater microbial communities from Crystal Geyser aquifers in Utah, USA - Crystal Geyser metaG 2015-01 (SPAdes) (version 2) | ecosystem: Environmental > Aquatic > Deep subsurface >... | reverse complement strand
TATTATTAATCGAGTTCAGGTTTATACATTATTTTTTTGTCGGAAGTCCGAAGTCCGAAGACCGAAGTGCTTCCGTCTTCGGACTTCGGACTTCCAACCTTTTATTTAACTATGTAACAATTTACCCCGTTTTTAGTAAATTAATTTCTTTTATCTAATCCCCACATTAATTTTGTTCGTAGCGTATTTAAAAAGCTATTCTTTTCGAACCTAATGATGTTGATGGTATGTTTCGCTTTTTTAATTTTTAATACTGTTTTAAAAGGAACGGTATAAGATCGAGAATCTAACGCCACCAAAAAATTACCTGTTCGCCCTTCTGTTTTTAAGGTTAATTCAATATCATCTGGGATAACAATGGGACAAACATTTAAATTATGTGGAGCTATGGGGTTGATGATAATGTTGCCTGAACTTGGCAAAATAATAGGTCCACCACAACTTAATGAATAGGCGGTAGAACCTGTAGGAGTTGAAATAATCAAACCGTCAGCCCAATAGGAATTTAAAAACTCATCACCCAAATAGGCATGAATAGTAATCATGGAAGAACTATCTTTTTTCTGTAAGGTAATTTCATTTAACGCATAATTATCATCTCCAAATAAATTGTTATCAGTTTGCAAGCTCAATAATGTTCGAGTGTCTAAATAAAATTTTCTTGCAAAAATAGCATCAATTGCTTCATCAATTTCTTCGGTTGATATGCTGGTTAAAAATCCTAATCGTCCAGTATTAATGCCTAAAATCGGAATATCTTTATCTTTCACAAAAGTAATAGTGTCTAAAAGAGTTCCATCTCCTCCAATGCTAAACAAATAATTCACATCATAAATGTCTTTATCGTCATTGAAGGTTTTTAGTTTTTTATCTAATTCTATTTGCTGGCTTAGAAAATCGTAGAAAGGTTTGTAAACCAAAAGTGTTACTTTCCTTTTTAATAAATTTTCAAAAAGAACAGGAATTAATGGCAAATAATTGTCAATTACTCTTTTACCGTATATCGCAATTTTCACTATTGTTACGTTTTATTATGTTGTGAAATTAATCAATAATTTAAATTGGAGCAATAAAGTGAAGATAGAGTCCTGTTTCATTGAGCTTATTTATAGAATATTCTAATCGAAAAACCGCATCGTAATAACTAACAAAGTCAATAGAAACACCACCTCCATAAAGAGCTGTATTCATTAAAGAATTATTTTTACTATTTATCTGAGAATCAACATATCCCGAATCGAAATAAGTTCCTAAATAAATTGCTAAAGGTATTTTATTGAATTTATCGGCAGGAATAGAGTTTATTTTAAATATTTTTTCTTTAACTAATGCATAACGTAGTTGTGTTTTTGTAATAATATTATGTTCTCCATTAATCGCATAAAGTTCATAGCCTCTTATAAAATCATTTGTAAAACCTATAGAAGTATAAAAATAGTAAGGATTACTTTTTATACTTATTTTACTTTTTATTGAACCTGAAAAATAAAATCGATTCGATAATTGCCAATATTTTCTTATTTGAAAAGAAGAATAAAGTGAATTAAGCTTCTCGTCCAACACTCCTATTCCCTCTTTTACTAAATTAAAATCAAAATAATAACCTGTGGTTGGGTAGCTTTTAAAATTACGTTTATCTCTTTTAAAAGTATAGTATAGAGTTATAAATTGCATGTTATTTTCAACTTCCGACAAATAATCTTTATTTAACAAAATAACTGAGTCTGCTACTTGAACATTGGTGAATTCTGCTTGAAAAATATGCTTGTTATATAATTTAGGTCTAATTTCATAACCAACATTAGCCTGTATTTCTTTTCTTACATACTCCTTATCTGACCTATAAAAATCGATAGTATTGTTGGTAATGTTATAATTTGCTTCATGATTTCGGCTGTAACTCAATCTCATACTTAAACCGTTCGTTTTATTTTTGTTGATGTAAGGAATCGAATATCTTATTCCCACTTGTTCGGTATAACCCGCTTGAAATTTAAAAGCAATTGTTTCTTTTCTTCCTCTAAAATTTTCCTTACTCATAAATAAACCATAGTTAATTTTATCTAAATCTTTATTTATCCACCAGGTATTAAAATTAGCTTCTTCTACATTAAATATCGGAATTGGCCACCAATACCAACGCTCTTCAACGGTTATGTAAATTGAAATAAGCGTTTTATTAAAATAAACAGGTTCAACAGTAACAAAGTTAAAAAGTAAGGTATTTAATAAGTTGCTTTCTGTCCTTTCTAAAACTTGTTTAATATCAGTAACAAGTATGGTGTCACCAATTTTAAAGGGGATTTCTCTTAAAATTATATTTTCTTTGGTCGTTTTATTGCCTATTATTTTAATTTCTTTCACTACATTAATTTTGCTGGTATCGGCTTGTGAAAAAGATAAATTACAAAGCTTGCATAAAAAAAACAACAGCAACGAAAATTTAAATGTTGGAAATAACATTTTAAGGATTTAAAAATCGCATAAATTCATCGTACCTATTTTGAAGGTCTTTATGATACTCACTTTCGTTGTAAGAAGCAACTATCACGTAGTTAAATCTTTCAAACGTGTGAAGAATTCTGCTGATTTCAGTTTTATTTATTTTTAGTGTTACTTCCATTTTTTTTGAATCTGGAAGTGAGGTTATAAAAGAAGCCAAAATTTTAGCGTCTTCTGATTCAACTAACTTAGAAATTTCAGCCAATGAATAATCATTAATATTTAATTCGAGAGTTAAAATGCTGCCGACATTCGCGACTGAAACTACTTGTGAAAAAAATTGAATAACCCTTTTAATGGTAATTAACCCTAAATATTGATTTCTTTCATTAACAACAGGAAGAACGCTAATATCATTTTGAACAATCAATGCAATAACCTCGAAAAGATGTTGTCCTTGGTTGGCGTGAGGTTTATTAAAAGTAAAATCATACTCTTTAATTAACTTGTCAATTTTATTTTTATCTAAAATTGCCGACTCACTAATTAATCCAATATATTTCCCTTTATCAACAACTGGTAATTCTGAAGTTTTAAATTCCTCCATCCAATCCAGTGCTTTAGCTCCAGTATCAGAAATCTTTAAAGGTGGTATATCGTAAGATATTAATTCGGAAGCAATCATTGTCAGCTAATAGTTTTTTACTTTTGTGTTTTAATAAACAATTATCTACGCCAAAATTACTAATTTATTATGATGACTAAGTTAAGTGTAAATATTAATAAAATAGCCACCTTAAGAAACGCAAGAGGAAATAATTTGCCCAACTTGCTGCAAGTTGCTATTGATTGCGAAAAATATGGAGCTCAAGGCATTACTGTTCATCCTAGACCAGATGAAAGACATATTACCTATCGCGATGTTTACGAATTAAAATCCATTGTAACTACTGAATTTAATATTGAAGGATTTCCAAATACCAAGTTTATTCAATTAGTTTTAGCCATTAAACCCAAGCAAGTAACTTTGGTTCCCGACCCACCAGGTGTGTTAACTTCTAATGCTGGTTGGGACACGCTCAAACAAAAAGATTTTCTGAAAGAAGTGATTGCTGAATTTAAAGCTGCCAAAATTAGAACTTCCATTTTTGTGGATACTGAAATTGTAACCATTGAGAATGCTGTTGCTACTGGAACGGATAGAATTGAATTCTATACTGGTCCTTATGCCGATAATTTTACTAAAAATAAAGAAGAAGCCATTGCTCCATTTGTAAAAGCTGCAATTCTTGCTAATCAACTTGGACTTGGAGTTAATGCAGGACACGATTTAAACTTAGCCAATTTAAGCTATTTTAAAAACAATATTTCTGGATTATTAGAAGTTTCTATTGGACACGCATTAATTTGCGATTCGTTGTATTTTGGCTTAGAAAATACCATTCAAAAATACTTAGCTTGTTTGCACTAAATTTTTGGAACACAATTTGTTAATTTTGTAAAAATTAAAAACATGAAACACCTTAAAAAAATAGAACTGCTAAGTTTAATCTTATTAGTTGTCGTTGCAATTGCTTTTACATCTTGCACCAGCAATAAAAAATGCAATGGAAAAAGAGGTATAAAAACTCCTATGGGAGTGATGTAAAAACCATGAGAGTATTTTTAATAATTTTAGTAACCGTGTTATTTTCTTGTAAATCAACACAAACTGTTACTCCAATAACTAGTGAGCCACAAATTATCCCTTTTGTTGAATTAAGTGCTGGATTAAATGGTGATTTTTCTGAAAAAATCAATAAAATTATCACCAATCAAAACGAGTATAATGCTGCTTGGACTGCAGCGTTTAGTAGATTTTCAGACCAACCAAAACCAGCCCAAATTGATTTTAAAAACAATATGATTTTATTAGTTGCTATGGGCGAAAAAAATTCTGGCGGCTACTCCATAAAAATTGATTCGATTGTAGAAAATGAGAAAACTATTGTTGTAACTATTTTAGAAACTAGTCCAGGAAAAAGTTGCACAACCACATCTGTAATGACTTATCCTTATCAAATGGTAGAACTTAAAAGTTCTACTAAAGAAGTAGTTTTTAAAACTATCGAAAAATCTTTTGATTGTAAATAATACAATTTTCATCGGATGACTGAAAGTCATCCGATGAAAATTAAAGCAATTTTTTTGCTGTTGTGGCAATAAAATCTTTTAAATAATAAGGCTCAAAATAAGCAACATCTTCCAACTCTTTCTTATTCAACTTTTGCAGAGCAATTTCATTAATTGTTTTTGCTGAGGGCATTCCTAATTCTGAAAAAAGAGCATTTTTATTTTTGCTTAACACTTCTTTGCACTTTTCAGCTCCATCTCCAAAAAAGAGAATTTTATTGTTTTTTAAATGTTCCGCAAAAGAATGTTCATCAATAATTTTTGCTGTGATTTCTTCCACTAAATTATTATTTTTGTCATATAAAGCCGTATAAACTTCCATTCTTCGTGCATCTATCATTGGGGAAAATAAAAGATCACTCTTAATCTCCCCTGAGGGGAGAGATTGGAGTTGTGTTATAATTTTTAAGACCACCTCGTCTATATTGCATATAATTTCTTCATTTTTAAAACGAATTACTTTAAATCCATTCTCATTTAATATTTCTGTGCGAACCTTATCTTCTTCTTTTTGAAAATCATGAATTTTCCCATCAACTTCAATTATTAATTTTTTTTCAATACAAACAAAATCTGGAATAAACCTATCTACTGGATGTTGTCTTCTAAATTTAAACCCTAATTGCTTTGCTCTTAAAAATTTCCATAAAACCATTTCTGCTTCAGTAGGTTTTTTGCGATGTTCTTTTGCTTTTTCGAGTAATAAATTCCACCTCTGAGAATCAGTAGTATAATAACGTGGCATTCCCTCCCCGTCAGTTGACGGGAGGTTAGGTGGGGTATTTTTAGCCATTGCCTGTAAAGTATCAACTGCAATTAATGGAATTCCTAAGGCATAACACAAACCCTTGGCAGTAGAAACTCCAATTCGTAACCCAGTATAAGAACCTGGTCCTTTGCTCACCGCAACGACATCGATATCTTGTAACGATTTACCTGCTTGTTTCAAAACATCTTGGATAAAAACGGTCAATTTTTCAGCATGTGAATAAGCTCCTCCTTCTTCCTTAATTGCCAATAATTTTTCGTCATCCGAAATGGCAACTGAGCAAATTTTTGTTGCTGTTTCTATTCCTAAAATAATACTCATTTAGCTATAATTTTAATCTCTACTCTTCTGTTTGCCGTCATTTCAGCTGAATTTTTTGGTTGTGGATACAACATTTGACTATTTCCATAACCAACAAATTGAATCCTATTTTCACTAATTCCATTCTCTACCAAATACGATTTTACAGCTTTGGCTCTGTTGTTAGATAATTCTTTGTATTCACTAGAATTCGGTTTTCCTGGGCCATTCACATGTCCTTCAATTTCGATGCTTACACTATTGTTTAGTTGCATAAATGATAGTAAACTTTTTAAAGCACTCGCTGCATTAGGTAAAAATTCAGCACGATCTCCAACAAACTGAATGGTTTTTAAATTTACTTTTTTCCCACTTTCAATGGGTTCTAAAAAAACATCGTGAACAACTTCTTTTTCATTCATAGCAACAGCTATCTCAACAGAACTCAATAAATATCCTTTTGCAGAAACATTAATAACTGCATGGTGATTTTTTTTAAATAACGGTGATTCATAATTGTTAACATCTTTTAAAAAAATAGGATTTTTACTCAATCCTGAAATGTTTACATCAGCTAACACCAATTTTTTAGTCATTTTATCCTTTATCGATAAACTGTATTTTATGGTTTGAAAATCGGTTTGCTGAACGGTATCTTTTACTTCTACTTTAAGGTTTGTTTTTGGATAATGTAAAATTAAAGTATGATTTTGATGGCTCATTTTTGGATTATTTACTATCAACACTAGTTTTTCTCCTTTTTGAACAACAACCGATTTACTGTAATTTTCATTAACTCCTGCACCAACAAAATCAAGGTTGCTAGTTAGCAATAATCCTGTTTCTGAGCTTCTGGAAAGGTTGCTTCTTATTGGATTTATCTTTTGTGATTCAATTCTTTTACAAAAATTGCTTTTATATTCATACACTAAAAAATCCCAATCCGTATTTTTATTTTGTGTGGTGATATCAAAAGTAAAAGCTCCGCTATCAGGCATGGTTAGTAAATACCAACAAGAATTTTTTTCACTTTCGAATGCTTTTTTGTTTTCTATATTATTGTTGGTGAACTCCAGCTTTTCGCCATAACCACTAATATTTTTAGCTTGATAAATGGTGTCTTTTAATAGTAACATTTTATCACAGTCGGCATGCTGTCCGATTATCAAAACTGAATTTAGAAACAAGGGAAAAAGAAATGTTATTTTAAAAAAATACTTCATTAAATACAAAGGTAATTAAATTCGTTTGACCCCTTAAAGCAGTTCAATGAATTTAAAAAGCCATCTGATGAATTCTTTTTAATACCCTAAACTAGGACTCAGCCATTTTTCTGCTTCCGCTAAAGAACAGTTTTTTGCTTTTGCATATTGTTCTACTTGGTCTTTTGCTATTTTTCCTAAACCAAAATACTTGGCTTGTGGATGAGCAAAATAAAAACCACTTACTGCAGCAGTTGGGTACATCGCTAAACTTTCGGTTAGTTCAACTCCAATCTTCTTTTCTGCATCCAACAATCTAAATAATTCTAACTTTAAAGTATGGTCAGGGCAAGCAGGATAACCTGGTGCCGGACGAATTCCTTGGTATTGCTCTTTAATTAAATCATCTTTGTTCAGTTTTTCATCTTTCCCATAACCCCAAAATTCGGTACGCACTTTTTGGTGCAATAATTCAGCAAAAGCTTCTGCTAACCTATCCGCTAATGCTTTTAGCATAATGGCGTTATAATCATCATGGTCTGCTTCAAATTTTGTTATGTATTTTTCAATACCCAACCCTGTGGTTACCACAAAACCTCCAACATAATCTTTTACTCCTGTTTCTTTTGGAGCAACAAAATCTGCCAAGGAAATACTTGGAACATTGGCAGCTTTTTTTCCTTGTTGCCTTAAGTGGTGAAATTCTCCTAATTTTTCTCCTTCTTTGTAAACCTCTACACAATCATCATTCACCGTATTTGCTTCCCACAAGCCAACAACTGCTTTGGCTGTTAACCATTTTTTAGCAATAAGTTGTTGTAATAGTTGCTGAGCATCAGTAAAAACTTTTGTAGCTTCTTCACCTACCAATTTATCTTCTAAAATAGCAGGATATTTTCCAGTCAATTCCCAAGTTCTAAAAAATGGAGTCCAATCGATGTAATCAGCAATTGCTGCTAAGTCATAATCCTCCATAACTTTTATTCCTAAAAATTGTGGTTGAATTGGTTGTTCTTTTTCAAAATCAATTTTAAATTTATTTTTTTTGGCTTCTTCTATCGTTAAAAATTCTTTCGCTGAAGTTCGTTTCGTATGCAAATCGCGTAATTTCTGATACTCAATTTTAATGTCGTTGGCAAAGTTCAGTTTATTTTCACCAAGTAATTGTCCAACCACAGGAACACTTCTGGAAGCATCTAACACATGAATTACTGGCGAACTATAATGCTCTTCTACTTTAACGGCAGTATGCACTTTAGAAGTTGTTGCTCCTCCAATTAATAAAGGAATTTTCATTCCTTCCCGTTCTAATTCTTTGGCAACAAAAACCATTTCATCCAATGATGGTGTGATTAATCCACTTAATCCAATAATATCAACCTTTTCCCTTTTGGCAACTTCAATAATTTTTTCGGCAGGAACCATCACTCCTAAATCAATAATCTCATAATTGTTGCAGCCTAAAACTACTCCTACAATATTTTTCCCAATATCGTGTACATCTCCTTTAACCGTTGCCAAAAGCACTTTAGCCCCTCCCAACCTTCCGTCAGCTGACGGAGAGGAGATAGGGAGGCTTTTTTTCTTCTCTTCTTCAATATAGGGCAATAAAATAGCAACGGCTTTTTTCATCACCCGAGCACTTTTTACTACTTGTGGTAAAAACATCTTTCCTGCACCAAATAAATCACCTACGACATTCATTCCAGCCATTAGTGGACCTTCAATTACTTCTATCGGTTTGCCAAATTTCTGGCGACATTCTTCTACATCAACATCAACAAACTCTACAATTCCTTTTACCAAAGCATGTGATAACCTACTTTCAACTGACTCATTTCTCCACTCTTGTGTGGTAATTTCTATTTCTTTTTTTGCTCCAACCGTTTCGGCAAAATCAACTAATCTTTCGGTGGCATCTGGTCTTCTATTTAACAACACATCTTCCACTCTTTCTAATAAAGCTGCCGGAATAGTATCATATACTTCTAACATACCTGGATTTACAATTCCCATATCCATACCTGCTTTAATGGCGTGGTATAAAAATGCAGAATGAATCGCTTCTCTCACCACATTATTTCCTCTAAATGAAAAAGAAACATTACTGACTCCTCCGCTGACTAGAGCTCCAGGTAAATTTTCTTTTATCCATTTGGTTGCTTTAAAATAATCTACTGCATAATTATTGTGTTCTTCTAATCCTGTAGCAACGGTCAAAATATTAGGATCGAAAATAATATCGCAAGGTTCAAAACCCACTTTATCAATCAACAAATGGTATGCTCTTTCGCATATTTGAATTCTTCTTTCGTAAGTATCTGCTTGTCCTTTTTCGTCAAATGCCATTACGATAGTTGCTGCTCCGTAACGTTTTACCAGTTTCGCTCGTTCAATAAATTTTTCTTCTCCTTCTTTTAATGAAATAGAATTGACAATGGATTTTCCTTGCGTACATTTTAAACCAGCCTCTATCACCGACCATTTTGAAGAATCAATCATGATGGGAAGTTTGGCAATATCTGGTTCGGAAGCAATTAAATTCAAAAATTTAGTCATCACCACTTCTGAATCTATCATTCCCTCGTCCATATTCACATCAATCACTTGAGCTCCACCTTCCACTTGGTTTAAAGCAACAACTAACGCTTCTTCGTAATTTTCTTCAATAATTAATCGTTTAAATTGGATAGAACCTGTAATGTTTGTGCGTTCCCCAACATTAATAAAATTACTTTCTGGTCTTACATACAAAGGTTCTAACCCTGAATAATTAGGTAGTTTTGATTTTTCTTTTGGAATTCGTGGTTGGTATTTTTGAGCTACTTCAGCAATTGCTTTGATGTGTTCGGGAGTTGTTCCGCAACAACCTCCAACGATATTAATCAATCCATTACTAATAAAATCTTCGATTTGAGCAGCTGTTGCAGGAGCATGTTCATCATACTCTCCAAACTCATTGGGTAATCCTGCATTGGGATAAGCACTTACATAAAAAGGTGTTCTATTGGCAATGGTTTGAATATGAGGACGTAATTGTTTTGCTCCTAACGCACAATTAAATCCAACACTCAGTAAGTTCATGTGTGAAATAGAAATTAAAAATGCTTCAACGGTTTGCCCAGATAAAGTTCTGCCACTCGCATCCGTAATAGTCCCAGAAACCATAATGGGAACAGCAACCTTATTTTCTTCAAAATAAGTGTCGATAGCAAATAGGGCTGCTTTGGCATTTAGTGTATCAAATATAGTTTCCACCAATAAAATATCTACTCCACCTTCCAACAAACCTTTTACTTGCTCTTGATATGCTTTTACCAAATCATCAAAAGTAACTGCTCTATATCCTGGGTCGTTTACATTTGGCGACATAGATGCAGTTCGGTTGGTGGGTCCCATTGCTCCAGCTACAAATCGTGGTTTTTCAGGGTTTTTTTTGGTGAATTCTAAAGCGACTTCTTTGGCTATTTTTGCAGATTGGTAATTGATGTCGTAAACTGCTTTTTCTAATTGGTAATCGGATTGTGCAATAGAAGTTCCGCTAAAAGTATTCGTTTCAATAATGTCAGCACCTGCTTCAAAGTATTCGGCATGAATGGTTTTAATAATGTCGGGGCGAGTGATAGAAAGTAAATCGTTGTTGCCTTTTAACAGAACTTTACTATCAGCAAAAACAGTTCCTCTAAAATCTTCTTCCGAAAGTTTATAGCGTTGAATCATGGTGCCCATTGCACCATCTAACACTAATATTCTTTTATTTAATATTTCTTTTATGTTGTTCATTTTTTCTTTATTTCACCGTTGCGAATGGGACGCCCATTACTACCGTCATCGCGAGTGGAGTGCAACGAAACGAAGCAATCTGTTTAATCGAAGGACAGATTATCAATACTTTTTTATTGTAAATTAAAGTATTGATACTGCTTCGTGGTGCTTCAGCTCCCTATTACAAGCCAACGCTTAGGCTTCGCAATGAACGTTAAATCATAAAAAAACCCCTTTTGTTTTAATAAGCAGAAGGGGTTAACAGTTTATTTTCTACTTATCTTTTCCGTCAGCTGACGGATAGGATTTAGCACCGGTTTTCCAATTACAACATTTATCGTTATAACTATTAGTTGGTTGCCAAGGTTTCGTTGGGCCTAATCCCTCCACCTTTCTTGATAAATACCAAATTGGTATTACTAATTTTATAAGAACGTTTAAAGTACAAAGCTATCAACACTTTGTTTGATTTCCAAATATTGTAATGAAAACTCTAAAATAAAAGTTATTTGATAAACTAATTCTTTAGTACTAAAACTCCGCATTTTTTGGAGTTCTTGGAAAAGGAATCAATAATGTTTTCTACATTGTAGAATAATGATTTTTTCATTTTCTATTTTATAAACCAATCGGTCTTCTAAATTTATTCTTCTCGACCACCAACCCGAAAGGTTTTCTTTCAAAGCCTCTGGTTTTCCAATGCCCTCAAAAGGTGTTCGTTGAATTGCTTTAATGAGTTCGTTTATTTTTTTTACGGTTTTTTTATCTACTTGCTGCCAATACAAATAATCTTCCCAAGCTTCTTCAATCCAAGCTAAATTCATTCTATCAATCCTTTTTTTATAAACTCGCCTTTTTTATACTTTTCAATTCCACTCATCAATCTTTCAGCATTTTTAGGACTGCTTAATAAATGTAATGTTTCCTGCATCGATTCGTAATCAGATTTTGCTAAAACAACAATATCCTCTCCTTTGGTTCTAGTAACAAATAAAGGATTATGATTATTAAAAACATTATCTAAAAAGAATTTTAAATTTTGTCTAAAATTGGTGTAGGTTGTAATTTCCATGTCTAAATTTTTATGTAAAGCTACTAAAATTATTTTATGTACAGAAAACTGTACATGTTTATTTTAAAACTCAGCATTTTTTGGAGTTCTTGGAAAAGGAATTACATCTCTAATGTTACTCATTCCTGTAACAAAAAGCATTAACCGTTCAAACCCTAAACCAAAACCTGCATGAGGAACGGTGCCAAATTTTCGAGTATCCAAATACCACCAAACGCTTTCTTCAGGAATATTAAAAGTGGCTATTTTTTGTTTTAAAATGTCTAATCGTTCTTCCCGTTGCGAACCTCCAACAATTTCTCCAATTCCAGGAAAAAGAATATCCATTGCTCTAACTGTTTTGCCATCATCGTTTTGACGCATGTAAAAAGCTTTGATGTTGGCTGGATAATCGGTTAATATAACTGGTTTTTTAAACTCTTTTTCTACCAAAAATCGTTCGTGCTCCGATTGTAAATCGGCTCCCCAACTTTCTATTGGGTATTTGAATTGCCCTTTTTTGTTTGGTTTTGAGTTTCTTAAAATTTCAATGGCTTCGGTATAAGTTAATCGAACAAAGTCATTTTCTACTACAAATTTTAATTTTTCAATTAACGGTAACGAACGTTGGTCTTGCGGTTTTGATTTATCTTCTTCTTCCAAACGAGTTGCCAAAAAAGCTAAATCTTCCCCACATTTATCCAACGCATATTGCACGCAATATTTTAGCATTTCTTCTGCTAAATCCATGTTGTCGTTTAAATCGTTAAAGGCAACTTCGGGTTCTATCATCCAAAATTCAGATAAATGGCGAGTGGTATTCGAGTTTTCTGCTCTAAAAGTTGGTCCAAAAGTATATACTTTTCCTAAAGCCAATGCGGCTAATTCAGCTTCTAACTGACCAGAAACAGTTAAGTTGGTTTCTTTTCCAAAAAAGTCTTGTTTGGTATCGGTTTCACCCTGTTCATTTTTTGGAAGATTTTTTAAATCTAATGTAGTTACTCTAAACATCTCACCAGCACCTTCGGCATCTGAGCCAGTGATAATGGGAGTGTGAATGTTGTAAAATCCTCTTTCGTTAAAAAAATTATGAATGGCAAAAATCATGGAATGACGAACTCTTGTTATTGCTCCAAAAGTGCTAGTTCTAAAACGCAAATGAGCTATTTCTCTTAAAAATTCTAAGGAATGTTTTTTTGGTTGTAAAGGAAATTCATCAGGGTTGGCATCGCCTAAAATCTCAAATGATTTTACTACTATTTCAATGTTTTGACCTTTACCTTGAGAGGCTACAACTTTCCCTACAACGGCAATTGATGAACCAGTTGTGATTCTTTTTAATTGATTTTCGTCTTCTTTTTCAAAATCTAAAACTGCTTGTACATTATTGATGGTAGAACCATCGTTAATTGCTATAAATCGATTACTTCTAAATGTTCTTACCCAACCTTTAATTATTACCTCGCTACCAATAGTTGGAGATTTTAATAACTCATTAATTCTAATATAGTTCATTGTGTTCTTGTATTTGCAGCGAAATTAATGCTTTTTTACAAAGGAGTAAATTTTTCATTTTCTATTTAACGATAATTTATATTTTACATTAAAAATATTTAGCTTTCTTTTAATGATAATTATTTAAATTTGTGAAAACATTTTTTTATCTACTTTTAATAAAAAATCAGTTTATGGGTATGAAATATTTAACAAAATCGATAAAATAGGTTTTAAATGCGATAAAAGTTAAAAAATATTTTGAATATCCTAAATAAGGTTTTAATATTGCAAACTAATTAATTGTGTATAACAACATCAACTATGAAAAAATTATTTTTCGTAATACTTATTTCTCTCTTTGCATTTCAGGTAAATGCTGCTGGAGTTATTGTACTAGAAGGTCATTATCAAGGTAAAAATCTTTATGTTCAAAATCCCTTTGCTGGTAGCGGAGTTGGATTTTGTACTTTTGAAGTTACCATTAATGGTGAAGTAACTACCGATGAGGTCAACTCAAGTGCTTTTGAAATTGATTTTGCAAATTTTCAATTAAAAATTGGAGACCCTGTTATTGTTAAAATTAAACACAAAGATGATTGTAAACCTAAAGTGTTAAATCCTGAAGTATTAAAACCAAAAAGTACTTTCGAAATTGTAACCATGCAAATTTCTAACGATGGTAATTTTGATTGGACAACAAAAAGTGAAACAGGAAAATTAACTTATATCATTGAACAATTTAGATGGAACAAATGGATTAAAGTTGGCGAAGTTGATGGTGTCGGTACTGAAGTTGAAAACAAATATGAATTTAAAATTACTCCTCACTCTGGTGAAAATAAATTTAGAGTAAAACAAGTGGATTACTCTGGTAAACCTAGATATTCTCAAGCTTCTAGATATGTTGCAACAGTTGGTGAAATTACTTTTAGCCCAATTAAAGCGAAAGATTTTTTAAACTTTACTGGAGAAACATTATTTGAAGTTTATGATAGTTACGGAAACATTGTTAAAAAAGGATTTGGTGAAAAAGTGGATGTAACTAACCTTAAAAAAGGAATTTACTATTTAAATTATGATAACAAAACGGATACTTTTGTAAAAAAATAATTCAACATCGTTGAACAATTAAAAAGTCCCGAATTGGTTTCGGGACTTTTTTTTACCCTATTATGAATAAAATCGAACACATTGGAATTGCTGTAAAAGATTTGAATGAAGCAAACGCTCTTTACAGTAAAATCTTTAATCAATTACCTTACAAAACAGAAGAGGTAGCCAGTGAGCATGTAAGCACTTCTTTCTTTAAGGCAGGAGAAAGTAAAATTGAATTACTAGAGGCAACTAACCCTGAAAGTGCAATAGCGAAGTTTATAGAAAAAAAAGGTGAAGGTATTCACCACATTGCATTTGATGTGGAAGATATTTACTCAGAAATAGCCCGTTTAAAAAAAGAAGGTTTTACTATTTTAAACGACCAACCAAAAAAAGGTGCTGATAATAAATTGGTTTGTTTTGTACACCCAAAATCAGCAAATGGAGTACTTATTGAATTGTGCCAAGAAATAAAATAACTTATATTGTACGGTCGTTGCCCCCATCAATTGGAATTTGAGCACCAGTTATCGTCCTAAATGAATCACTAAGCAGTGCAAAAGTTGTAAGAGCAACATCTTTAGATGACAATTGAATTTTCAATAAATTATTTGTTTTATATTCTTCAACTGTTAAACCATAATTTTTTGCTCTGCCTTTTAATATTTCATCCGTCCAAATCCCTGTATCGTAAACCAAATGTGGATGAAGCGTATTTACTCTAATTCCCTTTTCACCAAATTCCAAGGCTGCAATTCTACCCAATTGAGCTAAACCTGCTTTGGCAACAGAATAAGCTGCGGCACCGGGACCTGGTGCTGGAACATTTTTAGAACAAATAATGACAATAGCAGGATCAATTCCCAAAGAAAGAAATGGATAGCATTTTTGAAATAAGTACTGATAACTAGTTAGGTTAATTTCAATACTTTTATTCCAAGTATCCATGTTCATGTTTGCAATGGAATTGCTTTCTGGGAAAATTCCAGCATTGGCAACCAACATATCCAAACCTCCAAAATGAGTAACCGTTTTTTTAATAGCATCTTCCAACTGAGTGGTATTGGTCACATCGCACACTAATCCTAAAACATTAATCGTATTAAAAATTGTGCTGATAGAAGGATTAATATCCAAAGCAGCAACAACAGCTCCTTCTTCCACTAATTTTTCGACACAAGCTTTACCAATACCACTTGCTGCACCAGTAACTAATGCAATTTTTCCTTGCATTTGTTTGGAAGCACTTTCTTTTTTCAACTTCATTTGCTCTAACTCCCAGTATTCCATTTCAAACAAATCATGTTTAGGAAGAGCAGTAAAACCACCCAATTGTTCGGCTTGATATATTGCTTTTATGGTGTGTTGAGCAATGTCGTTAATAATGTTGCAGTTTTTTACTGTGGTGCCAAAGGATAATGTTCCATAGTCAGGCAATAAAGCCCAACGAGGTGCTAAATCCAAACAAGTTAAGTTTCCAGTATTGAATTCGTTAAAATAATTTTGATACTCATTGGCATAATTTTGAATTGCCTCTTCAAAATTGCCTTTAATAACCACTGGAATTCGTTTTGTTCGGATGATGTGGTCGGGAGTTAATGTTCCTCTATTGGTAATTTCGGCAACATTAGGAAGCTGACTAAAAGCAACACTCGTTTCTGAATGGTCGAGTTTGCTCAAAACAGGCTTCTTCATCAGCTTAGAAATACTCCGTCTAATCTTCGCTATCTCCAAAGCATCAATACTTTTGGTATTCTTAGCTTCCAATTGCTTGGTAGCATTTTTTGCCAAGTAATTTTCTGCTTTGGTAACAATTTCTATCATTTTATCATAACTTGCCTTAGCATCATCATCGAAAGTAAAAACACCATGGTTTAACAAAATCATACCTTCCAATTTATTCCAATCCACACCTCTGGTTAAGTTATAAATTTCTTTAGCCAATACAAACCCAGGCATCACATAAGGAACAATAAGCATATTTTCTCCGTAGAGTTCTTTAATTATTTCTTCACCTTTTGGAGTATTGGTAATAGTTACCACAGCATCTGCATGGGTATGGTCGACAAATTTAAAAGGAATAACAGCATGTAAAATAGCCTCAATTGATGCGTTTGGAGCTGAAGGATTGGTCATTGCCATACGTTGGTATTTTACCATTTCTACATCGCTCAATTCTTTTAGTTCTGCCAATTGTAATAAGTTGTTCAACTTAACAGGAGCAAATCCAGCAGCTTCAATTGTACCTAAATCCCATCCACTGCCTTTTACATAAATAATATCTTCTTCCTCGCCAAATATATTGGTTTCTTTTACTTTTACAGAAGTATTTCCACCACCATGCAACACCAAATCGTCTTCTTGCCCTAATAATCGGGAGGTATAAACTCTTAATTTTACTAAGTCATTGCCTAATTGATTGGCTTCTTCTTTATTCCATAAATTCTTCATGTAGTAATCAAATTTTGTGATGATTCAAAAGTAATGCTAAATAATAAATCTCAAATAATAAATCTCAAATAACAAATCGTAAATTTCTTCAAAATCACCCACCCTACCCTCCCTCAAAAGGGAGGAAACCACAACGAAAGAAGTCACAACGGAGAAAACCACAACGGAGGACACTCCCTTCCTTTGGGAGGGTTGGGGTGGGACAAATCTCAAATCGTAAATTTTTCTGGAAATAATGTTCGAATTCCAGTTTCTGACGCATCACAAATACCTCTTTCAGTTATTAATCCTGTTACTAATCGAGCTGGAGTTACATCAAAACCATAATTTAAAGCTGGTGTATTTTCAGGGCAAATTAAAATCGATTTAATTTCACCATCAACTTTTCCTTGAATGTATTTTACTTCATTTTCATCTCTGGTTTCTATAGGTATATTTTTTATCCCATCAGAAAGTGAAAAATCTATGCTAGATGAAGGCAATCCTATATAAAAAGGAATATTGTTATCAAAAGCAGCCAAGGCTTTTAAGTAAGTTCCTATTTTATTGGCAACATCACCATTTTTAGTAGTCCTATCAGAACCAACAAGAACGATATCAACCATGCCATGTTGCATTAAATGACCGCCAGTATTATCATTGATTAACGTGTGCTTAATTCCTTGTTCGTTCAACTCGAAAGCAGTTAGGTTCGCTCCTTGATTTCGTGGTCGTGTCTCATCTACCCACACATGAACATCAATCCCTTCTTTTTGAGCGTGATAAATTGGCGATAAGGCTGTACCCCAATCGATAGTGGCTAACCAGCCAGCATTGCAATGCGTTAAAATATTTACTGGTTCGTTATTTTTCTTTTTTGCAATTGCTTTTATTAATGCTAATCCATGCTCTCCAATATGGTAACAAATATCGATGTCGTCTTGTTTTAGTTGATTGGCTGTTTTTAGTGCAACTTCAATTTTTTTCTGAATATTGCTTTCTTCATTAATTACCTTCTGCATCACGTCAATAGCCCAGCTTAAATTAACAGCCGTTGGTCTGGTTGCGTTTAATTTTTTACCTACTTCAATAATATATTCATCGGAATTATTTTTTTCTTTCGCCTCAATACAAGCCAAATACATTCCATAGGCAGCAGTTACACCAATTAATGGAGCTCCTCTAACTACCATTTCCTTGATGGCATAAATTGCCTCATCGGTATTGGTAATATCAAAAATAGTAATTTGATGGGGGAAAAATCGTTGATCAAAAACCTGAACAATTTTTTCGTTGTTTTCTTTCAACCAAATGGTTTGCTGATGTTTTCCGTTTATTTTCATTCAAAAATGTCTAAAATAGTTTCTGGTTTAACCAAATGATAAGTCTTCAAATTTAACTGTTTTGCCGTAATAATATGCTCTTCTGAATCATCAATAAACAATGTTTCTTCTGCATTTAGATTTTTATCAACCAAAATTAATTTAAAAATTTCTGGATTTGGTTTCCGTAACCCCATCTGATGAGAATAATACGCCTTTTCAAAAATTGCAGCAATAAATTTTAAGCCAAATTTTTTGGTAACGTACTGATTAATAAAGTCCAAATGAATTTCGTTGGTATTGCTTAACAAAAAAATACGGTAATTTTTTGATAACTTTTTTATGAGTGTTATTCTTTCTTCAGGGATATCTAACAACATGGCATTCCATGCGTCAATAATAGTTTCTGAAGTAAGGTTTGGAGAATAGTTTTTAATAAATGAAATAAACTCTTGTGCAGAACAGGTTCCAATTTCAAACTTTTCAGCTATTTTTTTTGCAAACAACTCCTTTTCCATTATTGGGTAATTGTCTTGCATTAGCTGTTGAAAAGCTCGAACAGTTAAGCTATGATTAATGTTAACGATTACATCACCTAAATCGAAAATGATATTTTTAATTCCTCGCAATTGCATAATATCACAAAACTAATAAAATAGTAAAGCTTTAAATTGGTAAATTAACAAGGAATCCGTAAAATTGCACCCTATTTCTAAATTTTATTTAGAAAGGGCCTATAGCTCATTCGGTTAGAGCAACTGACTCATAATCAGTAGGTGCTTGGTTCGATTCCAAGTGGGCCCACAAAAAAGAGGTTGTCATTTTTGACGACTTCTTTTTATTTTTATGTATTGCTCCTCTATTCTTTTTAGAGAAAAATTAGCCAAATTTTACATTGGTGCTTGTCATGATAATTTGGAGAATAGAATAATTAAGCATAACAATCATACTGATGGTTCTCATCATTTTACTGCAATTACTAATGATTGGATACTATTTTTTAAAATTTCTTGTCATTCTTACTCAATGTCCATTAGAATTGAAAAGCATATTAAAAAAATGAAAAATAGTGCCTATATTAATAACTTAAAAAAATATCCCGAAATGATTGCAAAGATTGTTGATAACAATATTATTTAGAACAACTTTCAATATATTTTTTCTAGACCTATATATTCGATTATTGACTTCAGTAAATATCTTTAGTCACAGATAAACAGATTAGTGGGCTATTTGCAAGGCACATGCTTCTTGTTGAAAGTATTTCATAAATTAATAGGTGTAACCTTTTTAAGTATAAAAACGTACGATTAATTTACTACTTTATAAGGAAATTAAACAATTCGTTCTTAGAATACGCTAAACTCTTTTAATATGATAAAACGTTACCAATTTTTATTTGCAGTATTTTTTCTTATCCAAACAATTAATCATTTTGAGATAAATGCTCAATGCACTCCTTGTGGTTCTCCAACAACTTTCGCTGTAAATTTGTCTGCCAATCCTGATACTACATATAGCATGACTAGTACACGAAGTGGCTTGTGTTGTGGAGCTACAGGCACCAACTGTATTCGATTTGATGTTACCATAAACTCAGGTGCAAATGAGGTAAGTTTTAATGTAGCCAATCCAGCACCTCCAGGAGGAGCTTTTTATCAGGTAAATTGCGGGCCACCTACATCTTTAGGTACTCCACTTTGTGTAACTGGAATGACTAGTTTTTGTATTGTTTTTTGTAAAAGTGGAGGAGATTCCCCTACTTATACTATATCTTCTTCAAGAACTTTCTCTGCTTCTCCAGATATTACCATCAATTCAAATTGTGTTGGAGAACTTTATGTAGAAGGATTGGTTCAATCATCAATAACTTGGAACTCTATAGCACCTGGGGCTGCTGGGACATATAATTCTTATTTGAATTGTACTTCGGCTTGTGATACTACTTATATAACTCCTCAAGTGGGGTATCCTACATTTATTGATTACCAAGTATGTGGAACTCCAACAGGATGTGCTTCAGGAACTTCTTGTGATACCGTTAGAGTAAATTTAGTACCTGGATTAGAAGTTGCAATTAGTCCTGCTAATGCAACCATTTGCTCTGGTAATCCAATTACACTCACAGCAAATATAACTGGAGGAAACGCTCCTTATAGTTATTTATGGAACACTATGGATACTACACAATCTATTATTATCAGTACACCAGGAATATATATAGTTTCGGTAACCGATAGTACCAATTGTCCTGCGGCTACAGATACCGTAGTTGTTGGAGCAGCACCATTACCCGCAGCACCAACAGCTAGTGGAACTACCATTTGTACAGGGACAACGGCAACAGTAACTGCTACAGCTCCAGGTGGTACTTATGAGTGGTATAATGCTGCAAGTGGTGGAACTTTATTGTTTACAGGTGCAAGTTATACTACTCCAGTTTTGGTTGCTACAACTACTTATTATGTACAAACCACAGTATCTGGTTGTACAAGTTCAAGAACTGCAGTTACGGTTACTGTTAACCCAAACAATACGGTGTCTGCTGCATCATCATCCCCAACAGTGTGTATTAACACAGCGATAACACCAATAACTCACACCACCACAGGAGCTACTAGTATAGGAGCAGCATCAGGATTACCAGCAGGAGTTACCGCAACTTGGGCAGGGAACACGATAACTATAAGCGGAACACCAACTGTAGCAGGCACATTTAACTACACCGTACCACTAACAGGAGGTTGCGGAACAGTCAATGCCACAGGAACGATTACCGTAACACCAAACAATACAGTATCTGCTGCATCATCATCCCCAACAGTGTGTATCAATACAGCAATAACACCAATAACACATACCACCACAGGAGCGACAGGCATAGGAGCGGCATCAGGATTACCATCAGGAGTTACCGCCACCTGGGCAGGAAATACCATAACCATAAGCGGAACACCAACAGTAGTAGGAACATTTAACTACACCATACCACTAGCAGGTGGTTGTGGAACAGTCAACGCTACAGGAACGATTACCGTAACACCAAACAATACAGTGTCTGCTGCATCAACATCACCAACAGTATGTATCAATGTAGCAATTACACCAATAACACACACTACCACAGGAGCGACAGGCATAGGAGCAGCCTCAGGATTACCAGCAGGAGTTACCGCCACTTGGGCAGGAAACACGATAACGATAAGTGGAACGCCAACTGTAGCAGGAACATTTAATTATAGTATTCCTTTAACAGGTGGTTGTGGAACAGTCAACGCTACAGGAACGATTACAGTAATCTCTCAAAATACAGTATCAGCACCATCATCTACACCAACAGTATGTATCAATGTAGCAATTACACCAATAACACACACTACCACAGGAGCGACAGGCATAGGAGCAGCCTCAGGATTACCAGCAGGAGTTACCGCCACTTGGGTAGGAAATACCATAACGATAAGTGGCACACCAACAGTAGCAGGAACATTTAACTACACCATACCACTAACAGGTGGTTGTGGAACAGTCAACGCTACAGGAACGATTACCGTCACACCAAACAATACGGTTTCTGCTGCTTCATCATCACCAACAGTATGTATCAATACAGCAATTACACTAATAACACACACTACCACAGGAGCTACTGGTATAGGAGCAGCATCAGGATTGCCAGCAGGAGTTACCGCCAGTTGGGCAGGAAATACCATAACCATAAGTGGCACACCAACTGTA